>Ga0079305_1001508_pt1 | contig 29592 bp, 34 predicted proteins | sample LMS_cellobiose_e_FD_79183 | JGI IMG/M metagenome (GOLD analysis project Ga0079305, IMG submission 79183) | Rumen-fistulated moose microbial communities from Alaska, USA - LMS_cellobiose_enrichment | ecosystem: Host-associated > Mammals > Digestive system > Stomach > Rumen fluid ... | reverse complement strand
TCCTTTGTTCTGGCATGAAAAAAGGGCCTAACCTTCGTTAGACCCACGGATAAACGGGACGGCACCATCTCCTTCCTTGCGTTTATATAGCAAACGCCGCCCATAGTCTCTCTTGGGCGGCGTGTTGATTTCCTATTCAATTTGTGTTATGGTGTAAAAGCATTTGCGGCGGCGTTAAAAAACGTAGATTTTATGCGGGTTTCAGAGTTTGTCGTTATCACTATTCGTACCAACAAAAAACAGAGTCCATCCGGACTCTGTTTTTTGTTATATGGAATGGAACAGGATTTGAAGGGCGCAGTAGTGAATCGGGCTCCATGTGGAGACGCAACGCCTGGCTGCGCCAGTCCTATGCGCAGAGCTGCGCCCCGACCAAGCCCGCAGGCGCGAATCAAGTCCTGTTTCCCGCACATGTTAGCTCCAAAAATTGGTAGACTTTTCACACATATATGGTATTCTATTCTTAGTAAGTTGTTGAGGGCCTATCTATGAGGTTTATTTGGAGAGAGTACGATCCTAACGCTATGCCGTTCGTGGAAGAATGGCTCGATGAAAAAGCTATCCAATTTACTGGAATAGATAATAAATGGCAAGCGTTTCATCAATACTGGATAACTGACGGCAAAATGAACATAGGCATCGACTATTGGTGCAAAGTCGTTTATGATGGCGGAACACCATTTGCAATCATCGCGTTTTGTTTGCATGAGGGCAATCTTCACATCATGGAGCTGCTTGTTAGACCCGAAATGCGCGGCAGGGGATATGGTACGTTGCTGCTTCGCGAGCTGCTTTCTAATGGAAAATTAATCATTGGTCATAAGATCGAAAAAGCCACTGCGATCGTTTTTTCGAACAATCGAGCGTCACGGAAGACTTTTGAAAAGGTTGGATTTACATCCGATGCTACGAACGGCCAGGATGACATAAAGTATCAGTATTTTTTGCAGCAAAAAGCAGAGTCGATGTGAACTCTGCTTATATATTCTAAGGATGGTTTCAGATTCAGACTCTTATAGCCAGTTCCCGAACAGCCCTCTGGCGATGGCCTTTCCAAGCTTCCGCCCGACCTTGTTTAGGATGGAGTTGGTAGCGGATTTCGCCACCTTCTTGGCCGCCTTTCCCACGGCGCTTTGCTGCTTCTTCTTCGAGGAGGCAGCTACTTTCTTTTGCTCCGCTTCCTGCTTTTCAGCGGCCTTCTGCTCCGCTTCCGCCAGAGCAGCCTGCTCCCTGGCGTCCGCTTCCTCCTTTAGCTTCTCATAAGCGGAATACCGATCCACAGCATCCAGATAGGTGGGGTAGAGGGGGTCCTTTTCCAGCACCTGTCGCCGGGTTTGTTCCTGAGCCGGGGCCATCAAGCTTTGGGGAGGCAGGATGTTGGAGCGCTCCACCATGGCAGGTATGCCTTTTTCGTCCAGCAGGGAGACGAGGGCTTCGCCGGTGCCCAGACTCAATATCTCCTTTTCCGTGTCTATCTCTGGATTGGTCCTAAAAGAGTTGGCCGCCGCCTTCACCGCCTTCATTTCGGCGGGGGTATAGGCCCGAAGCCCATGCTGGATCCGGTTGCTGAGCTGGGAAAGTACATCGTTTGGGATGTCGGAGGGGCTTTGGCTCACAAAGTAGATGCCTACGCCCTTGGACCGGATCAGCTTTACCAGCTGCACGATCTTTTCAAGGAACGCCTTCGGCGCGTTCTGGAAGAGCAGGTGCGCCTCGTCGAAGAAGAACACAGCCTTGGGCTTTTCCGGGTCGCCCACCTCGGGCAAGCGCTCAAACAGCTCCGACACCAGCCAAATGAGGAAGGTGCTGTAGACGAGAGGGCTCTGGATGAGCTTGGTGCTGTCCAGGATGTTCAGAACGCCGTGGCCGTCCTCATCCACCCGCAGCAAGTCGGCGATAGAGATAGAGGGCTCGCCAAAGAAGATGTTTCCGCCCTCGTCCTCCAATCGCAGCAACGCCCGCTGGATGGCGCCGATGCTCTGGGGAGTTACGTTTCCATAGGTGGTGACCAGGCTCCCTCTATTGTCGGAAACGTAGGTGAGCATGGCCCGCAAGTCCTTTAGGTCGATGAGTTCCAGACCATTGTCGTCTGCCACCCGGTAGACGATGTGGAGGACCCCCGTCTGAACCTCTGTGAGGCCCAGCAAGCGGGCAAACATGAGGGGTCCCATGTCCGACACCTTGATGCGGACGGGGATGCCCTTTTCGCCAAAGATGTCCCAGAAGGCCACGGGATAGTCTCGGTAGCACCAATTTTCTCGCAGGTCGAATCTATCGATCCGCTTCTGCATACCCTCCGAGTCCACGCCCGGTTCCGTCAGCCCGGACACATCCCCCTTTATATCCGCCAGGAAAACGGGGACGCCCATGTCGGAAAAACTCTCCGCCAGCACCTTCATGGTCACGGTTTTGCCCGTGCCGGTGGCACCGGTGATGAGGCCGTGGCGGTTGGCCATTTTGGGCAGCAGATATATCTTTTCACCATCCGCATTGGCGATATAGACTCTTTCATCCAACAACATGGCAAATGACCTCCTGTGCGTTTCGATATCATAGTATCATCGATCCCGTCGGCGCACAAGGAAAAAATACAGTTGTCGCCGGATCGAAAATACGCTATAATACACTCATTAAATTGGAGTAGTATGTGGATGCAGGCAAGAAAGATCGAACCAAATCGAATAGAGCTGCAAAACGGCATGGCCCAGGAGGTTTTTGACCGGGTCCATGCGAAAAACAGGACCTATTTCATCGAGACCTATGGTTGCCAGATGAATGTGCGGGATTCGGAGACCATCGCGGGTCTGCTGCAGCAGATGGGGTATAAGGTAGCCCCCTCGAAGGAGACCGCCCAGGTGATCCTGTTCAACACCTGCTGCGTGCGGGACCACGCCGAAAAGCGGCTGCTGGCCAACATCGGGGCCCTGAAGGAGCGCAAGGAGGCCGATGAGATGCTGATCATCGGCATCTGCGGCTGCATGATGCAGCAGGCGGATGTGGCCAAAAAGGTCATGCGCCGGTTTCCCTTTGTGAACTTCGTCTTCGGCACCAATGTGCTGTGGCGTTTGCCGGAGCTGATGCTGAGCAGCCTGAACGGTGAGCGACTGATCCTCACGGAGGAGGAGGGCTTTGCCATCTGTGAGGGCCTGCCTGCCCGGCGATCCAGCCCCTTTTCCGCCTTTGTGAACATCACCTTCGGCTGCGACAACTTCTGTTCCTACTGCATCGTGCCCTATGTGCGGGGGAGGGAACGATCGAGGGAGCTCGTCGAGGTGGTCTCGGAGGTCCGCACCCTGGCGGAGCATGGGATCACGGAGGTCACCTTGCTGGGCCAAAACGTAAACTCCTATGGCAAGGGCATGGATGTGGACTTTGCGGATCTGCTCAAAGCGGTGAACGGCGTGGACGGCATTCGGCGCATCCGGTATATGTCCAGCCATCCCAAGGATCTGACGCCCCGGCTCATGGCGGCCATCGCCGAAAACGACAAGGTTTGCCACCACATGCATCTGCCCGTCCAATCCGGCAGCACGGCCATTTTGGAGCGGATGAACCGCCGCTACACCCGGGATGGATATCTTCAGCTCGTTGAGGACCTGCGACGAACGGTGCCGGACATAGAATTGACCACCGATGTGATCGTTGGTTTTCCCGGGGAAACCGACAGGGATTTTCTGGATACCCTTTCCCTCATGGACCAGGTGGGCTATGCGGCGGCCTTCACCTTCAAGTATTCCCCCCGCAAGGGCACCCGTGCGGCGGTGGCGGAGGATCAGGTGCCGGAGCAGGTCAAAAAGGACCGACTGAAGCAGCTCAACGATCTGCAGGCTAAAAAGACTGCCGAGAACAATCAAAAATACCTGGGACACATGGGAGAGGTGCTGGTGGAAGGCTTTGATCGACGGCAGCAGACGATCCTCTTCGGCAAGCTGGGCACCTTCAAAATGGTCTATTTCCCCGGCGACAAAAAGCTGCTGGGCACCTATCAAACCGTGACCGTCACGGAATGTGCGCGAAATTCCCTGTTGGGAAGAATGGAGTGAAAAAAGGACATGGAAGAGAAGAAAAAAGGAATGCTGGATGTGCTCTCAGCCGATGAGATCCATCGGTATATGAAGGCTCGGCGGGCCGTCAATGACGACACGGAGCTTTCTCAGATGGTGAAGGAATATGAGGAGGGCAACAAACGCCTTGAGAAACTCATCGAAACGGAGGGCTTCGATGCCGACGAGGCGGTCCGCCTCAGCAACGATATGGATTATATCGGCTTCCTCCTCAGCCAAAATCCAAAGATTGTGGAGCTGCAGGCAGCCAACAAGGCCATGAACGAGTATCTTTCCGCTGCCAAGGGCACCGTTGCCTTCTCCTGCGGCGGGAATTGCAGCGGCTGTCAGGAAGCCTGCGCGGCCAAACCGGAACAGAAAGACGGGGAAGCATGAAGATCGTTGAGGGCATGTCGCCCATGATGCGTCACTATCTGCAGATGAAGGAGCAGTATCCCGACTGCTTCCTGTTCTATCGGCTGGGTGATTTCTATGAAATGTTCTTTGAGGACGCCATCGAGGGCAGCAAGCTCATGGAGCTGACGCTGACGGGCCGTGACTGCGGTCTGAAGGAGCGGGCCCCTATGTGCGGCGTGCCCTATCACAGCGTGGATACCTATGTGCAGCGGCTTATCAGCAAGGGACACAAGGTGGCCATCTGCGAGCAGATGGAGGACCCGGCGCTGGCCAAGGGCCTGGTGGATCGGGCCGTGATCCGAGTGATCACCCCCGGCACCGTCATCGAAGAAAAGCTGCTGGACGCGGGGAAGAACAACTATCTTTTGTCCGTATATGCGGCGAAAAACGGGTTTGGATATGCCTATGCGGATGTTTCCACCGGCGAGTTTCAAACGGGGGAGATACGGGGCAAGGATCCGGAAAATGCGCTGATCGACGAGATCACCCGCATCGCGCCCACGGAGTGCGTGGCCAACGGCGCCCTCTTTGAGCTGGAATACCTGAAAAAACGGATACAAAGCCTCTGCTATCTGGAAAGGCAGCCGGACAGCGTGTTTCAGCTGGGGCGGGCCACGGAGGTGCTGAAAAAGCATTTCGATGTATCCAGCCTGGACGGCTTCGGCTGCGCCGATATGCCGCTGGCGATCTCCGCTGCCGGTGGCCTCATGCAATACCTTCAGGACACCCAGAAGAACGGTCTCACCCATATCCGCCGTCTTGCGGTGGTGAGCCGTTCGGAATATATGCAGCTGGATATCAACACCCGGCGGAATTTAGAGTTGACAGAGGGCATCCGCACAGGCGTCGGCGGCAAGAACACCCTGCTGAACCTGCTGGACACCACGAAGACCGCCATGGGCCGCCGCCTGCTTCGCAGCTGGATCGAATGCCCGCTGCAAAGCGTTTCCGCCATCGAGACGAGGCAGAACGCGGTGGAGGAGCTCTTTGCCAACACCGTCCTGCGCACAAGGCTGAGGGACCATCTGGACAAGGTATATGATATCGAGCGACTCTGCTCCAAGATTGCCTATGGAACGGTCAATCCCCGGGATTGCCTGGCGTTGGCTCGGTCCCTTCGACAGATCGGCCCCATGCAAGCGGTCCTTCTGGACTGTGCTTCGGCGGACATCTCCTATATCCGACAGGAGCTGGACCAAATGGAGGACATGGTCGATTTGATCGACCGGGCCATCGACGACGATCCTGCTGCCACCCTGAAGGAGGGGGGCGTGATCCGCTCCGGGTACAATTCGGAGGTGGACGAGCTCAGGGATATCTCCGGCAACGCAAAAAAATGGCTGGACGAGGTGCTGATCCGGGAGCGGGAGAGCAGCGGCATCAAGAATCTGAGGATCGGCTTCAACAAGGTCTTTGGATACTTTCTGGAGGTGACCAAGTCCTATGTGGATCAGGTGCCCTACTACTATCAGCGCAAGCAGACCCTGACCAACGCCGAGCGGTATATCACGCCGGAATTGAAGGACATCGAAAACCGCATCCTGACCGCCAACGAGCGTCTGATCAAGCTGGAGGCGGAGCTGTATGACCAGGTGAAAAGCGCCCTGATCCCCCAGATCGGGCGCCTGGAAAAGAATGCCCAGCTCATTTCCCGCCTGGATGTATACGCTGCCTTCGCTCAGGTGGCGGTGACGAATCACTATGTTCGCCCCCGTATGGGGGAGGATGGGGTCATCTCCATCCACAACGGCCGCCATCCCATCGTGGAGCGGTCGCTGCAGGATGGGTTCATCCCCAACGATGTGCTGCTGGACAGGGCGGAGAACAGGCTGCTGATCATCACAGGCCCCAACATGGCGGGGAAGAGCACCTATATGCGCATGGTGGCCCTGATCACCCTGATGGCCCATATCGGCGTCTTTGTTCCCGCGGAGGCGGCCCACATCAGCCTGGTGGATCGGATATTCACCCGCATCGGTGCCAGCGACGATCTCTCCTCCGGCCAAAGCACCTTTATGGTGGAGATGAGCGAGGTGGCCAACATCCTCAACAACGCCTCCAAGGACAGCCTCCTGATCCTGGATGAGATCGGCCGTGGGACCAGCACCTATGACGGTCTGTCCATCGCCTGGGCGGTGCTGGAGTATATCGCCAGTGAGGACACCTGCGGGGCAAAGGCCCTCTTTGCCACCCACTATCACGAGCTTTCCGAGCTGGAGGGAAGACTACCTGGCGTCAAGAACTATCGCATCTCCGTCAAGGAGATAGGGGACAATATCCTGTTTTTGCGGAAGATCGTTCGCGGCAGCGCGGACAAGAGCTTCGGCGTGCAGGTCGCCAGGCTTGCCGGCATCCCGGATGCTGTCATCTCCCGAGCAGGGCAGATCCTGGAAGGGTTGGAAAACTCGGACATGGCGACTATGCATGAAAAAGCTCGCATAAAAACGGTGGATGAAGCCGGAATATCCGTGGATAAGTCAGAAAATGCTGTGGACAACTCGGTGGATAAGGCTGTTTTGGCCGATTTGAAGGCCATGGATCTGGAGAATATGACACCCATGATGGCTCTTCAGAAGCTCTATGCCTACCGGGACGCCTGGAAGGAGTGAACCCCATGCTGATCAAAGTTTTGCCGCCGGCTCTGGCCAACCAGATCGCCGCCGGCGAGGTGGTGGAGCGGCCCGCTTCGGTGGTGAAGGAGCTTGTGGAAAACGCTCTGGACGCCGGTGCCACGGCCATCACCGTGGACATCACCGACGGGGGTCTGAGCTCCATTCGCGTCATAGACAACGGCAGCGGCATCCTGCCGGAGGATTGCCCCACGGCGTTTTTGCGACACGCCACCAGCAAGATTAGTGCCCAGGAGGACCTGGCCGCCATCGGCACCCTGGGGTTCCGTGGTGAAGCGCTGGCTTCCATCGGCGCCGTGGCTTTGGTCACGATGACCACCCGGGTGAAGGGCAGCGAGTGGGGCACGAAGCTGGTTTTTGACAATGGGCAGCTCCTCTCCAATGAGGCCTGCTCCTGTGTCTTTGGAACAACCATCCAGGTGGACAACCTTTTTGCCAAGGTGCCCGCTCGGCTGAAGTTCATGCGCTCGGCCCGTTCGGAGGCGGGATATATCGGGGATTTCATGGCCAGGGCCATCCTGGGTCGGCCGGACATCGCCTTTCGCTTTTTGAGCAACGGCAAATGCGTCTATGAGACCTATGGGGACGGAAAGCTGAAAAACGCCATCTTCTGCGTCTATGGGGCCCATATCACCGATCGGGTGGTGCCCGTTATGCTGGACAACGGCTATGTGCGCATCGAAGGGTTTGTGGGGAACCAGGAGATTTCCCGGCCCAACCGATCCATGGAAACCATCTTTGTCAACGGCCGGTATATCCGTTCCATAGGCCTGTTTTCCGCCATTCAAAAGGCCTATGACACCCGCATGATGGTGGGCCGATATCCCTTTGCCTTGCTCAACATCACCATCGCCAAAGAGGAGGTGGATGTGAATGTCCACCCGGCCAAAACGGAGGTCCGCTTTGTGGATCAGCCTCGCGTGGAATATGCCGTTACGGCTGCCTGCACCCAGGCCCTTCGTCAACCGGTGATCCCCCAGGTCCAGCTTCCCGTTCATAGAGACCCTGTGCCGGAAAAGACAGCTTCGCCGGAAAATGCGGATGCTGTCCCCAGGGTCGACTTTTCTCACACCCCCTATAGCCGACTGGAAAGGGCGCCTCAGCCTGAGGAAAAGCCCTCCATCAGCTTCACCGAGGCATACAAGCGAGAGATCGTGGTTCCGCCGCGGTCCGTTTTGAAGGAGAGCAGCGCCGGATATACCTACAATTCCTTTCCGAGGAAGGAGGAAACACTCTCACCCGACCCTGGCGCGCCCAAGGTCCCTGTCTTTGCCGTGGCCGGGAACAAGCGGACGGAGCCTGAGCCTGCCCCGAAGAAGCCTGAGCAAAACACCCTTCCCCTGGATTTTGCCGTCAACATCGTCGGCTGCGCCTTCAACACCTATTGGATCGTTCAGCATGAGGATGACCTGTATCTCATCGATCAGCATGCGGCCCATGAGCGCCGTTTGTATGAGGAGTTCAATGCCCAAGAGGTGGCGTCCGCCTCGCAGGAGCTGCTGATCCCTCAGCTGTTGACCCTGCAGCCCAGAGAGTTGGAGCTGGTGGAAGAATGGAAAAATGAGCTGGAGGAGCTGGGCTATCGGCTGGAACGGACCGGTGCGCTGAGCCTGAATCTGGTCGCCGTTCCCGTTTTGAACGGGACTATCTTCGATGGGGAAGCCCTGCATCAGGCCATCAACGCCATTGGGGAGGCGGGGAAGGGCGCCAAAAAAGCCCTAGTCCGGGAGAAGCTGATCTATGCCTCCTGCAAGCACGCCGTCAAGGGTGGGGAGCCCCTCCAAAAGGAGGAGATCATCAGCCTTTTGAAGACCTATGTGGAGCAGGGCATCCCCCTGACCTGTCCCCATGGGCGCCCGGTGGTGGCGCGGCTTTCCAAGCGGGACATGGAAAAGATGTTCAAGCGCATCGTATGATGAAACCGCTGCTGCTGATCTGCGGCCCGACGGCCTGCCATAAAAGCGAAACGGCCCTGCGGCTTGCCGAGCGATGGGGCGGTGAAATCCTGTCCATCGATTCCGTGGCCGTCTATCGGGGCATGGATATCGGCTCAGCAAAGCCGCCCGTGGCCGAGCGCATGCGGGTCCCGCACCATCTCATCGACATCGTTGAACCGGATGACGATACCTTTTCCGTGGCGGCCTTTCAGAAAGCGGCGGACGAGGTGTTGAAAGACCTGGCCCACCGATCCGTTCAACCCATTTTGGTGGGAGGGAGTGGATTGTATTGCGACGCGGTGCTGGAGGACATGGGCTATGCGCTGCCCTCGGATAAGGCGCTGCGGGAACGGCTGGAAGGGGAGTATGACGCTGATCCAAAGGGCTTTTTCGAGCGCATGGCCAAGGACGACGGCCCCTCCGGCGAAAAGCTCCATCCCAACGACAAGAAGCGGGTCGTTCGGGCGCGGGAGGTGTTTTTGCTCAGCAAAACTCCCTTTTCCTCCTTCAATCAGGCGTATATGCGAGCGCAGCGCAACAGCCGCTATCCGGCGGTCCGGGTGGGACTCACCATGCCGCGGGATAAGCTCTATGCCGCCATCGACACAAGAGTGGACCGGATGATGGCGCAGGGGCTGCTGGACGAGGTGAAGGCCCTGCGGGAGAAGGGATACGATCGGAGGCTGCCCGCCATGCAGGCCATCGGATATGCCCAGCTGTATGCCTGTTTGGCGGGGGAGGTCCCGCTTCAGGATGCGGTGGAAAGCATCAAGCGGGCCACACGGCAGTTTGCCAAGCGTCAGCTCACCTGGTTTCGCCGGGATGAGAGGATCCGCTGGTTCGACTGCGAGATCTATGAGGCGGCATATGCCCAGATCGAAGGATATGTGAGGGAGAGGATTTTTCATGATTGATGTTTTTGCATTGGTTCAGCGGGCCGAAGAAAATCTGCAGCCGGCTTTTGCACGCCAAGAGAGGATAGCGCTTTTGAACCAGCGTCGGGTGCTGGATGCCCTTCGGGCGGAGACTGTTTCCCCTCGGCATTTTGCGCCGACGGAGGGATATGGATATGATGACCTGGGCCGGGATGCCTTGGATCGGGTGTTTTTCAGGGCTCTGCAGACGGAGGACGCCCTGGTCCGCCCGCAGATCGCCAATGGGACCCATGCTATCTTCCTGGCGCTGAGCGGTCTTTTGGAGCCGGGCGATGTGGTTTTCTCCGCCACGGGCAGGCCCTATGACACCTTGGAAACCGCGGTAGGACTGCGCGGCGGCCAGTCCAACGCCCTTTCCCGCTTTGGCATCGGGTTTCGCATGGCGGAGCTGCGGGAAGCAGGGGAGGAGCCTTTCGATCTGCCCGGCATCCTCCGGGGCATAGAGGGTCATTCTGAGGTGAAGATGCTCTATGTGCAGCGGTCCCGCGGATACGCCTGGCGGGAAGCCATCTCGGTGGAAAAAATGGGCCCCCTGTTTGCACAGGTGAAGAAGGTGCGCCCCGACATCATCATCGCTGTGGACAACTGCTACGGAGAATTCACGGAGGAGCAGGAGCCCTCCGGGCTGGGGGCGGATGTGATGATGGGCTCCTTGATCAAGAATTGCGGCGGTGGAATCGCCCCCACAGGCGGCTATATCGCTGGACGAAAGGATCTGATCGAGCGCATCAGCTATCGTCTCACTGTGCCTGGCTCCGGCCGGGAGGTGGGATCCTATGCAGCCTCCTATCGTCCCTTCTTTCAGGGGCTCTTTCTGGCGCCTCACACGGTGCTGCAGTGCCTGAAAACAGCCATGCTCTTCGGCGAGGTGTTCGATGCCCTGGGCTATGAGGTTATGCCCATGGGAAACCGGCCCCGGGCAGACATTGTGCAATCCATCCGTTTCAAGGAGCCGAGGGAGCTGATCGCCTTTTGCAAAGCCATCCAACACGCCTCGCCGGTGGACAGCGATGTGACCCCGGAACCATGGGATATGCCCGGTTATACGGATCAGGTGATCATGGCGGCGGGGACCTTTGTTCAGGGGGCCACCACGGAGCTGAGTGCCGATGGACCCATTCGGCCGCCCTATGCCGTCTATATGCAGGGAGGGCTCACCTATGAACACGGCAAGCTGGCCCTTTTGGAGGTGGCACAGGCGGTTATGGAGCAAAAGGAGGCAGGGAAGAGGTGAAGAAATGCATTCTTGGCCTGAAGGCTACCTGCGACGATTGCGGCGCCTGCGAGGATGACCGCTGCGAGCTGGACCCCAACAAGCTGTGCGACAACTGCTATAGATGCCTGGAGATCACCGAAGCCTATCGGGAGATCCCCATCGGCCGGGTGCTGATGGACGGGAGCGAGGGCGGGGCTCTGTATGCGCTGGACCCCAACGAACAGATGGAGCCGGAGATGGACCTCACGCTGGATCAGGGGGATTCGACGGGGGCTCCGGACGATCTGGAGTGGGAGAGATAGGATCCTCCCGCAGCTTGATATATTTGGTCGCCTGACGCCGCCGTTCCTCCTGGATGGCGGCGTAATGCTTCCGGGTGGTGTTCACATCCTTGTGGCCCAGCACATCGGCCACCAGGTAGATGTCGCCGCTCTCCTGATAGAGCATGGTGCCATAGGTGCTGCGCAGCTTATGGGGTGTGATTTTTTTCAAAGGAGAGGCGATCTTCGCATATTTTTTCACCAGATTTTCCACAGCCCGGGCAGTGATCCTTTTGCGCTGCAGGGAGAGGAAGAGGGCGCCTTCGCTGCCGGGCAGGGGCTCCATGATCTCTCGCTGCTCCAAATAGGCCAGCAACGCCCCGCGGACCTCCGGCCCAAAGGAGAGCATCTCCTGATTGCCGCCCTTGCGGGTGACGACGAAGGCATCCGTAGCGAAATCCACATCGTCAATGTCGATCCCCACCAGCTCGCTGATGCGGATGCCGGTCCCCAAAAACAGGGTCAAAATGGCCGTGTCGCGGACTTTTGTGGCCTGATGGTAGGCCTTTTGCTTTTCGGTGAGCCCGTTTCCGGCCTCCGCAATGTCCAGAAGATCGGCCACTTCGTTCGCTTCCAGACGAATGATGGCTTTTTCATGGAGCTTGGGGGTGTCCACCAGGGAAGCGGGGTTGTTTTTGATCAGCTCCTGTCGATGATAATACTTAAAAAACGACCGTATAGCGGACAATTTTCGGGCTTTTGCCCGCTCGTTGTTCTCCCGCTCCCGTTCATCGTCGCCCACATAGAGGGATATGTGCTCCAAAAACAACTCGATATCCAGGGCCGTGATCCGGTCCAGATCGTCCAGCGTCAGAGAGGCAGGGGCCTTTCCCTGACAGGCTTCCACCTGGTCCGCGCAAAATCTGAAAAAGTTTTTCAGATCGATGGCATATCCATACCGCGTCAGAATGCTGGTCTGTGATTCCATGGCGCGAAAATATAATCCGGCAAACCGAGGCAGCTCGTTCAGCACTGATCGAAGCTTCAGCGTATAATCTTTTTTGCGTTGGAGGGGATAGTCGCTCATAGCCTATATTCTAAAACAACTATTCGTTAAAGACAAGTTTAACGAATAGTTGTTTACAGAAAAGTAACACAAACGGCTGTTTTCAGGCCTTTTGACCCGAAATGACCCGCTGCGTGGCTTCCCGAGCCAGCTTGTCGCAGCGGTTGTTGAATTCGTTGTCGGCATGACCTTTGACCTTGTGAAACTTCACATCGTGTCGCTGCATCAAAACCATAAGCTCTTTCCACAGATCCTGATTTTCAACATTGGATTTTGAAGCGGTTTTCCATCCGTTCCTCGACCAATTCTCCAGCCACTTTTTTTCCAGCGCGTTGCACAGATACGCACTGTCCGTATACAGGTCGACCTTACACGGCTCCTTCAGCAACTTCAGCGCTTCCAGGGCCGCCGTGATCTCCATGCGATTGTTGGTGGTATCCTCAGCGCCGCCGGAGCTTTCCTTTGTATGCCGGTTATACATCAAAACGCAGCCCCAGCCCCCGGGTCCCGGGTTGCCGGAACATGCGCCGTCCGTATAGATGGTGACCTGTTTCATATATTATTCCATATCCTTAATCAATATATTATATTTTAATATAGATTCGATTTGAAAGTGCTTGACGGCAGCTCCGCATTCGACCGTATTCATTGTACCACTTTCGGTCAGGAATGTCGATATGGTATCCATGATCCAGGCAGCATATTCATCCATCCTGGTCATGGGCGTTGTTTTTTCCACAGAAGCGAAGATTTGCCTGGCCGCAGAAAGGTTCACGGAAAGCTCGTTCATGAATTGGACTGCCTGAGCCGTCGTCAAACCTTTTTCATCATATCGAAGGGCGAAATCCGTCAGCGCAGACGGCACCTTTTGCACGGATTCCATGGCGCTTTTCAACAGCTGCGCCTCCGCTTTTTGGCCGGACAGCGTAACCTGGATCCCATCGGGATGGATGGAATAGGCGGTGTTCTCATATCCGCTGCTGCGCACCTGCTGCTGAACCTGCAGCAGGCTTTCCTGATCCGCATAGGCGGCGGCAAAAACCCGGCTGAACCCCTGCTCGTCCTCATAGATATATCCTCCGGCGCCCATGCTTTGAATGGCAAGGGCCTGTGTGTGCGCCTCCTCCGGGTCCGCATAGGCGCCCATCTGCAGCAGATACCAGGAGGTTTCCGGCAGTTCAAACACGATCCTCTCCAATTCGGCATCCTCTTGGGATGGCAAGGCAGCCGGCACTTGGACCAAAGCGGGCGCTGCGGAGGGTTCAGGGCTGCCCTTCCCAAGGATCCGGGCAAAGGTGGGCGTGATGTAGCGGTCCACCAGCCGATCTCCCCAGTAGGAGGTGCTCAGCAAAAACACCGCCATGGCGCAGCACAGGAGGATCAGGAGCACCGTGCCGCCCGTGTAGCTCCGTCCCGCTGTCCTCCGCCGGCTTCTGCTGATGTTATACATCTGTGACATATGAAAAACCTCCTTTAGTATCCTTTTGTGAAAAGGATATGCACAGGAGGCAATGGGGCAGAACGAATGTTTTGCTGGGTTTATTTGGATTCTTTCTTCTTGGTGACCCGATCCATGAACCGCGGCTTTTCGGCCTTTTTATCCCGTTCCAGGACCTCGAAGGGGGCATCCATGGAGCCGGCCGCAGCATCCGGCTTCTCCCCCGCCGGCTCATTGGATAGGTCGGTATACATGATGGTGGCATCGTCCACAGGCCCCAGGGCGATGGCGTTGGAAACATATTTTTTGACGGTGAAGGTGAAACAGGTCCATTGCCCCACTTCACTTTGAACCGTGATCTGCTCCCCCAGCTTGTCCATGATCTGCTTGGCGATGGACAGTCCAAGACCCGTGCCGCCCTCCTTGCGGGATTTGTCCGTTTTATAGAAGCGCTCGAACACATGGACCATGTCCTCCGGGGCGATGCCGCAGCCGGAATCCCAAACGGAAACATGGATATCGGTGGTATCCTGGCGGGCAAAAATGCGCACGGTGCCCCCCTCCCCGGCATACCGCATGGCGTTGTCCAGAAGGATCACCAGCACCTGCTCGATCCTGTCCGGATCAGAAAGCACATCGGGCAGATCCTCGTCCATATCCAGGTCCAGACGGACGCCCTTCTGCAGGGCGTTTTGGCGATAGCTTTGATACACATCGTCGATGAGCTCCCCGATATTGAAGGAGGTTTTTTCCATGTACTCCGTGCCCGACTGGAGCCGAGAGAGCTGCAGCATGTCCGTGATCAGCCGGGACAGCCGCTCCACTTCGTGGAGCATGATGCCGTAGTACCGCATCTTCACGGCGTCGTCCTTGATCATGCCGTCGGACAGGGGCTCCAAAAGGCCGCGAATGGCGGTCAACGGGGTCCGAAGCTCGTGGGAGATGTTGGCCACATAGTCCCGCCGCATCTTCTCCAGATTCTCGATCTCCGTCACATCCTTGAACAGGCCCACCACGCCCGTGCAGGTGTCGTTCTCCCCCATCACCGGCACGATGGAGATCCACAGATATTTGTCCCCGGGAAGGGTATATCGAAGGGTGTTGGATTCCCTCGTTTCCAAAACCCGGCGAAAGGCCTCCCAAATCTCGATGTCGGGAATGAGATCGTGGGGCGTTTTCACATCCACCGCGCCGAACATCTTCATGAGGGCCGGGTTATAGTGGGTCAGATTCCCGGTGTTGTCCAGAGCCGCCACACCGTCGGTGAAGCTGGACAGGATGTACCAAAGCTGGCGCTTTTCGCTGTCCAGCTGATAGATCGTTTGGGAGATGGTGTCGCTCATGCGGTTCATGGCCCGGGCAAATATGCCGATCTCGCCATGGACATTTTCGTTGGCCCGCACGCTGTAGTTTCCGTTGGTGAGCTCAATGGCCACCTTGGTCATTTCGCTGATGGGCTTGTTGATCTGGCGGATGCTGGCCAGAGCGATAATGAACAGCACCGGCACGATGCCGGCACCCAAAACGCGCAGAGCGTAGTTGAGTTTTGCAAAGGCGGCGTCGATGTGCTGAATCTCCCGGACGAAGATCAAGCCCCCCTCGATGGTCCCGTCGGCCTTATAGAGGGGCTCGCCCACGGCGATGGCGTTGATATGGTTGGTCAGCTGCAGATCCCGCTTTCTGACCTGCTGCCCTTCCAGAATGTCAAATTGGACATTTTGGATATAGGCGTTGCTATACTCGGCGATGTTGGTGACGGCTTCGATGCCGCCGGAAGCATAATAGAAATAATAGTATTTCACATCCGCCGTGCTGCTCAAAAAGCCAAGGGATTTGATAAAGGAGTTTCGGTTGGAAAACATGTCGTCCCGAACCTCATAGATCCCCTTGGCTGAGTTCATCACGGAGTCGAGCGAATCCAGCTCAAGTCCGATATAGGTTTTTCTGCCAAAATAGGAATAGGCCCCCAATATGGCGATATCCGCCAGGAGCAGCACCAAGACGAACAGCGCCAGTGTCCTGCGAAACAGAAAGCCCTTCATCTCGGATCATTCCAGCTCAAACTTATAGCCCACGCCATAGATCGTTTTGATGCTCCAGCCCAGCCCCGTGGAGTCCAGCTTTGCCCGGAGGCGTTTGATGTGGGTGTCCACGGTGCGGGTCTCCCCCGCAAAATCATAGCCCCACACCTTGGAAAGCAGGGTGTCCCGGGTGAACACATGACCGGGATTGGAGGCGAGCAGGAACAAAATTTCGATCTCCTTAGGCGTGCAGATGACGGGCTCGCCCCGCAGCAGGACCGTATAGCTGTTCAGGTCGATCATCAGACCGTTGTGCTGGATCACGTTTTTGCCGCTGTCCTCCCCCGCCGCATGGTTTTCCGTCCGGCGCAGAATGGCCTTGATGCGGGCCACCACCTCCCGGGGGCTGAAGGGCTTGACGATATAGTCGTCGGCGCCCAGCTCCAGACCCACGATCTTGTCCACCTCTTCACCCTTGGCGGTGAGCATGACGATGGGCACCTGGCTGGTTTTGCGGATCTCCCGGCACACATCGATGCCCGATTTGCCGGGCATCATGATGTCCAGCACACACAAGGAGATGCTGCTGTCGGCAGCGGACACGGCGGAAATGCCGTCATAGCAGTCAACGGTCTTGAAGCCTTCCGCCTCCAGATATATCTTCAACGACTCATGTACGATGGGATCATCGTCTGCAATCAAGATCTTCGTATCCATGGGATATGCCTCCTGAGCTTTTTTCCGCGTTTATTATATCAAATTTCCTGAAAATGGAAAGGGATAATTCATTTTTACCCAAACCGTTTCCATCCTCGTCACATTTTCGCCCTCAATTTCCCCGCATACGAGCAAACGCATTTCGCAAAATGGCGGTGGCCTCCTCCACATCGGCGATGGAGGAAGCGTCGGTGGCCCGGACGATCAGGTCCGTCAGCTCATTGCGATCCTCCTCGGAGAGCTCGGCCGCGGAGGCAAGGAAGGCCGTGGCTTCGCTGATCAGGGCATCCCGCTCCGCCCGAGCCGAGGAAAGGTTCTCCGCCAGATTGCACACGGGCAAGCTGTTGATAAAGCCGTCCGGCGATTTATCCGTGCGCACATAGGTATCTGAAAAGATCTTTTTCAGCACATCGTCCGAAAGGTCGAAGAACATGGAATCGGGGCGTATGAGCACATAGGTCACATCCTCCACCGACTTTGGGTCGCAGGAAGCGCCGGCCCGGCAGTTGCTCTCCCGGCAGATGCTCACCGTCACGTGCATGTCGCAGGCCTCCGTGGGCACGGAGTCATAGTCGAACCAATCGGAGATCAAATTGAATTTTTTTCCGTTGCCCTGATACTGGATGCAACCGGCGGATGCCAGCTTTCCGGAAACGGGGCAAACGGTGCGCTGGACCATGCCCAGCATGGTGGCGTTTTCATCGATGATGGGCTCGTCCACATGGCCCTGCATGATCTTTTCCATGAACGCCTTCCAGAGTGCCGCCGCATAGTCGCCGCCGGTGGAGCCGGTTTTCAGCTTGTTGCTGGGCAAATCGTGGCCGATCCAGACCACGGCGGTATAGTCGCAGGTCATGCCCGCAAAATACACGCTGGAATACTTGGAATTGGTGCCCGTCTTTCCCGCCACCGTGAATCCATCCATGCGGGCCAGCTTTCCGGTGCCGCTTTTCACGGCGTCGGTCAGGATGTCCACCAACTGATAGGCGGTGCTGGTATGCTCATATACCCGGGTCGCACCGGATCGGATCACATCCGCGTCCAGGATCACGTTGCCGTTCTCGTCCTCCACCCGGGTGAAGGAGATGGGCGCCCAATAATACCCGTTGTTGGCGATGGCGGCATAGGCGGCGCACATCTGGATGGGCGTGATGCCGGAGGTGCCCAGGGCGAGGCCTGGACCGTCCAGATTCAGCTGGCTGGAGGGGATGCCCAGCCGCTGCATATATTCGGCAGCGGTTGAGACGCCCACATGCTCCATGAGCACGCGAGCAGCCACCACGTTCAGGGATTGGGCAAGGCCGTTGCGCAGCGTGGCAAACCCATAGGTGCGGCTGGAGGAAAGGCCGCCGCCGGGATATCCCTTTTCGGTGCCCCAGCCGGCGATGGTCCCCTCCGCGTTGATGACCACGGAAGCGGGCGACAGCCCCTTGTCCAGGGCAGGTCCATAGACGGCCAGGGGTTTTATGCAGGAGCCCACCTCCGTATAACTTTGGGCAGCCCGGTTCAGGCCCTTGCGGATCAGAGGCTCATCCCGCCCGCCGATGATGGCGCGAATGAAGCCGCTGGACTGATCGATGACCACCGCGGCCGCCTGGGGCTCCACGGTCTGGATGGTGACGGTTTCGGAGATCTCCTCTGTCAGCGTGGCGGCATTGCCGTCTGCCAGCTCGGGATATCCCTCCCAGGTGGACAGGGTCTCCTGGACCGCGTTCTGCACCTTCGGATCGACGGTGGTATAGATCTTATACCCGCCGGTGCGCAGCATGTTCTCGTAGTAGGTCCGGTTGGCGGAGGTGTCGGGGACGCCGTCCTGAGCCATCCAGTGGGCGATCACATCGGAAATAACATACTCCACAAAGTAGGCCATGTCGTACATCTTGGTGTTTTTGCTCACAGGAAGGATGTTTTCCTGCTCCTCCAGGGCGGAGAGATACTGATCCCGGGTGATGTATCCGTTTTGATACATCCGCTCCAAAACCAGGTTGGTCCGGTTCACCGTCCGATAGTAGGGCGTTCCCTCCCGATAATACATGTTTTGCCGGGGGTTATAGTAATAGGGGCTTTGAGTGAGGCCGGCCAGCAGCGCGCACTCTCGAATGGTCAGCTCCGAAAGCTCCTTGCCGAAATAGTCCTTGGCCGCCGCCTTCACGCCATAGTCGGAGCCGCCCAGATAGATGTCGTTCAGGTAAGCCTCCAGGATCTGGTCCTTCTCCACCACCTTTTCCAGCTGGATGGCCAGATACGCCTCCTGCACCTTGCGCTTATAGGCGCGCTGGGCCCCCAGGATCTTATTTTTGATCAACTGTTGGGTGATGGTGCTGCCGCCGGAGGAGTTGCTGTTGCCCAGGATCTCCAACACAGCGGAAAAAACACGCTTGAAGTCCACTCCCTGGTGCTTATAGAAGCGAACATCCTCAATGGAAACGAAGGCGTTCTTCAGAATGTCGGGGATCTCGTTGAAGTCGGCCCAATCCCGATACTCCATGGAGGTGAGGTTCGTGATCTCCTGGCCGCTCATGTCATACAGATAGCTGGTCCGATCGCTTTTGGTGAGCTGGGAAACCTCCAGCAGGGGCGTGGAATCCACATAGGCCTTCCCCACCCCGTATACGAGACCAAGCCCGCCAAAACCCATGACGATCAGCGCGAACAAAATGAGCTTGAGCGCGTTGAACAAAACCTCCAGCAAAAACGGCCGCTGGCGTTCCGCGCCGGTGAGGGGCCCGTCGCCCTTGGACCTTTGTGCCCCATGCAGGCTGCGCTGAGTCGGAATTTGATCATTTTTGTTTTTTGTTTTTCTGTATACCATGGATTCCTCCGTCCAAAGTATAGCACACCTGCGGATTTCTGCAAAGGCAAACACGGATTGTTCAAAATTCTATTACAATGGTTTTCGAGAAAAAATTTCAAAATACCCCTTTACAAATCAAAGAACAGCGGTTATAATACACAACGTTGCGAGGGGCATTAGCGCAGTTGGTAGCGCGCCACAATGGCATTGTGGAGGCCAGGAGTTCGACTCTCCTATGCTCCACCATTCGGGTGCCAGGCGAACACCTTGACGGTCTACTTCACCGGTAAGTGTTTCGTGTTGGTCCAGCCGCTGAGGAAGCGGTGACAAAAATTGACCGTCTACGGGTTTTCCGTGGGCGGTCTTTTTATGCAAAATACTATTTTGTTGGGTCAAATCCGAAATCTGGACCGCCCTCTGTCATGGCCAGTATCTTATTCGAGACTCGCCTTTTCAGGTGCTTGTCCGTTTCGCCGTTATTTCTTTTGATTTCGCATTGTTCAGCAAGCCGGTCAAGAAACTCGCCGCTTGCAGGTGAAAGCATTGGTGCGCCTGTATTCTTGTATTTTAGTATCATTTCCTCCGATATCTTTTCCTGTTCCTTCAAGAAATCAATCATCGATTCTGCGAATTGTGCCTCTGCTGATTCGTTTGGGCACCCAATTATAGATTCCCTGATTTTTGCCTCTGCTTTATCCATGAAATTCGTCCTTTCTTTGCTCCCACAGTTCGGGCTCGATCAGATCCTCCATCCGGCAGCCCAGCGCCTGGGCCACGGCGTAGAGCTGCTTTGCGGCCGGGTTCGTGCGCTTGCGGGCCGACCAATCCTCCAGGGTCCGGGCCGGGACGCCGCTGATCCTGGACAGCTCTGAACGGCTGATCCCCTTCTCCATTCGGATGCGGTCAATCGGGGCGATGTTGTCCGTGTTCTTCATGTATGGCATTGCGCTGCCTCCTGTCGCGTCTTTATGCCCGGATTATAATGCCGGCTTCCCCTGTTTGTCAATAAAAAATCCACGCGTTTGCGTGAGATTTTTCTTGACATCCACGCGTATGCGTGGTATAATGCAGACAATGAAACGGAGGTGCTCAATGATGAAAAACGTGAACGCGACCTGCAAATATGCCGAACTCATGGAGGAGCTTCAGCAGAAGATCGATACCTTGAAGGATGGGGCTGACTGCTTCTTTGGTAAGGACCCGGACGACGTGAATTGGGCGGATGTTGGATCGGCTGCCCACCTGCTGGAGCTGATCAATGAGGCTTCCCGGTTCATGGGTCTGAAGATCGCGGAGGACTGAATGATGAAGCTCAGAAACTTCTACCAGCTGATCAGCCGGAACGCCCGCGTGAATCTCCTGAAGGCCGGGCGGACGATCTTCTCCGGCAGCGTCCGGGACATCCCCGACGAGCTCGACGATCTGACCGTGTTGGATTTCACAATGGACAACGAAGGCCGCCTGACCTTCAAAGTGGAGGGTTGAATCATGAACCGTTACGAATTCAGCAACAGGGACTACGTCCTGGCCCACGGCAAAGCGCCCCGGGGAACCGGCCATTGGGCTTTCGTCCTGAAGAACACCGTAGTGGAAGGGATCGCCCCTGAGACCTTCATCGATCAGGTCTCCCCCACCCGGAGGGACACGATCTTCTGGATTCCCGGTGTGTGGACGCTGAGCGAAGCGAAGAAAAGGGCGGCGGTGCTGCTGGCAGCCCACGCCGTTCCTGCTGGGACCACCGTGTACATCGCATCTTGAAAGGAGGCAACCATGAACGATCTGCAAGAGGTCCTTTTCCGTAAGGCATTCGAGGCGTTTGAAACGCTGCAGCGCGAGCGGTACATTGATTTCAAGAAAAAATACAACGAAATTTGATCGCATTACCCGCCCCGGAGGTCACGAGGGCATCAAGAAGACAAAACAACAGGAGGAAATGAAAATGGATTACGAAGCCGCAAAACGTATGGAGGACTTTGCAAACGAGATTCTTAGACAGACTCCGGCTATGCAGAAAAAGATGTGGGAAGCCCTTGAGCCTGTTTTGACGGCAGATGAAATTCACGGCCTTAAATGCTGTGTCGGACTGTTCCATATGTTTACCGACCGGAGATATTTTGAAGCGGCCAAAAAATCTGTTGGAGAACAGCTTTACAACGAACTTCACAAATAAAACAAATCACCCGCCACGGAGGTTACGAGGGCAGAAAGGTATGAAAATGAAAACCGTGAGCTATCGTGAATTCGATCTTGCCCTGGGCGATCTGAACCGTCGGCTGAATCCTGATCAGCGGGGATTCACCCAGGATGTGTCCCTGGTGACCGACGGCGGCCACCTGTTTGGGCAACCGGTCAGCCTGAAGGTGAATTGGTGCTGCAAGGGCGGCGTATCCCCGAATGAAGCCGAGGCCTTTGCTCGAAAACTGGCCGCCGCTGTCGTGGCCGCCAGGACCTTCAAATATAACGGCTATGTGGTCACCTACTGAAAGGAGGGCGTGAATATGAAAATGGCAAACGAGAAGGGCGAGGCCGTCTACTACAATCCCATTTCGAAGAACGGGAAGGACTACTGGCTGATCGCCGGGATCGGCGACACGCTGGTCATCGGAAGGGACCGCCAGAAGCGCAAGAGCCGCCTATTTACCCAGGAGCAGCAAGCCAGGGCATACCTGAAGCGGCACGGGTTCGAATGTGTATAATTTTTCCATTGGAAAAATTTTCGGCGGTTCCCGGCGGATAGGTATTCCCCGCCTCCCCCTGAACCTGAAATCGAACTCGGGGGCCACACGGCCCCCGAGAAAAACCAAAAAAGCAGCCGCGAGAAACGGCTGCTTTTCTTTTGCTATGGTACTATGCGGTTGGTTTGCCCGGCTACACCCTACGGGTGAACACCAGGTTGATGAATCCGGCCCCGCTGGCCAGGCGGCCCCAGCCGTCCTCCAGCTCCTCGGAGATCCGCACGACCTCCCCCCTCTTGAGGGTGGTCACGATGTTGAAGCCGAGGGCGGACCCGTCCCGGACATTCACCACGTCCGTTGCGATCTCCACCAGGAATCCGGCCTCCCGGACGGTCTTGGGGGCATCTTCCTTGACCTCGGGGGCCTCCTGGGCATCCAAGGGAGCAGGAGCAGCCTGGGGCGCCTCCTGGACCTCCTGGACGGCCTCGGGGGCCTTCGTGGCCTTGCGCTTCTTGGCGCCGGTGCTGGGGGTGCTCATTCAGTTGTTTCCTCCTCGCCGCCGGCCACCAAGAAACCCTCCAGGGTTTCCTTTGCGACATGGTCCAGATCGTAGACCGCCGATTCGATCATGGCGTCCACTTCCTCTGTGATCTCAATGCCGCATCGTTTCAGAAATTTGATGACATACTTTTTCTTGGCCTTGCCGTCAACAGGGCAGCCCAGCAGCTCCTGCAGCATCCCGTTCTTGGCCAGCTGCTCACAACATCGGACTGCCTGTTTCACCTTGGCGTATAACTGTTTGTCCTGAAGCCATGGGACCACGGTGGTCTTGACGAAATAGGTCAAGAGCGCACCGGCCACGGCGATGGCCAGCTCGACCAGCTTCCAGATCGCGTCCAGAAGGACCTGGCCGGGGGTCTTTCCCCCGATGTCCACATTGGACACGGCCTCCTGGGCGCCGGCGCTGCAAGCGGCCAGCATGACGCAGATCATGACCAGGGCCATGATCAGGGCGACGGTTCTTGCGGTTCTCTTTTTCATGTTGATCTCCCCTTTCTCTTATCTGTTGATGAGGTATTGCTGGAGTTCGTCCTTTGCTGCCCGGAGCCCGGCCACATCGTTTCCGTCTATGCCATGGCTCAAAAGGGCAAGGATGGCTCTTTGGGTCACCCGGCTTCCTTCTTCGATCCCGTCCAGGCGCTTCTTATCGTTCCCGAAGAATTCCTCATGTTTCTCCATCTTATCCTCCAGGACGCCGATCCGCTGTTCCAGCTTCTTCGTCGGCGCCTTTGCGGCGACCACTGCCTTTACGATCACGGTCACGGCGGCTCCGACGGATGTAATGGCGGCGCAGATCCAGAGGACCACCTTCACCACCTGGGCGGCTGTCAATTCGTCCATGCTTTGCCTTGTCCCTCCTTTCTCCCGAGATCACGGATCACCGACCCGTGTCCGAATGACGGAGAGGCTGCTTTCGATCTCCATAAGGGCATCCGTGTACCTTGCGGCCTCCAGCTGTCGCAGTATGCGGTCCTGTTCCTTTGTTATGGTCAGGAGCCTTTCGGCGATCTCTATTAGCGTTTCCATCAATTCCAAATCGTGCATAGTTCCTTTCCCCGCTGCTTTGCTTCCTGGATGTCGCCCCTTGTCAGGACGAAATCCCGCCACAGCTTGTCCTCATAGTTGTCCATGTCCACATGCTTCAGCATGGCCCGGTAGGAGGCCGTGGTCTGCTTCGCCTTTTCCAGCGTGATCAACCCGGCATTGTACTCCTGTTCGACCTCCGCCAGCCGGCGCTTCATGCGGAGGGTGGTGCTCTTTCTGAGGGTGACGTGGTCATCGTAGATCACGCACCCGACCCACTCCATGCCGCACCTGGCCGGCCGGAGCGCCGTCTTGCGGTTCCATTTTCAAGAGGGGCGCTCCCGCGCCCCTGTCAGGTGGCCAGTTACGCAGTTGGCAAATCGGCGTAAGCGACGCGGAGGCCGACGCTGGTGTACGTGCCCGTCCGCGAGTAGCTGCCGCCGTAGCTGTAGAACACCCCGGCGCTGGCGCCGGTGCCATAGTAGCCGCCGCCGCTGGCCATGCGCTCGTCCGCCACATTGTTGAAGTAAAGCCTGTCGCCGTCGCCGTAATCGGCGGCGGTTGCGCCATCCTCCGCCAGCAGCCCGTAGGCCCGGAGGACGATCTTCGCGGCGGAGCTGATGTCGCTGGTGCAGGTGATCTCATGAATGGCGCCGTTGAGGTTCTCGCTGGTGGTGGTGACGGTGATGCCATATTTCGGCTTGTTGCTGATGCAGTCCACCTTCACCGTGTTGGTGGTGGTCCCGCTGCCGTTCGGCGTGACAAATTCACCGGTGGAGGCGTCCAGGGCTTTCCACTCAGCGGAGTTGGCCGCCTGGCTCTTGCTATTGTCGGCGGCGTTGTTATTGGCCAGGAATTGCAGCTCACCCTTGACGGTTCTGAATCCGCCCTTCCATTCGGCCACATTGCCGTTCAAATCCCAGATGCCTTTCATGGTGCCGTCATGGCTCCAAGTCAGCGGGCCGGTGCCGGTCAGGACGTGGTAAATCTTCCCGGCGTCCGTACCGGTGCCATAGGTGGCCGGGATGGCAGTGTAGGCCGATTCGGTGCTGTCCTTGCCGTAGTTGTTGTTGCCCTTTCGTCATCCTCCAGGTCCGTCCCGCCGCTGCTCGTGTCCGTGTTGGTCGCGGACGCCACATAAGGGATCGGGTCTACCAGGATGGTCAGCTGCCCGGCCACCAGGTCGTTCCCTTCGATGCCGACATCAGTACATTCCGCCTTCACGTCTACGTAGGCGTCGCCCGCTGCGACCTCAGCGTATTCGGTGGTCTGGAAGTAGATGCTGTCGCCGTTGGTGATGCGGGTCCCGGCAGGGATGCCGATGGCGTAGTCCAGGACGGCGGACAGTGTGAAGCGTATGGTCGTCGTAGCCGGGGCTGCCTGTTCCCGCGTGACGCCACGGTTGGCCGCCAGGTGGTCCAGGAAGGCACCGTAGGAGTATTTCAGGAGATCCTGCTTCCCTGCCCTCTCCACGTACTGTTCCAGTTGGAAAAGGTCGAGGGCGGCGGTGTAAATCATGATCCTCATGCTTCTATCCGCTGCTTCACGCTGACGGCGACCATGAATTCGTTGACATCCCGAATGCGGGTGATCGTTTGACTCATGTCGCTCATCTCGCGCAGCTGGGAGGGCCGACGCTTGCTGAAGTAGAAGATCACATCCTTTTCCGGTAAAAAAACCGGGTTCATGGTTTCCATCCCGTCTATGCTGTACTGCTTTATCCAGTAGCCAACGGGGGCGTTGAATCGGTTGTATTCGATGCCGCCCACCACGCGGTTTTCTTTCCTCGACGGCTTGATCACCGTGGCATCCAGTTCGTCCACTTCAAAAATCTGCAGCTGGAATGGAAGCACTCCGTCCTGTGTGAACCGTTTGACGATCAGGATTCCGCCGTCGACTTTCTTTCTGCGGATGCACATCCGAAGAATCTGATTGAGGCTTTGGGTGTGGGTCACGTCGCAGTTGCGCTTTTTGCACCAAACCCTCCAAAGCGCCTCTATCTGTTCGTTGAGGGTGGTGTCCTTCGTTGCCGCCTTCAGGACCATGCCTTTGCCCATGATATTGCGGACAAAGGGACCAACCACGGAGCTCATCATGTCCGAATTGCGCTCAAGGTCCCGAGCCCGGGCGCGGACTATATCGCGGCTGTACCGGTCCGTGAATTCGGCGCTCTGATTATCCGCGTACCAATTCTGATTCAGGCGGTGGGCGCTTCCCGCATCGTAGTGGCGCTGCTCCTCCAGAACCTGCCTCCAGGCTTCCCGCCTTGCGGCTGCCTCGGGGTTAATAAATCCGATCAGCTGATCCAGCCAGTTCATGGTGTCACCTCCCGTCAAAAATGGCGACAAAGGTGTCGTCCAGGAGCGAGGATTGCTTTCCCGCGCTGATCTGTGCGATCAGATCGCTTTGCATCATCCTGAGCATCTTGAGGTCCGCACGGGTCAGGGACCGGGAACCGATCTTGTAGGACTGGCCGCCAACAAGGACCGCCTGGATCGCTTTGTTGACCTCATTCAGCTGATCCTGCAAGGTGTACTCTGTGCTCATGTCTCAATGACCTCCGTGTATCGAGCATTATTGGTGATATATCCGACCCGGCCTTGCCATTCTGTTACGTACCAGAAAGGGCTCTCCTCTGCCTGACCGTAATATGGCAGGGTACCGGACGGGTTGGTCTTTGGACCCACCGTCGGTCTGATCTGCTTATAACCGGTCCCGTTTCCTTCTCTGCAGCGGACCGTGCCCTTGACACGGATCATCTTCTTTTTCTCGGGAGCCGGACCGGGTTCCGGTTCAGGCTCTGGATCGGGGACCGAGTCCGCTTTCGGACCGTCCGTCAAAATGACGGCGGTGTGTCCCTTCACCCGGGTACAGATCACATCGCCGGTCCTCAATCGGTCCGGGCTGTCCGTATAGTCGCTCCCTTTCAATTCCTCGAAGCGCCCGGTCTTGAGCAGGATGCCCGGCTCCGAAGCCGTGTTGAAGTTCGAGGTCTTGATTCCTGCGTATGCCAGGCACACTCTGACGGATGCGGAGCAGTCTGTTTCGCAGGGGGTGGTGACCCGGGAAGGGTCAAACCCGACTTTCGCGGCCTCAGCGTAGAAGGTCCCCCGATCAGGGTTTCCCTGATCGTAGCCGATGGCATCGTTGGCGCATGCGGCCCGCATGGCTTCAGCGATCTTCTTTGCGTCTGTCGCGCTTTTCGGACGGAAAACACGCCAGCCTTTCGGGTTGGCGTACCATTTCTGGATCAGGACCTCTTTGCCGGTCTGATCGCCGGGGGCGCCGCCCCTGGCCTTCCCGTGCTCATCATGTACGGCGTTCCCAATATAGACGGCCATGGTTTCCTCCTCTCCTATAACCAGCTACCCCCGCTGGGCAGCCATGAATCATCCGTTGCCGCCGTCTTTGCTTTCGGTGCGGCTTCCCTTGGTTCTATATCGACCTCCTGAAGGTGGAGGCTGCGGACGCCGAGGATGTCGGCAGCGCACATGGCATAGACTTCGCAGTCGAGGTAATGGTTGTCCGCGTGGCTTGTCTTTTGCCGCCACACCTGGACCACCCGCCCGCCGGCGCCCTTTTCGTTCACCTTGTGTTCGGCGGTCACCTGTTCGGCGTACTCACGGTCGCAGCCCTGATAGACCATCCAGCTGCCCGTGCCGTTCTCCTTCTTCATCCGGCCAGCGATCATGTCCTTGTACTTGCCCGTGTCGATCATGATTAGCTGCTGGCCTTGCGCTCGGCTGCCCGGGCGGTTGACGGTCGACACCTTGTAATGGGTCATCATCGGATGGGATGATCCCTTGCTGGGCAGCGCCCAGTCCGAATTGGATGCCGTGAAATCGTAGACGGCATCCGTGTTGTCGCCGGAATCTATCAGCGCCAGCTGGACGACCATGTCCGAGCCATCTTCCCGCCTGTAGTTCAGGTTCATCACGCTTTCGATTTCCCTGAAGGAGTACGCCTGGCCGTGGGCGATGTTTTGGCTGGTTATGTAGTCGCCCCATGCCCGGATCGTCCAATAGAGGCTTGATTCCTGCACGTCGACGCCACCGGTCAGAATCTTCGCCCAATTCGGAATCGTGAATTCCGGCAGGTCTGTTTGCCGGTCCATCACAAGGTCGGCGCTGGTTTTGAGCTTCGTGTCCTCCCACGGCTCAGCCAGCCAGGAATTGACAAAATTCTGCAGCTTTTCCGGGTCAGCCTTGCTGCTCAAAAATTCGGCGGCCATTTCCGAAAAACGGACGAAGGGGCTGTAAAGGACGTTGATCCAGTACGCCACTTTTTTGGGCGTTTCGGCTTTTTGTTCCACCGTCCGCCATTCCCCGTATCGGAGCATCTCGGGCTTGTCCTGGTCACGGATCACGCCGCCGCAGGTTTGGCAAACGTAACAGGCCAGGTCTGCCCTTTCGGCGTATGTCATCCCTTCCTTATCGGGGAATCGCACCTGATTCCATTTCAGCTCTATCAATTCCCCGCAGTGGGGGCATGGGACGAAATAATGCTTTATCGCGTCCGCATCCTCCATCGCCTTCCAAATGTGGCCGGTCCGCAGCGTGGGGGTGCTGGTCATGTAGATCTTCCTGTTGTGGTAGGTCTTTGTCCGTTCCCTGGCCAGCTTGATGGGGTCCGCTTCTTTTTTCGATGCCCCGGGGAATTTGTCGACCTCATCCAGGAACAGAAATCGGATCGGCTGACTTGCCAGATCCGCCGGGGAGTTGGCGCCGGTGATCGAGATGTGCATCCCGTCAAACTGCTGCTCCAGCTTCGAGGAGGCGTTTTCCCACCACCGTTCCTTCAGGACCTTCGAGGCCCTGAACATGGGCTTGAGCCGGTAGTCGGCTGCCCGTTCCCCCAGCTGATCCGAAGGATAGACGATCATGGTAGGGGCCGGGTCTTGCTGGATCACGAAGCCCAGCATGTTCAGGAGCGCCTCTGTCCCGCCGATCTGTGTCGACTTGACAAAAACGATCTCCTCTGTGTCGTAGTTCCTGAATTCGTCCATGATGCCCACGAGGTACGGCGTTTTGCTATTCCTCCACGGGCCGGGCATAGCCGATGATTCCATCGTCAGGACCCTGTAGCGCTCCGCCCATTCGGACACGCTTATATCCTCGGGCGGCCGGAGCGACTGTAGCGCCTCTTTGATGTACGCCGGGATCGTGTACTTGCGGAGGCGGGGTTTACGTTGAGGCATTATTGGGTCCGCTTTCCTTTTGCGCCTCGGGCGGCTTCTTTGCATCCGTGGTGATCCCGGCGAGGACAAATGCACCGAGCAGCCGCTGAATCTCCCCTGCAAGGTCTTTTTCAATGCGGCGGGATTCCACCGGGTCCAGGTAGCCAGATACGAATCCGATCAACCGGGAAGGCAGGGAGAGCGCGAATTTCTTGAACGTGACAAAAAACTTTTGATAGTCGAGGATGGCCTCCTCGACAGGGATATATTTGCCTTGGGCGATGTCGGTTTTCAGCCTGGCCAGTTCGCCTTGCGCTTCTTTCAGGGATGCTTCAGCTGCGACCTTCCTGTTCTTCAGCTGCAGCTCCTCCTCGCTGCGGTTCTTCCCGTAGGCCTTTTCGGATAGGTACTTGACGTAGCTCTGAATGGTGGGGACCAGGTCGTACCGGCGGCCCTCCGTCGTTTCCGTTGTGGGCAGGATTCCCTCTTGCGTCAGCTGCTGGATGCGGCGGACCGTAACGCCGAAAAGCTGGGCGATGATCTCCACGCGGTACATGCCGCCACCGGCTACTTTTCCTCTTTCATCCAAATAGAGCCCCCCCCCCCCCCCAGAAATTTCAACCTGGAAACTTGTCATCGAGTTGCCCGCCCCCCCCCCCTTTCCGGAGGCCACCCCCAGCCCC
>Ga0079305_1001507_pt1 | contig 29633 bp, 26 predicted proteins | sample LMS_cellobiose_e_FD_79183 | JGI IMG/M metagenome (GOLD analysis project Ga0079305, IMG submission 79183) | Rumen-fistulated moose microbial communities from Alaska, USA - LMS_cellobiose_enrichment | ecosystem: Host-associated > Mammals > Digestive system > Stomach > Rumen fluid ... | reverse complement strand
TGGCAGGCGCTTCCGTCTTTGCGCACGCGGCGAACAGAGACAGAACCATGACTGCCACAAGTACCAGCGCCAGGATCATCTTGATTTTCTTCATGCTGTTTCTCCTTTTCTTTCGATTGGTTGGTTGGTTCGCGGCTTGCGAAAGAAAACGCCCAGGCCTTCCGGCAGATACCACAGAATGTCAGATCCAGGTTGTTTCGATTCTATGATAAATACTACAAAGCATGGACGTACCTCTCACAATTTTCACAAATATAATAACGGGCGTTCAAGAATTTGTCAATCGCCTCCGCTTTCCTTTGTCGGTTTTGTCCACCTATTTAGGCATTTCTTCCCCATGCTTCCCCTCAAGATCCCCTGGAATCCGCCTGTTTGTTGGCTTTTTCAAACAAGTCCACCGCTTCGAATCTGCGCCCTCTTTTGTCCACAACAGATCCCGGCGATCCCCGGCGCCAAAAAGCCGCTTGCTTCCCCTTCTGCGCGCTGATTCTGCGCTGCTTTGCCGCGCTGGAAAATGCGGCAAATCTTGCATTTCCGGGAAAGCTATGATATGATGCAGTCAATCAGAGAAAGCGAGGTTTTCCCCGTGCTTGAGATTCAAAATCTCTCCTTTTCCGCCCAGGGTGAAGCTGGGCGTGTGGAAATTTTAAACGGCATCAATCTCACCATCCCCGACCGCTGCTTTGTGGTCATCACCGGCCCCAACGGCGGCGGCAAGACCTCCCTGGCCCGGGCCATCATGGGCCTCATTGACGGCGTGGAGGGCAAAATCCTCTGGAACGGCACCGATCTGACCGGCCTCTCCATCACCGAGCGGGCCCGGCTGGGCATCAGCTACTCCTTCCAGCAGCCGCCCCGCTTCAAGGGCCTGCGGGTCTCGGACCTGCTCCAGGCCGCCGCGGGCCGGGACCTGAGCCACGCCGAGTGCTGCGAATACCTGACCCAGGTGGGTCTCTGCGCCCGGGACTATGTGGACCGGGACGTGGACGCCTCCCTCTCCGGCGGTGAGGTCAAGCGCATCGAAATCGCCACCATTCTGGCCAAGGACTCCCCCCTCATGATCTTTGACGAGCCGGAGGCTGGCATCGACCTGTGGTCCTTCGCCCGGCTGACGGAGACCTTCCGCCAGATCCATGAGCAGAAGACCGCCACCATCCTCATCATCTCCCACCAGGAGCGCATCATCCGCCTTGCCGACGAGATCATCCTGGTCTCCGGCGGCCAGATCACGGACCGGGGCAGCGTGGAGGAGATCTATCCCAAGATCCTCCAGGGCGTGGTCGCCCCCTGCGACCTGCTGGACCCGGAACCCGGAAAGGAGGAGCAAAATGGTTGAACTGACCGATGTGCAGCGCGAGATCCTGCAGAAGATCGCGGACATGACCAAAATCCCCGACGGGGCGGTGAACATCCGCTCCGACGGAAAGAAGCTCTATCGCCACAACACGGATACCATTCAGATCGAGTCCAAGACGGACAAGGACGGCATTGATATCCACATCGCCCCCGGCACAAAGAACGAGTCCGTCCACATCCCCGTGGTACTCACGGAGTCCGGCCTCCACGACACGGTCTACAACGACTTCTTCGTCGGCGAGGGCGCGGACGTGACCATCGTGGCCGGCTGCGGCATCCACAACTGCGGCTGCGACCTGTCCCAGCACGACGGCATTCACACCTTCTATGTGGGCAAGAACGCCAAGGTGAAGTATGTGGAAAAGCACTACGGCGAGGGGGACGACACCGGCAAGCGGGTCCTGAACCCTCAGACCATCCTCTATTTGGAGGAGGGCGCCCAGGTGACCCTGGAGACCTCCCAGATCCGGGGCGTGGATGACACCAAGCGCTACACCCGGGCGGAGGTGGGCCCCAACGCCCAGATCGTCATCCGGGAGAACCTGCTGACCCACGATCAGCAGACCGCGGACAGTGAGATGGACGTGTTCCTCAACGGCGAGGGCAGCCGGGCTGACATCGTCAGCCGCAGTGTGGCCCAGGACCAGTCCAGCCAGGTGTTCTATCCCCGGCTCTCGGGCAATGCGCCCTGCTTCGGCCACGTCACCTGCGACGCCATCATCATGACCGGCGCCAAGGTCCGGGCCATCCCGGAACTGACCGCCAACCATGTGGACGCCAGCCTTATCCACGAGGCCGCCATCGGCAAGATCGCCGGCGAGCAGCTGCAGAAGCTGCAGACCCTGGGTCTCACCGCCGAGGAGGCGGAGCAGAAGATCCTGGAGGGCTTCCTCCGGTGAGCCGCGTTCTGGTTTTCTGCGTCGGAAAATTGAAGGAAGCCTTTTATCTCAGCGCCGCCAGCGAGTATTTGAAACGGCTGGCGGCGTTCTGCGATATCTCCCTGACGGAGCTTCCCGAGGAGCGTCTGCCGGAAAAGCCCTCCCAGGCCCAGATCGACGCGGCCCTTGCAAAGGAGGCCCAGGCCCTGCGCGGAAAGCTCCCCAAGGGCGCCTATGTGATCGTCTGCGCTCCCGAGGGGAAGGAGCTCTCCTCCGAGGAGCTCTCCGCAAAGCTCCAGGCCCTGCGTCTGGAGGGCAAGAGCACCCTCTGCTTCGTAGTTGGCTCCTCCTTCGGTCTGGATGAGGGCTTCAAGCGGGAGGCGGATTTCCGTCTGTCCTTCTCGAAAATGACCTTCCCCCACCACCTGTTCCGGGTCATGCTGCTGGAGCAGCTCTATCGGGCGGAGTCCATCGCCGCCGGGACAAGATACCACAAATAACCGCTCGTCCCGCAGGACGTGCTTCGCTGCCGGTCCCGGGAAACCCCGCCCCGGAAGCATTCAAGATTCCCAGCAAGAAAGAAGGAAACTTCATGACCATCTATCCCGCAGGCAATTACGACGTCTGCGTGGTGGGCGCCGGACACGCCGGCATCGAGGCCGCCCTGGCCTGCGCCCGCATGGGCCTTTCCACCGCACTCTTTACCATCAATCTGGACGCCGTGGGCAATATGCCCTGCAACCCCGCCATCGGCGGTTCCGGCAAGGGCATCCTGGTGCGGGAGATCGACGCCTTGGGCGGCGAGATGGCCAAGGCCGCGGACCGCAGCTGCATCCAGTACCGGGTGCTGGGCCGGAGCAAGGGCCCTGCGGTCCAGTCCCTCCGGGCCCAGGCGGATCGCCGGGCCTATCAGGAGGATATGAAGCGGGTCCTGGAGCGCCAGGAGCATCTGGATCTGAAACAGGCCATGATCGTGGATCTGGAGCTGGATGAGACGGGGTCGGTCTGCGCTCTCATCACCCAGCTGGGCGCCCGCTACGGCTGCCGGGCCGCCATTCTGGCCACGGGCACCTATCTGGACGCCACCGTCATCACCGGCGAGAGCGTGGTCTCCTCCGGCCCCGACGGCATGCACGCCGCCCAGGGCCTGACCCAGGCTTTGCAGCGGTTGGGTCTGAGCCTGCGCCGCTTCAAAACCGGCACCCCGCCCCGGGTCAACGCCCGGAGCCTGGACTTTGACAAGATGCAGATCCAGGAGGGGGATCCGGAGCCCCTGCCCTTCAGCTTCTCCACCCCCCAGGCCCCCAAAAACCGGGCGGTGTGCTATCTGACCTACACCAACGAAGAAACCCACCGGATCATCCGGGAGAATCTGCACCGCAGCCCCCTCTACACCGGCGTCATCGAGGGCGTGGGGCCCCGCTACTGCCCCAGCATTGAGACCAAGGTGGAGCGCTTCGCGGACAAGCCCCGGCACCAGATCTTCCTGGAGCCCTGCGGTCTGGGCACCGACGAGTGGTATGTCCAGGGCTTCTCCTCCAGCCTGCCCGAGGACGTGCAGATCCGGATGCTCCACACGGTCCCCGGCCTGGAACGGGCCGAGGTCATGCGCGTGGCCTACGCCATCGAATACGACTGCGTGGATCCCACGGAGCTGCTGCCCACCCTGGAATGCAAGAAGATTCCCGGCCTCTACGGCGCGGGACAGTTCAACGGCTCCTCCGGCTATGAGGAGGCGGCGGCCCAGGGCCTGGTGGCGGGCATCAACGCGGCTTTGAAGCTCAAAGGAGAGCCGCCCATGATTCTCTCCCGCTCCGACGGTTACATCGGCATCCTGGTGGATGACCTGGTGACCAAGGGCACCCAGGAGCCCTATCGGATCATGACCTCCCGCTCGGAGTACCGCCTCCTGCACCGGCAGGACAATGCGGACGAGCGTCTGACCGCCATCGGCCGCCGGGTGGGCCTGGTATCCGAGGCCCAGGAGGCCCGGGTCCGGGAGAAATATGAGCAGGTCGCCCGGGAGATGCGCCGGCTGGAGCACACCGGCGCGCCGGAGTCCGAGGCGCTGAACGCGCTGCTGACCGCTGCGGGCGAGGAGCCGGTCCATGGCTCAGCCAGGCTTGCGGATCTGGTCCGCCGCCCCGGCGTGCGCTACGCAGAGCTTGCCCCCTTCGATCCGGAGCGTCCCGCGCTGGATCCCGCGGTCCAGGAGCAGGTGGAGATCCGCCTGAAATACGCGGGCTACATCGCCCGGCAGGAGCGGCAGGTGGCGGAGGCCCGCAAGGCGGACCGTCAGGCCCTGCCCGAAGATCTGGACTACAGCGCCATCGGCGGCCTGCGCCTGGAGGCCAGGCAGAAGCTGTCCCAGATCCGGCCGGCCAACATCGGCCAGGCAAGCCGCATCTCCGGGGTCTCCCCGGCGGACGTGGCAGTGCTGATGATCTATCTGGAGCAGCAGGAAAGGAGCCAGGGACATGTACTTTGACACCCACGCCCACTACGACAGCTCCGCCTATGACCGGGACCGGGACAGCCTGATCCCCGCCATGCACCGGGCCGGCGTGGATGGCATCGTGGACATCGGCTGCGACAGCCCCAGCTCTCTGGCCGCCGTGCGGCTCTGCGAGCGCTACGACTATGTCTGGGCAGCCGTGGGCACCCATCCGGAGGCGGCGGACTGCCTGAACGCAGACACCATCCGCCGCTATCGGGAGCTGCTGGCCCACCCCCGAGTGGTCGCCCTGGGCGAGATCGGCCTGGACTATCACTATCCCGACAACCCCTCCCGAGAGGACCAGCTGCGGGCCTTCCGGATGCAGATGGATCTGGCCGCCGAGACCGGAGCCAGGGTCATCGTCCACGTCCGGGACGCCACGGGCGACGCCATGGACGTGGTCCGGGACTATGCAGGCGCCGTCACCGGCGTATTTCACTGCTTCGGCGGCTCAGTGGAGACCGCCCGGGAGCTGCTGAAGCTGGGTTGGTATCTGGGCTTCACCGGGGTGCTCACCTTTAAAAACGCCCGCAAGGCGGTGGAAGTGGTGGACTTCGCCCCCCTGAGCCGCCTGTTTCTGGAGACGGACGCGCCCTATATGGCGCCGGAGCCCTACCGGGGCCGCCGCTGCGACAGCCGGATGCTTTCCCGCACCTGCGAGAGGATGGCCGCCATCAAGGGCGTCACCCCGGAGGAATGCGCAAGGATCACCCAGCAGAACGCGCGCCGGTTCTTCGGCCTGTAAAATACGCAGTCTTTTCAAAACGCACCCCCACCTCGAAAGGAGTTTCCCATGAATCACATCCGCCGGGCCGCGTCCCGGGATATCCCCAGGCTGTTGGAGCTGCTTCGGCAGGTCAACATGGTCCACCACGAAATCCGTCCCGACCTGTTCAAAGGTCCCGCCACCAAGTACTCCGCTGCGGAACTGGAGCTGATCCTGGGCGACGAACTGACCCCCATCTTCGTCTGCGCGGACGAGGCGGATCAGGTCCTGGGCTATGCCTTCTGCATCCTCCAGGACACCCCCGACACCCCCCTGACCCCCGCCTACCGCACCCTCTACATCGACGATCTGTGTGTGGACGAAACGGTTCGGGGCAGCCATGTAGGCAGCGCCCTGTACCGGCATGTCTGCGCCTGGGCCAAGGCCATGGGCTGCTACAATCTGACTCTGAACGTCTGGACGGGCAACGACTCTGCCCAGCGCTTTTATGAGCACATGGGCATGAAGCCCCTGAAAACCTACATGGAGCAGCTGCTCTGACAAGGAGAAAAATGACAGATCTTCGTTTTGAGACGGACCGGCTTCTGATCCGGCCCCACGAGGACGCGGACTTTCCCGCCTATGCAGCCTACATCCTGGAACCGAAGCTCCGGCGCGACCTGGGCCTTGAGAACGTGACAGACCGGGACAGCGCCTGGGAGACCTTCCAGTGGCTGCAAGCGCATGTGGAGTTTCTGGCCCTGACGGACCGGCAGTCCGGCTGTATTCTCGGCCACATCTGCATCCATCCGCCCCTGGACCAGCTGGCCGCGGACCCGGCCTTTCAGGGCAAGGAGGGCCGCTCTCTGTCCTTCGCTGTGGCGAAGGAGGCACGGCGCAAGGGCTATATGGAGGAGGCCCTCCGGGCGCTGCTTCCCCGCCTGTTTCAGCGGGGCCTAGTCTATGTGGACTGTGAGGTCACCGATTTCAACGAGGCCTCTCAGGCCCTGCAGAAAAAGCTGGGCTTTGTAAACTGGGGCAGCATGCGCTTTGGAGATGTGGAGCTGCTGATCCAGATCCTCGAAAACCCGAACAAGTGAATTGCCGCCCATGGATTTTCTTCCATGGGCGGTTTTTGCGTCTGCGGATGGTGCCCTGCTGCTTTCGCCCTGCCCGCATTTTGCGGCAGGAAGGGGACGAATTGTCAAATCCCGTTGACAAAGAGCGGAAAATGCAATAAAGTGACCCTGGAAGGGAGGGATCGCCATGGCCCGGGGAGGCAAATATCTGGACAAGCGCCGCAGCCGCACCGGCCTGGGGAGCCTGCTTCTCTTCCTGCTTGCTCTGGCGCTTCTGGCAGGCGGGGGCTACACGCTCATCCATGCGGCGTCCAGCCGTAACACCCGTGCTGCCGCGGAGACGATCGCTCCCGTGGTCATCCCGGAGCCGGAACCGGCCCTTCCGGAGCAAGCGCCTCCCGCGGAACCTGAGGTTCCGCCGGTTTCCATCTCCCTTGTGGCCCTGGGGGACAACCTGATACACAACACGGTCATGTGGTCCGGTCAGCAGGAGGATGGCAGCTACGACTTCTCCGCCCTCTACGAGGACATCCGTCCGGTGGTGGAGGCTGCGGACATCGCCTGCATCAACCAGGAGACCATTTACATCTCCGATCCGAACCAGTTCACCAACTATCCCTCCTTCGGCGGCCCCGTCCAGATCGGCGAGGCATTGGCTGCCGCGGGCTTCGATGTGGTAGAGCACGCCACCAACCACTGCTATGACAAGTTCATGCAGGGCATCCAGGACACGGTGGACTTCTGGCGGCAGCATCCGGAGGTGGAGTGGCTTGGCATTCACGACAGTCAGGAGGATGCGGACCGGATCCGGGTGATCGAGCGCAGCGGCATCCGCATCGCCCTGCTCAACTACACCTACGGGACCAACGCGGGCCAGCCCCGGCAGTCCTACGCCGTGGACTATCTCTGGGACCGGAACAAGATCGCCGGCGACATCGCCCGGGCAAAGGAGCTGTCCGACCTCGTCCTGGTGTTTCCCCACTGGGGCACAGAGGGGATGTTTACCCCCGATGCACAGCAGCGGGAATGGGGCCAGTTCTTTGCCGACCAGGGCGTCGGCGCGGTCATCGGCGGCCACCCCCACACGCTCCAGCCTGTGGAGCTGCTGACGGGGAAGGATGGAAACGAGATGCCCTGCTTCTGGTCCCTGGGGAACTTCATTTCCCATATGGCAAAGCCGGAGAATATGCTGGGCGGCCTGGCCCGGCTGACGATCACAAAGGATTCCTCCGGCACTTACGTCTCCGATTACTCCCTGGCGCCCACCATGACCTGGGTCTTCCACGGAACCGGCCGCGACTACCGTTTCCGGGGTCTGCGCCTGACCGACTATACCGACGAGCTTGCGGAAAGCCACCTGATCCCGGGCACGCAGCCGCAGACCATGTGGGATCTGTACCACAGGATTGTCCAGTGAACCGGATCCTGCCCATGGTCCTCATTTTGCTCCGGAATCTGCAAACGGACAGACAAAGCAGCGCAGAAAGCGCTGCTTTGTCTGTCCGAATGTTTTATGGCGAAAGTGCCTTTCTCTCCGATGCTGCCCCTGCCGGTCCCTCCCTGCCTGAAGCGCCTCCTGATTGGTTGTTTTTCTTGACTGTTGCATGATAAACCTATATAATGGAACTATCGGAATCAAGGAATCAGAAATTGTCCGCGGGTCGTCTCCCGGACAGATCCAAACGAAAGAGAGGGGCGTTTTTCATGGCAGGAAGATCATCGAAACAGACGGATTTTACATCGGGTCCCATTGTCATGCCTGTGGTATTGTTTGCGATCCCGGCGCTGTTGGGCAACATTTTCAACGCGCTCTACAACGTGGTGGATACCATTGTCGTCGGCCGCTTCGTGGGCGCAAACGCCCTCGCGGCCGTGGGCTGCTGCTTCTCCATCACCATGGTCTGCATGGCGGTGTTTGCCGGCTTCGGCGCGGCCTCTGGCGTGATCACGGCCCAGATGTTCGGCGCAAAAAAGTTTGAGCAGCTGACCGCCACCGTCACCACGGCGTATCTGGGCGGCTTCCTCGTGGGCGGAAGCATGATCGTGGTCGGACAGATCATCGCAAAACCGCTGCTGCAGCTGATGAACACGCCGGCTGCCATCATCGACATGGCACTGAGCTACCTGCGCATTCTCATGTGCGGCTTTATCGGTCAGCTCTACTATTACATGGGCTCCAATATGCTGCGCGGCCTGGGCGACAGCAAACGTCCCACCTACGCCCTGGTGCTGTGCGCGATCCTGAACATCATCCTGGATCTGATCTTCGTCATCCGGCTGAACTGGGGCTGCGCCGGCGTCGCCCTGGCCACGGTGATCTCTCAGATGATCAGCGGCCTCTATGTGGTGAAGCTCATTTACAGCGGCAACTACGGCGTCAAAATGACCCGCAAGCAGTTCCGTATCGATTTTGACATTCTCAAAATGATCCTGCGCATCAGCATCCCCTCCTCCCTGAACCGGCTGGTCACCTCCGTTGGCACCATGATCATTCAGAGCTTCGCCAACAGCTTCGGCGAGACCCTGGTGGCAGCCAACTCCATCATGCAGAAGGTGGATCAGTTTGCGCTGCTGGCTGTGAACAGCTTCGGCACCGCCCTGACCATGTTCGTTGGACAGAATATGGGCGCGGGAGAGGACAAGCGCTGCAACGAGGGCATCCGGAAGATCACAATCCTGATCATCGGCCTGAGCCTGGTGGTGACCACGGTCTGCATCTCCGGGGCAAGGCTCCTGTGCCGGGCCTTTGTCAATGAGGAACCCGTCATCGCCATGGGCGCCGAGGCCATCCGCTTGGCCGCGCTGTTCTATGCCTTCCACGCGCTGCAGGTCTCCCTGGGCGGCGTGCTGCAGGGCGCAGCCGCCACCAAGCCCATCATGTACATTTCCTTCATCGGCATCGCCGCGCGGGTCGCCATGTGTTATCTCTTCGCCGTGCGCACCGGTCATTGGCAGGGCCTGGTCTGGGCCAGCAACGGTTTCTTCCTTCTGGTGAGCGTTCTGTACATGCTCTATCTGTGGAAAGGAAACTGGAAGCGCTACGTGCAGGTGCGAAAGGACCATTCCGCCGCGCCGGCAGAGAACTGAGCAGAAACCGGAGAACGGCAAGGCCGTTCTCCGGTTTTTCCAGTCTGTCAGCATGACTTCCACCCTGTCTGTGCGAATCCCATACAAGAAAAAGCGCCGCCCGCTGGCATGCAAGCGGGCGGCTTGCATTTTCTGTTTTACTTGGCAGCCAGCCAGGCGTCCAGCCCATCCAGATACTCATCCAGGCCGGCGCGATGGAGCTTATCTCCGTACTCGTTGTCGGTGGCTTTGCTGTAGCCGCCGGCGCCCGGGAATACGGGGCGCACGTGCTTCCGCTCTCGGCAGTGCCGGATCATTTTCATAGCCAGATACTTTCAAAAATGCAGTCTGTCCAAAAACAGTCCCGGCGCATGGAATCAGCTGGTAACGGGGAAGCAGCTCATCGGCGAATAAAACCCGATCCGCTTCCCTCTTTCCCACCCGGGAAAGAGGGAAGTTTTTTCTGCGCGCAAAGCAAAAGCCTCCGGCTTACACCGGAGGCTTTTGCTGGGTTGATCGGTCCTTCTTCCCGAGCAGGGCGGAAATGCCGGTCCTGGACGGGAGAAAGCTTCTTGCTTGTTTCGATGCAGAAATCCCTTACAGGGTTGCGTCGTAGTCGAAGACGCCCCAGGGGGTCTCCTGCTTCCAGATGGCCAGGGACTTGGAGTTGGCCTTGATCTCGTCGGCAGTGACGGCCCGGCCCAGCTCGGAGGACTGAATGACGCCGTCGCAGAGCAGGCTCACGTTCATGCCGATCTTCGGGGTGTCGTAGCGGGTCTCGTCGGTGAGATCGCCCACCAGGTAGCTGTACCAGTGGAACTGGTTGTCGAAGTAGCGCATGGTCTCCGGGGTGTAGGCGATCAGATCCTGCTGGTTGTAGTAGGCCTGATAGTCGGTCTTGATCTCGTAGCCGTGCTCATCCAGGCCCTGGAAGGTCAGTCTGGGGGCGCGGTCGTTGCCCATCATCATCATGCCGGGACCGCCGCGGCGTGCCCAGTCGCCGCCGGTGGCGTCGGGCTGAGCATAGATCAGGCCGCCCTTGGAGCCGTTGATGTAGTTGTCATCCCGGCAGTCGAAGTTCAGGCCGGCGATGTTGCTGGCAGCGGCTTCCATCATTTCCAGGCTCAGGCCGCCCTTGAAGGTGGCGTAACCGACGCCCATGTCCTCCACGCCCATGGGATGGCGCTTGGCCCAGTCGTCGTTGTAGGTGTGGACCTTGGAGTACAGGTTGCCCAGGACGCTGTCCAGCTCGGGCAGGCCCAGAAGGAACAGCATCTGGCCAAAGTGGTAGATGCCCAGGTCGATGAACTGGCCGTAGCCCGCCATGGCCTTGTCCTGGAAGGAGGGAGAGGCCCGCAGGGAGCTGCGGTCGAAGCAGTTGCGGCGGCGATGGTAGGCGCAGCAGACTCTCGCGTGGTAGATCTCGCCCAGCTTGCCCTCGTCGATGAGCTGCTTGGCAATGTAGGTCTGGCCGGTGTAGAGGGAGCTGATCTGGATGGCCAGCTTCTGACCGGTGGCCTTGGAGCAGTCGTAGAGGAGCTTGGAGTCGAAGTAGGAGGCCGACATGGGCTTCTCAGAGTAGCAGGGATAGCCGGCCTTCATGACGTACATGGACACAGGGGTGTGCAGGTTGTTGTGGACGCACACGTCCACGGCATCGATGTCGTCGCGCTTGAGCATCTCGCGGAAGTCGGTGTACAGGTCCTTCTCAGCGAAGTGGTACTGCTCGCCCCAGGCTTTCAGCTTGGGCTGGTCGATGTCGGCGGCGGCGACCACCTTGACCTGGGGAACATGGGCCCAGACGGTCATGTGGCGGTGAGAAATGGCGCCGGTGCCGATGATGGCAACGCGGATCTCTTTGTTGGACATGGATTTTTCTCCTTTCTTTTCTTGCTCAGACAATGAGCATGCGTTTCTTGAAGGTGTTGCTGCCCATCATGGCGCGGCCCTCGACAGAGTCGTCAAAGACCTCCAGCTCGGGCGGCATGTAGGAGGAGGAGAAGGAGTAGCGGACAGCCACATCATGATAGCCCTGGCTCAGGCCGCCGGGCTTTTTGATCCGGATGATGGCCGGCTTCTGCATCTCCCAGAAGTGCTTGTTGTCCTGCTTCATCTGGGCTGGGGTGTACTCGTTGCCGTCGATGATCCAGGTCATCAGGCCGGAGTCCGCCAGGAACTCCTCTCCGTCCACGATAACTCTGCCCACCCGGATCTGGCTCAGCCAGAGGCCGCGGTAGTAATGCATCCGGAAGCGGATTTCAAAGCCGATGGCATTGCCCTGCTCATCGTAGATGTTGTGGAAGCCACGGTATTGGATATTGTCTTTCTCAAGCAGCATGATTCTCTCGCTCCCTTCTCAATAGCCCAGAACGTTTTTCATCAGGATCTGATGCTGATGCAGCGCCTCGGACAGGGCGTATTCGTCGTCGCGGTCCCGGCCCTCGTACTCCGCCACCATCCAGCCGTCCCAGCCGTGCTCCTTCAGGATGGTCAGCACCTCGGGATAGGGGATCCACTCCTCACGGAACATCAGCTCGTCGTCAGAGGGGATCATGGAGGTGAACTTGGCATGGCAGCACTTCACATAGGGCAGCAGGGGGATGAGCTCCTCCGGCTTGGAACCGACGGAGCCGGTGCGATGATGCATGCGGGTGCTGAAGACGCCGAAGTCAATGTTCAGGCCGAAGGCCTTGGTGCCGGTCTTGTCGATGTACTCCACGAAATCCTGCACCATCTTCTGAGACAGGGTGGTGGGGCCGTGGATCTCCGGCAGCATGATCACATCGTATTTCAAGGCCGCCGGGGTCGCGGCGGTGATGATGTCCCGCCAGTTCTCTACAGGATCCAGCACGCCGTTGATGACGGTCTGCTTGGTGCGCAGGCAGTGGAAGCCCAGAGCATGGGCAATCTTGAAATCGTTCTCCAGCAGCTCCACACACTCGTCCACGCTCAGCATACGGTCCTCCCACATGCGGCCGTCGATCCAGTGGCCATACTCGGCGGGGATGATCTCATACTTCTCGCACAGCTCGTGCCACTCGGTCAGGAACTCGTCGGTGAGCACGGGATAGCCGGGGATGTGGGAATTGCCCAGGATCTCCACGCCGTGGGCGCCCATGTCATGCATCTCCCGGAAGGCGTCCTCAATGCACATGCCACGGAGGAACATGTCCGTATAGCTGTAGAGGGAAACGCCGCGCTTCGGCCCCTTGGGGGGTACGTATTTCATGATTGACCTCTCCTTTTCATCTGAATAATAGTGGACTAATTCTAATATATTTCAAATCTCGCAAATGTCAATACTTTGTTGATCTATTTTTCAAGCGCAAATAATTCCTGCGATGTCCACGCTTCAATATATATCTTGACACGGTGTCAGAATGGCTGTATAATGCTTTTGACACAATGTCAGGAAAGCAGAAAGGAGTCGGTTTCCATGCCAAAAGGATCCCCGGAACGAACCGCTGCCCACCGGGACGAAATCATCCGTGCCTGTGAAAAGCTCTATCAGACCATGAGCTTCAAGGAGATCACCCTGAAGGAGATCGGAAACGAGACCTCCTTCTCCCGCCCCACCATATACAACTACTTTCAGACCAAGGAGGAGATCTTCCTGGCCCTGTTCACCCTGGAATATGAGCGCTGGAACCAGTCGCTGGAGGCCATTCTCCGGGAAAACGAGGTTCTGAGCCGGACCCAGGTGGCGGAGCAGCTGGCCCGCTCCCTGGAACAGCGCGCGCAGCTGCTGAAGCTCCTGTCCATGAACAATTCCGACATGGAGATGGGCAGCCGTCCGGAGCTGCTCGCCAGCTTCAAGGCCGCCTACGGAAGATCCATGGAGGCTGTCTCGGCCATCCTCGAGAAATTCTGTCCGGACCTGGGCGCCGCGGATCGGCAGAGATTCATTTACATCTTCTTCCCCTTCCTCTTCGGGATCTATCCCTACACAGCGGTGACGGACAAACAGAAAGCAGCCATGGAGAAGGCCGGCGTGGACTTTGCGTACCAGTCCATCTATACGCTCAGCTTCCGCTGCCTGAGCTGGCTGCTGGGAACCACAACACAAGGAGGACAAGACCTATGAACTACACAAAACTCGGCAATTCAGATCTGAACGTCTCCCGCATCTGCATGGGCTGCATGGGCTTCGGCAACCCGGGACAGGGCCAGCACAGCTGGACGCTGGACGAGGCGCAGTCCCGGCAGATCCTCCAGCGGGCGCTGGAGCTGGGCGTCAACTTTTTTGACACGGCCATCGGCTATCAGGGAGGCACCAGCGAACAGTACGTGGGCCGGGCCCTCCGGGATTTTGCCCGGCGGGAGGACGTGGTGGTTGCCACAAAGTTTCTCCCCAGAACGCCTGAGGAGATTGAAAGCGAAGTCAGCGGTCAGCAGCATATTGAGCGCATGATCGACGCAAGCCTCAGAAATCTGGGCATGGACTATGTGGACCTCTACATTTATCACATGTGGGACTGGAACACCCCCCTCTACGACATTCTGGAGGGTCTGAACCGCATCGTGCAGGCTGGCAAGGTGAGATACCTCGGCATCTCCAACTGCTTCGCCTGGCAGCTTGCCAAGGCAAACGCCCTGGCGGAGCGGGAGGGATTTGCGAAGTTCATCTCCGTTCAGGGGCATTATAACCTGATCTTCCGGGAGGAGGAGCGGGAAATGGTGCCCTACTGTGAAGAGGAGCACATCGCCCTCACACCTTACAGCGCGCTGGCCAGCGGTCGCCTCTCCCGACTTCCTGGGCAGGGCGGCACCAAGCGGGCCGAGGAGGACCGCTTCGCCCGATTCAAGTATGACGCCACCCAGGAGCAGGACAATGTAATCATCGGCCGGGTGGCGGAGCTTGCCCAGTCCAAAGGGGTGAGCATGACGGAGCTGTCCCTTGCCTGGCTGCTGACAAAAGTGACCGCGCCGGTGGTGGGTGCCACCAAGCTGCATCACATTGAGGGCGCTGCGAAGGCCACGGAGCTTGCCCTGTCGCCGGAGGAGTGCGCCTATCTGGAGGAGCCCTATCTCCCCCATGCGCTTGCCGGGGTCATGGCCCAGAACCGGCCGCCTGAGCAGGCACGTCCGTAAACCAAACCGAATTTGAAAATCAGGAGGAACTGAAAAATGGCTGAAAAGATCGTACAGACCGCCGGCAGGGACCAGCTTGGGTCCTTTGCCCCCATGTTTGCCCACCTCAATGACGACGTGCTCTTCGGCGAGGTGTGGAACGAGGAAGCGCTGGATGTGAAGACCAAGTGCATCATCACGGTGGTGTCTCTCATGGCCTCCGGCATCACGGACTCCTCCCTGACCTATCATCTGCAAAACGCCAAGGCCCACGGGGTGAGTCGGGAGGAGATCGCCGCCATCATCACCCACGCAACCATGTATGTGGGCTGGCCCAAGGGCTGGGCCGTCTTCCGTCTGGCCAAGGAGGTCTGGGCGGAGGACGCGCAGGACAGCGGAAAATGAGGAAGCCCCGATGCAGCCTGTTTTGAAACATCTGCGGCGGATCACAGATGCGTGCATGTGCATCCTTCTGCTGCTTCTCATGGCTTATCAGGTCACCGGCGAGGCTCTGCACGAGTGGATCGGCATGGGGATGACGGTCCTTGTCCTGCTCCATCAGATCCTGAACCGGAAGTGGTACGCCGCCCTGTTCAAGGGCCGGTACAATCCCTACCGGATCCTGACCACGCTGGTCAACGGACTCCTTCTGGCGGCCTTTCTCCTGACGGCGCTGTGCGGCATGTCTATGAGCGCCCATGCGGTGCGCTTCCTGTACGGAATGATTCCCATCTCCCTTGCCCGGAGGCTGCACCTGGCCCTGTCCCGCTGGTCCTTCGTGCTCATGGGGCTCCATCTCGGCCTCCACCTCCCCGCCATGCTGCCCAGACTGCGCGGCGGGAAGAAGCACGTCCTGGATGCCGTCTTTTGCTGCCTGGCCGGAATCGGATGCTTTCTGTTTCTGCGGAGCGGAATGGGGGCGGATCTGCTCTTCCGCACGGCATTTGCATTTCTGGACTACTCTGCCCCCGGGGCGCTGGTACTGCTCCGAAACCTTCTCATGCTGCTGTTCTGGGCCTTTTCCGGCATGCAGGCCGCGCTGCTCTGCAGAAAAAGCCAGCGCCGCTGGCCTCCGCTTCTTCTCCTTGCGGCGGCAATCCTGCTGGGTCTGCTCCTGCACCGACTGATGCCCCTTGCATAAAGAAAAATCCCATGCACCCGGGTGGTGCATGGGATTTTGTTGTTCCGATCAGGCTTTCTCTGCCTGCTCCGACTCCGCCTGGGGCGGCGTCCGGCGCTTGACTGCGACGTACTTCATCCAGTCGCCCTTCCACAGATAGAGGGCGTAGAGCACTGCGCAGACCAGATAGAAGGTGTTGGTTGCCCAGAACAGGCCCTGCCAGTGGCCGGTCCGCACGGCAAACAGATAACAGCACAGCACCCGGATGCCGATGCCGATGAAGCTGACGTACATGACGGGCCGGGTCGCGCCGGCGCCGGTGAGGACGCCGGAGAGGCTCATCTGGGCGGCATGGATCACGAAGAACAGGGCGATGATGCGGATGGCCTCCACGCCCATGCCGATGACCACTTCATTCTTGACAAAGGCCCGGCAGAGCACCCGCGCCAGGACCAGGTCCACAAGGCCCATCAGAATTCCGATGCCGCAGATCAGCACAAAGGTCTTGCGCATGCCCTCCTTGGTGCGCTCCTTGTTTCCGGCGCCAAGGTTCTGGCCGATGAACATTCTCAGAGCCATGCCGATGGCTGTGGCGGGCAGCAGGGAGAACTGCTCGATCTTCTGCACGATGGAGTTGGTGGCTACCAGGTCCTCGCCGAAGCGGTTGGAGAAGGCGGTGATGATCATGGTGCCCACGGAGGTGACCATGAGCTGGAAGGATCCGGGCACGCCGATGGTCAGGATCTTCTTGAGGATCTCCCGATCAATATGGAAGTTGCTCCGGTTCATCTCGATGCCGTAGTTGCCGCGATAGATGCGGATCACCACCGCGATGCCGGAGAGCAGCTGGGAGATGATGGTCGCCGCGGCGGCGCCGGTGACGCTCCAGTGAAACACGCAGACAAAGAGCAGATCCAGCAGCGTATTGAGCACCGCGCAGAACACCAGCGCGTAGGTGGGCCAGCGGGAATCGCCCAGGCCGCGCAGCATATTGGAGCCCATGAGGTAGAACAGCTGTCCCGTGCAGCCCAGGAAATACACCCGCAGATAGGCCGTTGCCATCTCCATGATGGAATCCGGGGTGTTCAGGAGCTTCAGAAGGGGCACCGTGACCAGCTCGCCGATCAGGATCATGAAGGTTCCGATGAAGAACGCGCCGATGTAGGCGGTGTTCACCGTGGCGGTCAGCTGGTCATGTCGTTTCGCGCCGAACATCTGAGCGGTCAGAATGCCGGAGCCCATGCCGAAGCCGGCATAGACCGCAGCGGTGACCATGTGGATGGCAAAGGTGGAGCCTACAGCCGCCAGCGCGCCGGATCCGACGAACTGGCCCACCACAATGGTGTCCACCACATTGTAGAGTGCGGAGAAGATGTCTCCCAGCAGCGCCGGGATCGCAAAGAGGAAGATGTTTTTCGTAATCGGGCCGGAGGTGAAATCAATGTTATGATTCTTCCGGCCAAGGCCTGCAGCCATGATGCTCACTCACTTTCTGCCTTTTTGTTGATCGGTCAACAATCATATACTTTATTTTAAGGCCCTCATTCTTGTACGTCAAGGGCCTGCCCCGTTTTTTGTATGATTTATACAAGGAAAAAGAGAACCGCCCGGAAGCCTGCGGCTTCTGGGCGGTCTGCAAGGTTGTCGGAACAATCCATGCCAGCTTCTCTCAGACGCGAGCCCAACGCCAGCGGGTCGCGGCTGAAAAGGAAGAACAAGGTCGTCGGTCGATCAGACGCCGCTTGCGGCATCCAATGACTTAACGGCCTTGTTCTGACGTAGTACGAATCGTGATAACGACAAACTCTGAAACCCGCATATAATCTACCGTTTTTACAGCCGCCGCAAATGCTTTTACACAATAACACGAATTAAATAGGAAATTAATACACCGCCCAAGAGAGACTATGGGCGGCGTTCGCTGTATAAACGTAGGAAAGATGACCTCCATTACGCCATGCTTTCTTCGTTGTTAAAAGTGATATTCTGTTTTCGTTCAGTCTGCCACGGCCCTTCAAGAACACTTGCTCCGATAACATTTATGTGCTTTTCTTCAACCAAAGCACCGTGTCCCGGATGCTGCACTTTACAGATCGTGGAGAGTACCCGAAAGCGGCTGCGGCGGCTTCCCTGCAAAACCGACTGTTGGAACTGAGTACGGAAACTGCGTATGGTGTAAAAAAATGGGGCTGCTTTTTCTTCAAACTCCACTTTTCATAGATGGGCGCAATTATTTTCGCACAAGAAATCGGAAGAAATAATACTGTGCGTTTGACCTGCAGAGCATTTTTTGCCGCTTCCAGTATATCGCGAACAGAGGCATACTGCCCGGAAAGAATATAGCCACGCCCCGCTTGGCTTTTTTCTGTGCATGAAACAATACCGGTTGCCACATCGCGCACGTCTACAAAATCATAGCCGCCTTTCACCGCCAAAGGGAGTTTTCCGGCAAGAAAAGACAGCAGCATATTGGTAATGCTTCCTTTCCCAATGTCTCCGGGGCCGATAATCCCCGAAGGGAATACCACGCTGGCATCCAGCCCACGATTGACTGCTTCAAAGACAAGCTTTGTTGCAATCGCTTTGCTTTTGGCATAATCGCCATGAACAAGGCCCGGCGAAAAAACAACTTCCTCTGTGATCTCCGTTCCCTTCGGCTTTTCGGGAATCGCATGGACAGAACTGACATACACCAGTTTGCCAACACTCCTTTTTTCGCAGTGTCGCAATATGTTATTTGTACCACCCACATTCACCTCATAAATCTTTTCACCAGGATGCGAAGCTACCGAAACAATACCCGCGCAATGGATCACACAGGTTTCGCTATCCGCGCTGGAAAAAAAACGATCCAGTGATGCGTCATCGCATATATCGCCGTAAACAACAGAAATCGACTGTGGGAGTTCTTTTTCCAGCGGGTCGTTTTCCATAATCAAAACACATATTTGTGCATCCTTCTTTTGGAGCTCCGCAATTAAAGCTCGGCCAAGAAAACCGCTGGCACCCGTCACAAGATATTTATGAAACATAACATACCCTCCAAGCAAAAAAAGACAAGTGTTGATTATCTTTCGCGCTTTTAGTATAATAGAATATACGAAAAGCAACAATCGGCAATGTTTCGGAGATCGAAAGAAAATCAACACAGGATGGGTCGGTGTTGAGAATAATAGTAAACTTTTTGTGTCCGGGGGATAGATTTATGAGAAAAAATGACGCCAGAGTGAGATACACGCAACGCGTATTGAAGGAATCGTTTCTGTCCTTGCTGCGAGAAAAGCCGGTCAACAAAATCACCGTCAAGGAAGTCTGCGAATTGGCAGAGCTGAACAGGGCGACATTTTATGCGCATTACAGCGATTGCTTTGCGCTGATGGAAAAGATCGAACAGGAGCTATTAGATGCTTTTGAGCAATCCCTTTGTTTGATCGAAGGATTTGATGTAAGCGCGCTGATCTCAGCGATCTACACGATGGTCGAACTGCATGAGGACGCATGCCGTGTTCTGATCTTCAACGGCGCCAGTCCTTCCATTCTCGGACGAATGATTGATCTTGCTAAAGATGACAGCATTTCGTCATGGAAGCAGCAGCTTCATCACGCTTCCGATGCGGAACTGGAAATGCTCTATATTCACCTTTCAACCGGTCTGATGAATGTCGTTCTTGGCGGATATGATAAGTTCAGCCGCGAGGATGTTATTTCCTTTGTCAACCGTATTGTAAAGAGCAGCCTGTCACTATTTCAGTAATTCTTCCATGGGCTTGCCTATGCAAAACTGCAGGGAAGAATCAACAAAGACAGGATGATATAAAATCAGCCTGTCTTTGTTTTTATGCCCATTCGAGGGTCATTCACACTGGTACGAATAATGAGAACGACAAAAAATACGAGTGTCCATATGGACACTCGTATTGGTCAGCGTGAAATGATAGGACTTGACTGTTCCATCTCTGAAAACCAAATTGAAGCCCAGCGGAGCGGGTTCGATTTGGAGAGGAGGAGACACGAAGCACAGATGAAGAAATGGCAACCGCCTGAGCGATTGCCATTTCTGAGCCGTGCGGAGTGATCTCCGACGTTGGTGCGCCTGACAGGACTTGAACCTGCACGGAAATCCACTGGAACCTAAATCCAGCGTGTCTGCCAATTCCACCACAGGCGCGTTGTGTTTATTTTAGCACGGAAGCGGGCGCCGTGTCAATCCTGCCCCTGCACGCAGAAGCGCGCCCCGGAGAGCCGGGGCGCGCAGCGTTTCAGGAAACTTAAGCGGTGGGCTGGTTGGCAGCTTCGATGATGGCCACGAACTTCTCGGGGACCAGGGAAGCGCCGCCGATGAGGCCGCCGTCGATGTCGGGCTGTGCCAGCAGCTCGAAGGCGTTCTTCTCGTTCATGCTGCCGCCATAGAGGATGGAGGTGGCACGGGCGGTCTTGGCGCCAAACAGCTTGCGGATGACAGCACGGATGTTGCCGCAGACTTCCTCAGCCTGCTCGGGGGTGGCGGTGCGGCCGGTGCCGATGGCCCAGATGGGCTCATAGGCGATGATGATCTTGCGGATCTTCTCCTCGGGGATGCCAGCCAGACCGGACTTGATCTGCATGGTGATCCACTCGTCGGTGATGCCCAGCTCGCGCTGTTCCAGGCTCTCGCCGCAGCACATGATGGGGATCAGGCCGGCTTCCAAAGCGGCCTTCACCTTGGCGTTGACGTCGGCGTCGGTCTCGCCCATGGCGCGGCGCTCAGAGTGGCCGATGATGACGTACTTGCAGCCGGCGTCCACCAGCATGGAAGCGGAGATCTCACCGGTGTAAGCGCCGGAGGGATTGGCGTTGACGTTCTCAGCGCCGATGCCCACGCGGGTCTCCCGCATGGCGCGCACAGCGTTGGGGATGCAGACAGCGGGGGTGCAGAAGACCACGTCGCACCAGCGGCCCTTGGGCATGATGGCCTTGAAGGCAGTCATGAACTCCTTGGTCTCGGTGGGGGTCTTGTTCATCTTCCAGTTACCGGCGATGACGGTCTTGCGGTATTTTCTGTTCATTACTCTGTTTCTCCCTTATTTATTTGTCCTGCAGGCAGGCGATGCCGGGCAGCTCCAGGCCTTCCAGGAACTCCAGGGAAGCGCCGCCGCCGGTGGAAATGTGGGTGATCTTGTCCGCGAAGCCCAGCTGCTCGCAGGCCGCAGCGCTGTCGCCGCCGCCGACGATGGTGATGGCTTCGGACTCAGCCAGAGCCTGCGCAACCGCAATGGTGCCCTTGGCCAGGGTGGGATTCTCAAACACGCCCATGGGGCCGTTCCAGACAACCGTCTTGGCGCTCTTGGCAGCCTCGGCGAAGAGCTCACGGGTCTTCTCGCCGATGTCCAGACCCTGCATATCCGCGGGGATCTTGTCGGAATCCACAGTGCAGACCTCGATGGGGCCGTCGATGGGATTCGGGAACTCCTTGGCAACGACGGTGTCGATGGGCAGAAGGAGCTTGACGCCCTTGGCCTCAGCCTTGGCCATCATGTCCTTGCAGTAGTCGATCTTCTCGTTGTCCAGCAGGCTCTGGCCGACGCCGTAGCCCTTGGCAGCCAGGAAGGTATAGGCCATGCCGCCGCCGATGATGAGGGTGTCCACCTTCTCCAGCAGGTTGTTGATGACATTCAGCTTGTCGGAGACCTTGGCGCCGCCCAGGATGGCGACGAAGGGACGGTCGGGATCTGCCAGGGCCTTGCCCATGATGCCGATCTCCTTCTCGATCAGGAAGCCGCAGACAGCGGGCAGATAAGCAGCGACGCCGGCGGTGGAAGCATGGGCGCGGTGCACGGTGCCGAAAGCATCGGAGACATAGATCTCAGCCATGGAAGCCAGCTCCTTGGCGAAATCGGGGTCGTTCTTCTCCTCTTCCTTGTGGTAGCGCAGGTTCTCAAGCAGCATGACCTCGCCGCCCTTGAGATTTGCAGCCAGAGCCTTGGCGTCCTCACCGATGACGTCCTTGGCCATCTTGACTTCCTTGCCCAGCAGCTCGCTCAGGCGCTCTGCGACAACCTTCAGGCTCAGTTCGGGCTTCCACTCACCCTTGGGCTTGCCCATGTGGGAGCAGAGAATCACGGCGCAGCCCTGATCCAGCAGGTACTGGATGGTGGGCAGCGCGGCAACGATGCGCTTATCGCTGGTGATCTTGCCGTCCTTGGTGGGGACGTTGAAATCGCAGCGGCAAAGGACCTTCTTGCCCTTCAGGTCCACATCTCTGACGGATTTCTTGTTGTAATTCATCTCGTGTCCTCCATTTCTGCTTATAAAAACTTCCAAAGATTTGCAATGGGTTTGGATAACCATCTATGCTGTCCGGCCAGGCCGGTCAGTGCCAGTTTGTCATGGCCCCCGCGTCCAGAAGGCCGGGGAAGGAGAGCTGCCGCAGGGCCTCATAGGTCACCAGAGCCACGGAGTTGCCCAGGTTCAGGCTCCGGGCCTCTGCGCGCATGGGAATGCGCAGGCAGCGGTCATAGTACCGGTCCAGGAATTCCTCGGGCAGGCCCCGGGTCTCCTTGCCGAAGAACAGGTAGCAGCCGTCCTGGAATCTTGCCTCGGTATAGGGTCTGGGGGCCTTGGTGGACAGGAGCCAGGGCTCCGTCACCTCGTTCTTCCGGAAGAAGTCCTCCAGATTCTCATAGTCCCGCACGTCCACCAGATGCCAGTAGTCCAGCCCCGCCCGTTTCACAGCAGAATCGGAGATGTCGAAGCCCAGGGGTCGGATGAGGTGCAGGACGCTGCCCGTCGCGGCGCAGGTACGGGCAATGTTGCCCGTGTTGCTGGGGATCTCCGGCTCCACCAGAACGATGTTGAGCACGACCTTCCCCTCCTATTTCCGCAATGAAACCGCGCAAATTCTCACGATTCCCATTCTAGCGAACCAGATCAGAAAAATCAAGACATTTTCTGCAAAAATAAGAGTTTTTTTCGCTGAAATCTAGAAGGAAATCTGCTGCGCGCTCCGGTTTGTTCTTTGAGGTTTTCATCGGAACCGAAACACTGCGGATCGGATCCGCCGCAGCCAGGCAAAAAAACAGCCGCTGGTTCTGTCCAGCGGCTGTTTTCAGGGATTTCGTTATCGGCGGGCCAGGTCCATGCCCACCTGGACAAAACGGAACATGCGCTCCGCGCCTTCCAGATACAGCTCCTCCGCCCGGTCCAGGGCTTCGGAGAGCGGCATGGGTGCGTTCACCGTGGTCATCAAAGAGCCCACGCCGTGCTGGCAGATGTCCAGGGCGCCCTTGCCCAGGGAGCCGGAGAGCCCCAGCACCGGAATGCCTTTGGCTCTTGCATGGACGCCCACGCCCTGCATGACCTTGCCGAAGCAGCTCTGCCAGTCGGTCCGGCCCTCGCCGGTGACCACCAGATCCACGCCCTCCAGGCGCTCGTCAAAGCGGATCAGCGACAGCACCGCCTCGATGCCGGAGCGCATCTGGCCATGGAAGAAGACCTTCAGAGCGGCGCCCAGACCGCCGGCCGCGCCGGCACCGGACACCTGATTGCAGTCCACGCCGAACTCCCGCAGGATCACCTGACTGTAACACTGCATGCCGGCCTCCAGCTCCTCCTGGATCTCCGGTGTGGCGCCCTTCTGGCGGCCGAAGGTGTAGGTGGCCCCGTTCGGTCCGCAGAGGGGATTGGTCACGTCGCACATGACGGTGATGCTGGCCTCCTGGAGCCGGGGGTCCACCCCGGACAGGTCGATGTGGGCAACCTTTGCCAGGTCCCGGCCGAAGCCGGCGAGTTCCTCGCCCGCCGCGTCCAGGAAGCGGACGCCCAGGGCCCGGGCGCAGCCCATGCCGCCGTCGTTGGTGGCGCTGCCGCCGATGGCGATGCTGAGCGACCGGGCGCCGTGGTCCAGGGCGCTGCGAATCAGCTCGCCGGTGCCATAGGTGGTGGTGTTTCTGGGGTCCCGCAGTTCCTCCGGCACCAGGGGCAGACCAGAGGCCGCGGCCATTTCAATGACCGCCGCGCCGTCGGGAAGCAGGCCGAAGCTGGCCTCCCGCTCCTCCATCAGCGGTCCGTGGACAGGGACCGTGACCATGCTTCCGGCCATGGCGGCGATGACCGCATCCACGGTCCCCTCGCCGCCGTCGGCCACCTGGACCGAGTCACAGACGCAGTCCCCGAAGACCTTCTTTGCCGCCTGGGCAAGCAGCGCCGCGGTCTGGGCGCTGGTCAGGCTGCCCTTGAAGGAATCCGAGGCAAACAACAGTTTCATAAGACGTTCCTCTCGCTTTCAATCCGGACTCCGCCGACGGAAAGCTCTCCGGCGGCGGAGCGGTACTCAGTGGATAAACAGGCTCAGCAGCGCGATCTCCAGAATGGCCGCCAGGCCCAGGACCAGGGTGTTGACGGTCTGGGTCTTGTAGCCCCGCTCCGGGCTCATGGCGCCGAAGTTGGTGACGACCCAGTAGAAGGAGTCATTGGCATGGGACACGGTCATGGCGCCGGCGCCGATGGCCATGCAGACCAGGGTCACCCGGCCGGGGGTGGTGAAGCCCAGGACCGGCAGCAGAGGCGCCACGATGCCCGCCGTGGTGGTCAGGGCCACGGTAGAGGAGCCCTGTGCCGACTTGAGGATGGCGGAGAGCAGGAACGGGAAGAAGATGCCCATGGCGCTCAGCGCTGTGGCGTGCTGGGAGATGTAATGGACCATATCCGAGGAGGAGATCACCTTGCCCAGGACGCCGCCGGCGGCAGTGACAAAGAGGATGGGGCCGACAGTCTTGAGGGTGTCGTCGCAGATCTTGTAGAAGTCCTTCATCTTGCCCGCGCCGGCCAGCTGGATCACAGCAAAGATGGTGCCCACGGCCAGGGCGATGATGGGAGTGCCCAGGAAGGCGATCAGATCCGCAGCAAAGCCGTGCATCTTCGCCATGGAGGCGATGCTGGACAGGGCCATGAAGATGATGGGAACCAGAATGGGCGCCAGGGAGCTGAAGCCGCTGGGCAGTTTGCCGTACTCGGCCACCAGCTCCTCGTAGGTCTTGGTGACCTCGCCCATATCCGCCTCGTCATCCGCCTTGACCCGCTTGCCGATGAACTTGGCATAGATCAGGCCCGCGATGAGGGGGAAGATGGAGCAAACCACGCCGAGGCCCATGACCAGAATCAGGCTGTCGCCGATGCCCAGGGTGGAGGCGGCGGCAATGGGGCCGGGCGTTGGAGGAATGAATACATGGGACAGATACAGGCCCGTGGACAGCGCCACAGTCATGGCAACGGACGAGGTGCCGGTGCGCTTGACCAGGGCCTTGCGGATGGGATTGAGGATGACGAAGCCGGAGTCGCAGAAGACCGGGATGGAGACCACCCAGCCCATGAGCTCCATGGCCAGGACGGGGTTGTTCTTGCCCACCAGCCGGATCACCAGATCCGCCAGCTTCAGAGCCGCGCCCGTCTGCTCCAGGATGCTGCCGATGAGGGCGCCCAGGATGATGACGATGCCGATGGATGAGAAGGTTGCAGAGAAGCCCTGCCCGATGACATTGGCAAGGCCTGTCACCTTGCTGCCGTCGTCCGCCACCTTATCCACGATGGGGATTCCGGCCAGGAGGCCCAGGATCAGGGAGATGCACATGATGGAGATGAAGGGGTGGATCTTGAACTTGGAGATCAGCACGATCATCAGCACAATGGCGACGACAAACGCCAGGATCAGGGGTAGACCAGTCATGATGTTTTCCTCCTTTTTCTTTTTGTTCGGCGCTCCGAACATTTTGACAGCTTTATTATATTCTTTCTTTATGATTTTGAACAGATGACAAGAAGCCAAAAATACCGGCCCGTTTTTGTTTAAAAAAACAAAAGGGACCCCAGCCTGTTTTCCCTGTGGAACTTCCCCATATCCTGTGGTAGAATAAGAAAAAACAATGGAGGGATTCCCATGAAACTGCCCCTTTTGGGCGTGACGCCCATGACAGACCCCGAGAAGAACGGCTGGTGGCTTCGCACCAACTACATGGAGCCGCTCTCTGCGGCCGGCGGCCTGCCGGTGATGCTGCCTCAGATCCGGGCGCAGGCCGGGGAGATGGCCCGCCGCTTCGATGGCTTCCTCCTGACCGGCGGCCCGGATGTGCTGCCCAGCTACTACGGCGAGCAGACCCGCCCCTATGGTCTGTTCCTTTCCCCTGCCCGGGACGAATTCGAGATGGCTCTGCTGGAGGAGATCCTGAAGCAGGGCAAGCCTGTGCTTGCCATCTGCCGGGGCATCCAGGTCCTGAACGCCTTTCTGGGCGGCAGTCTCTATCAGCACCTGCCTCTGGAGCACCCCTCCTGCGTGCCTCATTATATGGAGCGGCCCTATGACCGCTTCGCCCACGAGGTGTTCCTGACTCCCGGCGAGCCCCTGGCGGAGCTGCTGGGCCGGGAGAAGATCGGGGTGAACAGCTGCCACCATCAGGCGATCCGCCGCCTTGCCCAGCCGCTGCGGGAGATGGCCCGCTCCACGGACGGCCTCATTGAGGGTGTGTACCTGCCGGACGCTTCCTTTGTCTGGGGCGTGCAGTGGCACCCAGAGCACACGGCGCTGCGGGACGAGGCAAGCTGTGCCCTGTTCTCCGCCTTTGTCCGCGCCGCCCAGAACGGATGAATCCCAGCGATGCACCGCCGGACAAACCTTTGTCCGGCGGCGCATCGTCCCCGTCTTCCGGAAAGATTCCATTGACAAGGGTTCCGGGAACTGGTAAAATGTGCATGTACAAAGAGACAGGGTCTCTTCTGTTCGCCCGGGAAACCGGGCTTTGTTTCCATTTATCGGTTAGCTAATGCTAATCGCTTATTGTTCTGCCGCAATTAGCGTTAGCTAATCAAAAAGAAGAAAGAGGTGCATCTATGAAACGCAAGAACATGCTTGTTTGGCTGCTGAGTCTGCTTCTGGTCGTCGGAAGCCTGACCGTCAGCGCCTTCGCAAGCAGCGGCGAGGAGCCGCAGGGAACCTTTGTTCTCATGAACATTCCCTACGCCGACTTCTATGCCGCGGAGCTGGGCGCGGGCGACAATGTGGACGCCGTCTCCAGCGCAACCCTGAACGGGAAGGCCCGGAACGTGAACGTGAACGGCGCCTCCTACCATCAGAGCGAGGAAGCGGTCACCAGCGAGGGCATCGTCGGCGCCACCTATCCGGTTCTGGCCTCCGAGGAGGATCTGGCGGCTCTGGTGGCCCAGGGCGCCAAGGTTGTCACTGATGACGACAGCCTGAGCTATGAGATGAGTGCCCGGGGCCAGACCTCCACGGTCACGCTCAGCGGGTCCGAAGTCCTGCAGGAGCGGCCCAGCTACTCCTACTATGTGCTCTCCGAAGCGCCTGCTGCCTACAAGGTTCTGACCATGCAGGACGGCAAGCCCAGCTTCAGCAAGGCCCAGGGCGAAACCACCAATGGGACTGCCGAGGGCAGCGTCACCGTGGGCGCGCGCCATGCCGACATCGAGATCAGCCTCTCCGGCGTGGACGCGGAGCCCAAGCAGGTCAGCGGCGTGGTCATCACCGCCGGGGAGCACTCCTACGCGCTGCACCATGTGGTGAACATCTGGCGCGGCACGGAGATCGGCTGGAACACATCCGAGCTGGATCTGGGCGGTCAGACCATCACTGCCATCCGTTACCTGCTCCGCTCCGGCGAGATCCAGGAGTACACGGCCGAGATCCCCATTGCCGAGGCCGGCTATGTGCTCATGAACATCCCCTACGCGGACTTCTACGCCGCGGACCTGGGCGAGGACGGCAGCGTGGACGCAGTCTCCAGCGCCACTCTGAAGTACGCAAATCCCAGCGTGGCCGGCGGATCCTACCATGAGGTGGATGCAGCTGAGGACGCCGAGGTCAAGGCCCTGGGCGTCACCTATCCGGTCTTTGTCAAGGATCTCAGCGCTCTGGACAAGAGCCTGCAGGTCACAGATGAGACCCATAAAACCATCCATACCGTTTCCGGCCGGGAAAAGACCATCACCGAAACCGAGGTCTCCGGTGCCGACGCCCTGTTCTGCGCGCCCTCCTATTCCTGGTATGCGCTGGACGAAAAGCCCGCCCGGTATAAGGTCCGCGAAGAGGACGGCAGCTTTGGCGCCGTCAGCGGCAGAGCTTCCGCAGTGTCCGATGTGACCGGCACTGCCAGCTACTTCACCCATCACGGAAACTATGTGGAGATCCGCTTCAGCGGCATCACTATTTCCGAGGCCGTCAGCGGCGTCATCGTCCGCTTTGACGACGGCAGCAAGCTGGCGCTGCCCCATGTGCAGGGCTTCTGGCAAAAGACCCAGATCGGCTGGGCTGAGAAGGACGCCGTGGCCGGAAAGACCATCACCAACGTGACCTACATCACCCGGGAGAACGTCTACAGCTGCGATGTGGAGCTGCCCATCACCGACGCGGGCTACGTGCTTATGAACATCCCCTACGCGGACTTCTATGAGGCAGAGGGCGTCAGCGATGTGGACGCCGTCACCTGCGCCACCAAGAAGGCCTACAATCCGGGTCTTGTGGCCGGCACGTATCACAACGGCGAGGACGAGAGCTACCAGAGCACCGACATTCTGGGCGTGAGCTATCCCGTCCTGGTCAGCGATCTGTCCGTTCTGGACGCCTCCGCCAAGGCAGACAGCGAGGAGGCCCTCTTCTCCGCCGGGGACTACGCCTGGTATCCCCTGCGCGAAACGCCCTCTGCCTCCAAGGCGCTGAGCGGTGAGGCCGGGGCCTACCGCTTCGGCGCCATCAGCGCCCGGGCCAGCGCCCTGGAAGGCGTGGAGGTCAGCGTCACCGCGCTGACCAAGCGGGGCGACTATGAATTTGAGCTCACCGGCGCGGACGCGCTGAGCGGCAGCACGGTCTTCGGCGTGATCCTTACCGATTCTGAGGGCACCAAGTACGCTCTGCGGCAGCTGGAGAACATCTGGCGCGTCACCGAGCTTGCCATCTGCACCGGTCACACGGAAAGCATCAAGGACGGCGCTCTGACGCCCAATTCCAGCATGTACGCCGCCCTGGAGGGCAAATCCCTCTCCGGCATCACCTACTTCATCAAGGATGCGCAGGGCGCTTACAAGACCTACACCATCGCCACTTCGGCGCAGATCCCCGCCTATCCCACTGCCGCCTTTGACGACGCGCAGACGGTGGCCCTGTCCGGGCTGAGCGAGGAGGAGCTCTCTAAGCTTTCCGTGAACGCGGACAGCGGCGAGACCAAGTACTTCTCCGCCACCGTCCGTCTGGGGGACACCGTCCTGGCGGAGAAGGTCCCCATCCACGCAGACGGCACCATCACGCTACCTAAGGCGGCCAGCGAGGACGGAGACTACACCGTGGAGATCATTCAGACCAACACCAAGAAGGGCGAGGACGCTGTCTTCCTGACCCTGACCGCGACCTTCAAGGCCTCTGGCAGCGGCACTACCCCGCGGCCTGACTACCCTGTGACCCCGGTCACGCCGGTTCAGCCCACTCAGCACGCCGCGAAGGAACTCCCCTTCAGGGATGTGAAGAAGGGCGACTGGTTCTATGACGCTGTGGCAGACGCCTACTTCGGCGGTCTGATGAACGGCATCAGCCAGGCTCAGTTCGCGCCGGATGGCATCCTGACCCGCGCGCAGGTGGTCCGGATCCTGTGGAATCTGGAAGGCCAGCCCGCAGCCGGTGAGAGCTCCTTCAAGGATGTGGCGCCCACCGCTTACTACGCCAAGGCAGTTGCCTGGGCCAATGCCAATGGCATTGTGGCCGGCGTCAGTGCCACCGAGTTTGCACCGGACCGTGCCATCACCCGTGAGCAGTTCGCTGCCATCGTTTACCGCTATGCCAAGTTCAAGGGCATTGTGAAGGGCGCCCCCGGCGCGCTGACCTTCGCAG
>Ga0079305_1001502_pt1 | contig 29688 bp, 31 predicted proteins | sample LMS_cellobiose_e_FD_79183 | JGI IMG/M metagenome (GOLD analysis project Ga0079305, IMG submission 79183) | Rumen-fistulated moose microbial communities from Alaska, USA - LMS_cellobiose_enrichment | ecosystem: Host-associated > Mammals > Digestive system > Stomach > Rumen fluid ... | reverse complement strand
TCGTAAGGCATCGCCTCCATAACAGCCCGTGTTATTTTTGCGAATTCAGCATATCAAAAAAGCCCCACGTTTCTGTCTGCGATGGCCGACAGCGCGCGGGGCCGGGTGTGATATTGTGTAGGGGAAATCAAACGGAGGTGAAAGACCATGAAAAGATGCTTTGCGATGCTGCTGGCCCTGCTGCTGTGCTGCGCGGCGGCCAGCGCGGAAACCGCCCTCGACGTGACCGCCCTGACGGACGATCAGCTGTGCGCCCTGTACCGGGAGATCCGGACGGAGGCGGCGCTGCGCGGGCTGGCCCTGGCCGACATCCTTACCCTGGGCGAGGGCCGCTACATCGTGGGGGAGGATATCGAACCCGGCGCGTACATCATCACCTGCGTGGGCACCGATACCGAGGAGCTGTCCCGCAGTTTTGGCTCCCTGGGGGCCATGATGGACGGCCTGAGCGGAAACGGCGGCTCCGCCATGACCGATCTCTATTCCTCCCTGGGCTCGCTGTATGCCTCCCTGGACGAGGGCGTGACCGTGGAGATCATCGGCGATTACGGCACCGTGATCAAATCCGTGCAGCTGAAGAAGGGCGAATCCGCCACCCTGACCCTGGAGGGCCGCGTCGCCCTGAAGGTTTCAGAGGGCACCTGCCAGCTGGAAAGCAAGTAACCTGATCCGTTTCAAAAACAGAGTTCGCATACGCGGCCTCTGTTTTTTTATCCCAAAAAGGCAGGAAACAAGCCTTCATTCATCCAATGATACCATCGTCGGCATCAAGCGGCGGTTCAATTCGGATACCAGCTATCAGGAAATCCCCAAATTCTGGCAGGAATGGGCGCGGGATATGAAAGGTCTCAAGGGCGTTTTCGGCGTCTGCCTGGATATGGACGGAAAGGATTTCGATTACTGGATCGCCGATCTGTACACCCCCTGGGAGGAGCTTCCGAACGGCTGTGAAACCTGCCAGATTCCCGGCGGTCTGTGGGCGCAGTTTCCCTGCAAAGGCCCCCTGCCGCACAGCCTGCAAAGCGTGAACACCCAAATCTGGTCGGAATGGCTGCCTTCCCTCCGCGGGTATACGCTGGCCGGCGGCTATTCCCTCGAGCTGTATATGCCTCCGGCGGATAACCCCGCCGATACCCTCAGCTATATCTGGATGCCGCTGAAAAAAACCTGACGCGCCCCGCCTCCCCCGGCCAAGCGATCCGCCGGGGGATTTTTCATCCCCGCGCTTTCACGCGTATCGGCATTTTAGCGCCTGCATGCAATATTGACTTTTCATGCAATTATGCTTTAATAGATCAGGAGGTGTCCGCAAATGCACAGGATTCTTTTCATCTGCCACGGCAATATCTGCCGAAAAGCCGAAAAAGCGAGAAATTTCAACGGGTTTTGGACGCTGCACAACCGGTTTTGACACCATTTTTACACCATTCAGCAGAAAAGCAACGGATGAAAAGCCTTGATATGACAATGAAATCGCCCCGCGCAGGAGAAAGTGCGCGGGGCGATTTTAGCGGGGAACTATCATTCATCATCATCTTCCCAATCTACATATGTATCAACAAATTCATCGTATTGCCATTCCGGCCCATCTTCCAGCAATTGTATCAGCACATTTTGCAGTTCTTCTTTGCTCATCTTCTGGATGCATTGAACCAAGCGATCCCGCCTTTCCTCCGCAAGCCGTTCCTCCTCTTCTTCATACGCAACCACTTCTTTATAATAATTCTCTGCTTCCTGCGGAAACGCGGTAAAATACAGCGCGATCATATGCTTGCAGATGATCCTGCGGCCATCGGCAAGCGGACAATTGCAATGGGATTTTCGGGGGTGTTCAATATCGATCAGCACGTCATAGGGCTGAGCCTGACTTCCACTAATGCTGCCATGAAACTGCGATTCACTGATCGGCTCAATTGCCTGTACTTTTTTATTTTGATAGTATTCATACCCTCGCCATAAGGATGCGCCGCTGGCCATATTCATCAGTCCCATTGTTGTGTCCCCCCGATCTTTTTAAAGGATAAGAACAGAATATCATATATTGAATAAAAAAGGAAACAATATATCATCCAAACTTATTGGCAATTCGTCAAAAACCAATAGGAGTTGAATGCAAGCAACTTTGAAAAACGGACACGGAAATATTTTCGTACAATTATACTTTGATGAAATATACTATTTTCATACAACTATACTTTAATGAAATGTTGACTTTTCGTGCAGACATGATATAATGAAATCGGAGGTGATCGCTGTGGCTATCACGACGCCTGAACAAATCATGAAGGTGTTGCGGGCTTTCAATCCATGGTGGACAACGGGAAATGTTATGCCTGCGCTGCTCAAGGAATATCGCAGGTTTGCTTATTATGAGGCAATGAAACGGTTGGATCAGCAGGATATCCGCAGGACAGTAGTGCTGACGGGCACGCGGCGCGTGGGCAAAACCACCATCGAGTATCAGATGATCGATACGCTGCTGCAGCGCGGCGTCGCGCCAGAGCAGATCGTTTTTATTTCGTTGGATCACCCCATGCTGAAGCTGAGCAATCTCAGCGACATCCTGGATTGCTACCACGAAAACGTATGGCCCACCCAGGATGCTTATTATTTCTTTGATGAAATCCAGTACGCCAGCGGCTGGGACAAGTGGCTGAAAACCATATACGACATGCAGCCCGAAACGCGGTGCGTAGCCACGGGTTCGGCCAGCCCGGCGTTGATAAAGGGGAACACCGAGAGCGGCGCGGGGCGGTGGAGCGTGATCCAGGTGCCCACGCTGTCCTTCTTTGAATACTGCTCGCTGATCGGCGCTGACGTTCCCGACCTCGGCCCGGAAATCCGTCCCACAGCGTTTTTGAAGATGTCCCAACGCCAGCGGACACAGATCATGATGAAGCTGTCCGCCGTGCAGAATCATTTTTCCCGCTATCTGCGGGTGGGCGGCTTCCCGGAATTGGCTCTGGCCGAAAACGACCTGATGGCCCAGCAGATCATGCGTGAGGACGTGGTGGACAAGGTGCTCAAGCGCGACCTGCCCTCCCTGTATAACCTGCGCAGCGCCACCGAGCTGGAGCGCATCTTTCTGTATCTGTGCAACGTATCCTCCAATATCGTGTCCTTCACGGCCATCGCCAAGGAACTGGACGGTGTGAGCCGCGCGACGGTGGAGAACTACATCCGATACTTGGAAAGCGCCAACCTGATCTATCAGAGCTGGCCGGTGGACATGGCGGACCGCAAGGCGCTGAAGGCCCAGCCCAAGATCTACATAGCCGACGCCGCCATCCGCAACGCCGTGCTGATGGACGACGAGATGATGACCAACCCCGAGGAACTGGGCAAGGTGGTGGAGACGGCGGTTTACAAGCATGTGGCCGCGTTCTACTATCAGCAGGCCACGCGGGTGGGCTATTCCCGCGGCGGCCCCAAGGATAAAGAAGTGGATATCGTGGTGGATTATCCCAACATCAAAAAGATCCTGATCGAAGTCAAATACCGCGAGCAGGCGCCCATTCCCAATGACGACGCGATCATCGAACTGAGCAAGGAAGCCAGCGCCGCCATCATCGTTACCAAGCGCGCCGATGATTACGGTACCCACGATACCCCGGATGGCCGTCAGTTGATCCGCATCCCGGCCTTTGCGTTCCTGTATCTGCTGGGGAATGCGGAAAAACATGGATATAAAGGAAGGGAATAAATGGTGTTAAACGTTCTTTTCATCTGCCACGGCAATATCTGCCGTTCCGCGGCGGCGGAAGCGGTGTTCAATCAGCTGGCGCGGGAGGCGGGGCTGGAAAGCACGCTGCGCGCCGAGTCTGCGGCGGCGACGCGGGAAGAGATCGGCAACGATATTTATCCGCCCATGAAGCGGGCGCTGACGGCGGCAGGGTACGTCTGTCCGCCCCACGCGGCGCGGCAGACGGTGCGCGGGGATTACGGGCAATACGACTGCATCATCGGCATGGACGATGAAAACATGGCCGATATGCGGTCGATTTACGGCGGCGACCCCGCGGGCAAGCTGTCCTATTTGCTGGACTGGGCGGAGAAACCCGGTCAGGAGATCGAAGATCCGTGGTATACTGGGAATTTTCGCGGCGTGCTCCAGCAGATCGAAGCGGGGTGCAGCGGGCTGCTGCGGAAGCTTTCCGCAGGCGGCGGAAAATTTTAACCGCTTAGGAAAAGCCACATCCGGCCCGTTTCGGTGATATGGACAACCGTTTCAATTTGCAGTATTCTATAGGGGAAGCAGCCCCCTTGCGCGCGGTTTTGCCCGCATCGTTTTTTCCCTTCACAGGTTCAGAAAAGTACGTTTCGCTGTGTTTGGAGAACAAAAAAAGCCGTCGGTTTGCCATGAACTATAAAGCCTTTATCAGCTGCCGCCGGCCGTTAACCTGACGGGGGATGATCCCGGTTCCATCCGCCGCGGGCTTCGGCTAGAGCATCGCCGGCGGATGCGCTTTCATCAGTTCATGGAGTGGAGAAATGGCGCGGAAAAGAGCCTTTCCGCCCGGACGCATCCGCCCTTGGTGCCCTTCGGCCGGCTGACCGCGGAGCAAAAAGCCCTTGATCCGGTCGCGCGGGATATGATCGAGGACATTATTATCGAAGAGTCGGCCGCATCGTAAATAAGGAGAGAAAATCAGACGTGATGGTTTGGCCATTGCTGCAATGGACGGGAGGCGAAGCGTGAACAGTCTGTTTGTGCGCGGCATCGCCCTGCGGGAGCCGGTGCCGGAAACCAGCTACCTGGCCGGTCTGCCGGCGGTGCGGCATTTGAGCCGATCCCCGGTGGAATTCTCCGCTCCGGTCACCTTTTTCGCGGGGGAAAACGGCGCGGGCAAATCCACCCTGATCGAGGCGCTGGCCGTGGCCCTGGGCTTCAACCCCGAGGGCGGCAGCCCCAACTTCCGGTTTTCCACGGAGGATTCCCATTCCGAGCTGTGCGAATACCTGCGGGTCAGCCGGGGCACGGCACGGCCCCGCACGGGCTTCTTTCTGCGGGCGGAGAGCTTTTACAACGTGGCCAGCAACATCGATCAGATGGATCGGGAGGGCGGCTTCGGCGCGCCGGTGATCGACAGCTACGGCGGCGTATCGCTGCACCGGCAGTCCCACGGGGAGAGCTTTCTGGCCCTGGCGGAGCACCGTTTCGGCCCCCGGGGGCTGTACATTCTGGATGAGCCGGAGGCCGCCCTTTCCCCCATGGGGCTGATGCGCCTGATCTGCCGCATCGACGCCCTGGTGCGGCAGGGCAGCCAGTTCATCATTGCCACCCACGCGCCCATGCTGATGGCCTTTCCTGCCTCCCAGCTGCTGCTGATCGATGATGCGGGCATCCGCCCGGCGGACTACCGGGAAACGGAGCACTACGTCCTGATGCGCCGCTTTCTGAACGACCCGGAGGGCATGCTGCGCCTGCTGCTGGAGGAAAGCGGGGAAAATGATTAATTTTTGTTCAAAAATCCCTTGCATAATGCCGCGGGATAGGATAATATGGTTTCGATACCGGCGGGGGACAAACCTCCGCCGAAAGGAGTAATAAACATGCAGCTGTCACTCAAACAAAAGATCGCCTACGGCATCGGCGCCGTGGGCAAGGACATGGTGTACGCCCTGTCGGCCAGTTACGTCATGTTCTATTACAACGACACCCTGAAGCTCAGCGCCACCTTCGTGGGCCTGATCCTGATGATCGCCCGGGTGTTTGACGCCCTGAACGACCCCTTCATGGGTGTGCTGGTGGCCAAAACCAAAACCCGCTGGGGCCGCTTCCGCCCCTGGCTGTTCAGCGGCACCATTCTGAATGCCGTGGTGCTCTACGCCCTGTTCGCCGCGCCCCAGAGCATGATCGACGGCCAGGCAGCCGCCGCAGCCAATCAAAGCAATTACGCCCCGCTGATGGTGTTCTTCTCGGTGGTGTACATCCTGTGGGGCGTCACCTATACCATGATGGATATTCCGTACTGGAGCATGATCCCCGCCGTGACCGATACCCCGGCCGACCGTGAAAACCTGTCCGTGGTGGGCCGCACCTGCGCCGGCGTGGGCAGCGCGCTGATCGCCATGTTCACCATGCTGGCTGTGGGCGTTTTCGGCGGCGGCAACGATATCGTGGGCTTCCGCTATGTGGCCCTGGCCGTGGCGGTGATCTTCGTCGTCACCGAAATCATCTGCTGCCTGTTCATGCGCGAGCACCAGAGCGAAATGAAGGTGAGCAGCGTCAAGGAGATGTTCCGCGCCCTGTTCAGCAACGACCAGGCGCTGACCGTGGTGGCCACCATCGTGCTGATCAACATGGCGCTGTACCTGACCAGCAACTTCATCATCTACTTCTTCAAGTATGACTTTGGCGGCGAGGGCTGGCGCGGCTCCTACACCCTGTTCAGCACCGTGGGCGGCGCCTTCCAGATTTTGGGCATGATGATCCTCTATCCCATCCTGCGCAAAAAGAAGCTGCCCAACGAAAAGATTTTCAACCTGGCCATCGGCATGGCCGTGGCGGGCTACGTCATCATCCTGGCCCTGTGCCTGGCGGGCGTCACCCACAGCCTGATCCCCCTGTGCGTGCCCGGGGCGCTGGTGTTCGCCGCCAACGGCGTGCTCAGCGTGCTGACCACCGTTTTCCTCTCCAGCAGCGTGGATTATGGTGAAATGAAGACCGGCCGCCGGGAGGAGAGCGTAATCTTCTCCATGCAGACCTTCGTAGTGAAGGCCGCCAGCGGCGTGGCCGTGTTCCTGACGGGCATCGGCCTGGATCTGATCGGCCTGGTGGGCAACACCGACGACGAGGCCGTGGTGGCCGTGCAGAGCGCCTCCACCCTGACGGGCCTGCGCCTGCTGATGACCATTCTGCCCATGATCGGCCTGGTGGTGGCCGCGCTGTTCTTCAAAAAGAAGTTCCGCCTGACCGACGCCTACTCCCAGGAGCTGAGCAAGCAGCTGAAACAGCGCCGCGGCTGACCCGGCGCAGACGGACGGATACAGCCCTTTCATCCCCCCGGGCGGCGGATCGCTGCCCGGGGATTTTTTCTTTCGGGCGGCGGCCGGGGAACATCGGCAAACCCTGTTTCTTTTTTGCGCGCCGCTGTGCTATAATAGATAAGGCTGGAAAACAAAAAGGCCCTTTCTCTTGAAAGAAGCCTTTGACTCTTAATGCCCGCATTAACCTCCGGGGATTATGAAGGGGCCGCAGCCCCTTCATTTCAATCCGCAGGCGAGCCTGGAACGCCCGGAAAACATGCCAGCGGCATGTTTTCAGTGGAAGGCGGGCGGCAGCCCAAGTGTACGTCGCCGAGGGCCCGCAGCGCCCGAAAAATGATCCGGTGGATCATTTTTAGCGAGGGCGGGCCGGAAGGCCCCGGACAAAATTCCCGAAGGCCCGCTTGCCCGGTCATAAGCGCCGCCAAAGGCGGCTGAGGGCCGAAATCTTTCAGATTTTGGCCCGAAACCCGCGCTTGCCATAGGCAGCAGCGCGGGGCGCATAAAGGGAATTTTCATTCCTCTCAAATTTTCTGGCCGTGCGCCGTATAGGAGCAAACCCAGTATTGGGTTTGCGACGCGATCAAGCCCAGAAATTAAAACGAAGTGGCTCGGATGGCCAAGGCCATCCGAGCGGACAAGGGTACAAGAAAATTTGCAAGCCGAAGAAAATGAAATTTACTTCATTTTCTTCGGAGTACTTACAGCGTATCCCGCATCTGCTGATACTTCTGTTTGGCGGTTTGGATGTCCTGGGCCTGGGCGGGCTTCAGCTGATACCAGCCCTGGCTGTTCATCACGTTGAAGATTTGCAGCTGATCCTGTCCCATCTGCAAAAACATGTCGTTCATCACGTTGCGCAATCCGGGCTGGCTGCCCTCCACCACCTCGCTGGAGATGTTGGACATCAGCGATTTTTCCTGGTAGAGCAGGTCGAAGGCCAATTCCTGATCGGTCAGGGCCTGGGGCGGGTTCGGGTTTGTGGAGCCCATATGGGTTCCGGTGCTGTTCTGCATGGCGATATCCTCCTTTCAGTCACTGGCAGCCGTTCAAAAACGCGAACAGCGCGTCAAACTGCTGGCGGTGGTGCTGGGCCACGGTGCTGGCCAGGCCGCGCAGCTGGGCGTCCTGGAATTGGGCCGCGTAGCCCTGGGCCACCCGGCAGGCCGTGGCCAGATGGGTCAGCTGATCCTCGATCACGGTCAGATCCTTGGTGCTGAGATTGCACTGAGAAGCCATTGATTGATCCCTCCTTGCTTTGATCGGTACAGCTGCAGTATGTCCCCATTGGGGGAAGATTATGAGGTGTTTTGTGAAAAAGTGGAAAGCGACGGTCTATCGCGCGGCGCTGGGGGCCCTGCCCTGCCGCATGCAGCCTCACCAATGCACCGGGGACGCACCGGAAGATCTGGCGCGGGCGCTGCGTCATCACCATGCCGCGGGTGCGGCGGTGGCCCTGTTTGATCAAAAAGGCGTCACCGGCCTGTGCCTGTACGGCAGCGCCGCCCCGGGCCAGCCCGTCACGGCGGATACGGCCTTCCGCTGCGCCTCCGTCAGCAAGCACATCACCGCCATGGCGGCCTGGCGGCTGCACGAGGCGGGGCAGATCGACCTGGACGCGGATGTGGACGCCTATCTGCCCTGCAGCCTGCGGCATCCCGCCGCCCCCGATACCCCCGTGACCCTGCGGCGGCTGCTGAGCCACACCGCGGGCATTCACGACGGCAGCGCTTACGCGGCGGCCTGCTCCGCCAATCCCCCATTGGAACAGGTGATGCGGGGAGACGCGCACACCGCCGCCTTCGGGCAGTTTGAGTATTCCAATTTCGGCGCGGGCATCGCCGCCTGCGTTCTGGAGGGCATGCTGGGTCACTCCTTTGAGGAGATCATGCAGCAAACGCTGTTCGCCCCCCTGGGGGTGCGGGCCTCCTTTTACGCCCAGCATGTGCAGGGCCCGCTGGCCAACGCCTACCGCGTGCTGCCGCCGCGCAAAGCGCCCGCGCTGAATGCCGCGGCGCGCCGCGCCCTGCCCCCGCCCGCGCCAGGGCCGGATCCTGCCCGGCACTACCTTCTCTCCCAAGGCAACCTGTATATCAGCGCCCCCGAGCTGGCCCGGCTGGGGCAGGAGCTGATGCACCCCCGCTACGCCCCCATGCGCCGGGCGCTGGCCCCCTTCGGGGCGCGGGATCCCCGGCTGGAGATGGGGCTGAGCACCTTCATCGTGCATGGCGTCACCCCCCAGCCGCTGTACGGCCACCAGGGGCTGGCCTACGGGGCCATGCACGGGCTGTTTTACGATCCCGACGCGGGGCGGGGCTTCGTCCTGCTGACCAGCGGCGCTTCCGAGGCCCGGGAATGGGTGCTCTCCGACCTGAATATCGCAATGATCCAGCAGGTGTTCCATGGATAAGCTGATTGAAATCAAAAAAGAGCAGGGCTGCGTCCTGCTGATCACCGAAAGCGGCGAAACCCTGCAGGTGCCCGGCTCCCTGTGGCGGGAACGGCGCATCCGGGCGGGCCAGCCCATCGACCTGGCGCTGTACCGGGAATACATCGCCCAGCGGGGCTACGCCCACGCCCTGGACAGCGCCGTGAAGCTGCTGGCCCTCTGCGACCGCAGCGAACAGGAGATCCGCCGGCGCCTGAGCCGCGCCGGTTATCCGGACAGCTGCGTGCAGCGGGTCATTGAAAAGCTGTACGCAGAGGAGCTGCTGGACGACGCGGCCTTTGCCGACCGGTGGGCCCGCACCCGCAGCCACAAGTACGGCCGCGGCCGCCTCAGCCGGGAGCTGGCCCGCCGGGGCATCGATCGGGAGACCGCCCAGGCCGCCGTCGATCAGCTGAGCGATGAGGATCAGCTGGCCGACGCCATCCGCCTGACGGGCAAGTATCTGGCCCGCACCCACGGGGACATGGATCGCAAGCTGTATCAACGCACCCTCTCGATGCTGGCCCGCCACGGCTATGACGCCGACATCGCCCGCCGCGCCCTGGAAGCCATCGCCCGGGGGGAGGATGCCGAGGACTGGAGCGAGGCGGACATCAAGGACGCCCTTTCCTGGAAGCCGGATAAGTAGGGAAACGGTCACGCTTCTGTTATATTCCATATAAAAAACAGCCATGCCTTCTTTCCCGGCACTTCTTTCCCGGCATGGCTGTTTGTATTTTTGCTTTTTATTCAAACAGGCTGTACTTGGTAATATCCATTACGGCCCTGCCGTCGGCTTCAAAGGAGATGCCCCGGGCGGATGGCTCGGTCAGGATGGTGGCGGTCATCACCTGCTCGCCGTCGTTGATGAACACTTCGATGCTGAACCTGTCCAGGATCACATGCAGGTGGATTTCGCCGTTGCTTTGCGCCACCTGGCAGCGGCGCTGGTGGATATAAGCCCTGCGGGAGCCGGAGAACTTGCGGTCGATCTTCAGCAGGGATTCATGGGGGCGGAAGCTGACGATGGAATAATACCGCTCGTCCTGCGCAAAGCGCATGGTGAATTTGTGATAGGGCGCGTCGGCGTTTTCCGGGCGTATGCGAATGTCCATCTCCACGCTGCGGCCCTCTACGCCGGGCAGCGTGATCGCGTCGCTGACCGTCACGTTTTTGTATTCCACCTCGTCGCGGCGGTATAAGGCCAGCTCCCGGATGGGCTGCTGATACAGCCGCCCGTCGCGCAATGACAGCTCCCGGGGCAGGCTCATCTGGCCGATCCACAGCCTGTCCTCGTAACCGGTGTTTTTACAGGTATCCCAGTTCTGCATCCAGCCGATCATCACCCGCCGCCCGTCCGGGGTCAGCAGGGTTTGGGGCGCGTAGAAATCGATGCCGTAGTCGATGGCCTGGTTGTGTTCCGGGATAAAGCGCTTGCTTTTCTCGTCAAAGCGGCCGGTGTGGCAGACGGTGCCGTTGCCGCTGTGGTATTCAAAGCCCTCGGGCAGCATATCCTGGGGACTGACGAACAGCACGTCCTTGCCGTCCAGGGGGAAGAAATCCGGGCACTCCCACATCAGGCCGAAGCGGCCGTCGTTTTCCGCCAGAATGCCTTCAAAATGCCAACGGAAGCCGTCCTCGCTGCCATACAGCAGCAGCACGCCCCGCTTATCCATGCGGCGCGCGCCCACCACGCAGCGATAGCCGCCGTTTGCCGTGCGCCAGATCTTGGGGTCGCGAAAGTCGTAAGGGCTCAGCCCCTCCGGCAAATCGGCGGTATCCAGCACGGGATTGTGGGCATATTTCCGGTAGTCCATGCCGTCGCCCACGGCCACGCACTGGGTCTGAAATTCCTTGCCCTTGTCGCCGCCCTCCTTGCGCACGCCGGTGTACAGCAGCAATTGCTTGCCGTCAGGCAGTTCCATGGCGCTGCCGGAAAAGCAGCCGAAGGAATCATAGGGCGCGTCCGGCGCCAGCGCGGCGGGCAGATACGACCAGTGCAGCAGGTCATGGCTCACGGCATGGCCCCAGTGCATGGCGTTCCATTCGGTATCGTAGGGGTTGTATTGGTAAAACAGATGATACTGCCCCTGATAATAGGAAAATCCGTTGGGGTCGTTCATCCATCCCACCCAGGGTGTCAAATGAAAAATGGGGCGGGCGGAAGCGGGAATTTTCCCGCCCGCCTCTTTTTCATACGCCCTGGCAAAGATCAGGCTGTGGTTCATCATATAAGTCTTCCTTATCTTGTGTATTCCCGCAGATCGGTAAAGGTGACGGTGTTGCTTTCGGCATACAGCCGGACGGGCTTGCCGCTGACGCCGTACAGGCGCACGGTCAGCGAGGCGTCCTCCAGGTAGAAGATGCCCACCGAGCCCTCCTGGATATAGGTAAAGGCATATTCCTTGCCCGCCTCCAGCTGCACGTCGGTTTCGGTGATCAGGGTGGTGCCCTCGTTGAACTGCAGCTGCAGCTTCTGGGCGGTGGGATCGACGGTAATCAGCTTGTACTTGCCCGCCTGCCCGTTGTAATCAAAGGCCAGGCCGAAGCAGCCCTTGCCGGTATAGGTGAATTTTCCTTTCAGCAGGAAGCTCTCATAGGCGGTGAACGCTTCGGTATAGTTGTACCGCGCGCCCGCCTGCACCGTGATCGCATCCTCCTCCACCGCCAGGTGGCGGCGCTGGGTGAACTGGCCCGCCACAGCGTCCACAGGCGCCAGGGCCAGATCGCCGTTCTCCAGCCGGATCAGCTTCTGCACCGCCAGGTTGCCCGCCCAGCCGGATACCTCCGACGTGGAAGAAGGGGATTCGCTGCGCCGGGCCCAGCCCACCATGAAAGCTCCCTCGGGGCTTTCCACGTGCTTGGCGGCGTAGAACAGCTTGCCGTCCAGCCGCCTGGCCTCCCCGTAGGGGCCGTAGGGCGTATCGGACGCGGCGTACCACAGGGTATCGTCCTGGGCGGAATAGGTGATGTAATACTTGTCGCCCAGCCGGAAGGTATCGCTGCATTCCAGGTTCCAGAAATTGCCCACGGCGTTGGTAAAGATGACGCCGTCATAGGTGACGCTGGTCAGATCGCCGCTGAGCGTGTATTTGAGGATGCGGGCTACGCCGCCCTGGGCGGCGGTGATGGTCAGGGTGATGGCGTCGTTTTCGGCGTCATAGTAGGCCTGGGGGTCGCGGAAATCCCGCTTCTGGCCGATCTCGGCGGCCGGGGTCAGCTCCCAGCCCTCCACCTTTTCAAAGCTGGTGGGGGTGCTGCCTATGGCCAGCATGACCTTTTCCATGTATTCGTAGGTATCGGAGGAGGCATGGCCGGTATAGAAGAACAGGTATTCATCCTTCACCTTCACCACCGAACCGGTGCCCACCCAGCCATCCTGCCCGCCGCCGCGGGAGGATTCGATGATGGGATCGTCAACCTCGGTATAGGTCACGAAATCCTTCGTGGTGGCCAGGTAGATGGAATGGTTGTAGCTGTCGCCGCCCTCTTTGAGGTAATAGATATAGTAGGTGCCGTCCTCGTAGTAGGGCATGGTGTCGCCCACGTAGGGCTGATTGATGCCGTCGATGGCGGGGCGGAAGAAATTCTTGTACTCGTAGGCCGTCTCCTGGCTGCCGGGGGTGCGCAGGGCGGAAAAATCCTTGTCGCTGACGTTTTCCGCGAAGGGCTCGCCCTGGGGGTGCGGCTCCTCCGTCGGGGCGGGAGGGGCCTCCTTGCCGCCGCAGCCCGCCAAAACCAGGCACAGGACGCACAGCAGGGCCAGAACGCCCAAAATCTTTCTGTTCATCATGACCTCCTGATGGAAGGATAAACCGACTCAAGCAAAAAGGTTCGCCTTTTTTTCGAAATTTCCCATTTGCCTTTCTCGGAAAGGGGTCTGGGGGAAACCGTTCTTTGGGCCCCAAAGAGCGGTTTCCCCCAGTTTCGCTTATTCTGCTTACAGCACGCTCATCTGATAGATGGTGATGTTGCTGAATTCGATGGTCACTTCGTCCAGCTTGGACAGGGCCTCGGAGCCGAACTGGAACAGCAGCTCGAAGTCCATATCCATGATGAAGGTATCGGTGGTGGTGAAGCGGAAGGTCTGGAACTCCTCGGTCAGGCTCATGCCCTCGGACACGCGGGGATCCCAGCCGCCCATGGGGTTCAGGAACACGCCGCAGGAAACGGGCTTATCCGCCTTGGCGGTGATCTCCACGGTATAATAGCTGTCGGAGGCCAGGGTCAGGGGGTTGCCGCCGAAGCCGCAGATCAGCTTGTTGTGCCAATCGACCGTGCCGCCGTTGTCGATGCGGTAGAAGAAGCTGCCGTTCTCCGTCCAGATGGCGCCCACGCCGCGCTCGTTATCCTCGTCGGTGCCGTTGAAGGTCTGCCAGGGATAGGCGGGGTTCTCGGCATTGGCGGTGTTCGGGCCGAAGGGCATGAAGGAATCGATGACCTTCTTGGTCTCCTTGTCGCCCTCCATCTTGCCGAATTCCACATTGCTGATGGTGATCACGTTGTTCGTCGCGCCCTCGGGAGCGTTGCCGATCTGCAGGCGGATCACGGGATCATCCACGTCGGCTTCCGCCACGAACACGGCGGACACCACGGCATCCTCGCCCGCGGGGGCGTTCAGGCCGTTGAAGTTGGCGCGGCATTCCCAACTGCGGGCAGCGCTCTCCACCAGGGCTTCGCCGCCCTGGCCGTTCTGGGCGTTGACGGTGAAGCGGTAATAGTACTTCTGTCCCTTTTCGATCTTCAGATCGCCCAGCAGAATGTTGGCCTTCACGCTCCACACGCCGCCCTCGGTGGGATAGTTGTCGATGGTCACGACGGCCTTGCCGTCCGCGAAGGAGGCGCTGGCGTTGGCGCCGTCGCCCGCTTCCGCGGTCACGCCCTCGTTGGCGGTGAAATCGGCGGTGTACACGGGCACCTCATGCTCCTCGCCGGAAACCTCGTACAGCTCGATCTTGTCGATGGTCACGGTGAAGTCCTCGGGGGTGGTGTCGGCCGCGTTGTCGGGGTTCGGGGTGATCTTGCCCAGGTTGAACAACAGCTCGGCGCTGCCCTCGGCGGGGGAGTTGAAGCTCAGTTCAAGGGGAGCCACGGTTTCGGTGATGCGCACGTTGAACGCGCCGCCGAAGGTTTCCCAGCCCTCAGCCTGCTCGTTCCGGGCCAGGATGTGGGCATAGGTGGGCTTGGTGGCCTTGGCCCAGATCTTGATCTTATAGTCAGCGGCCTTCAGGGCGTAGCCCGCCTTGGCCAGCTGCACGTCGCCATCGCTGTTGCCGGGATTCTGAATGTCGATCACATACGCGCCGTTCTTCAGGGCCGCGGTGGCCTGAGCGGCTTCGCCGATCTTGGCTTCCCAGCCGTGATTGTCAGTCACCTCGACGGTGCTGAAATCGAAGGTCTTGTATTCCACTTCTTCGCTGGTCTTCTTGGTCACGGTCAGGGTGGCGTAATCCTCGCCGGTAACGCCGTTCTTGTCGGTCACAGAGTACACCAGCTCATAGTCGCCGGGGTTTTCGGGGGTGGCTTTGCCGTTCTTGAAGCTCAGCGCCGGGGTGGCGTCGATCATGATCATTTCGGTCAGGTCGTTGCCGTCGGCATCCTTGGCGGTGATGCCATCCAGGGCGTCAAATTCGGTGCCGGCCATCACGCTCTGGTCGCGCACGCCGTCAAAGGTGGGCTCGGTATCCGCCAGGGCCAGCGTGGGCAGGCCCAGCATGCACACCGTCAGCAGCAGCGCAACGATTTTCGTCAGCTTCTTCATGGAAACATCCTCCTTACTTTATTTCGCCATGTAGCGGTCATAAGCATCCTGATAGACCTTCTGGATGCCCGCCAGGTTCACTTTGCCGTTCAGGTCGTTCTGGAAGGCGGTCCAGGCCGCGTCGGACACGCCGCCCTTCATCAGCCAGGAGATCAGGTTGGTGCGGATGTAGTCGTTCAGGTTGGTTTCATAGTTGGAAAGGGTGTTCAGCTCCTCCAGGGTAAACTGCAGGTTGGGGCAGGGCTTCACGTTCTCGGCCACGAAGGGCTTGGCGCACAGCTGCAGGCGCTCCAGGCGCAGCTGGGCGCGGGGCTCCATGTGCACCACGTTGTTCCAGGCGTATTCGCCCAGGTTGATGATGCCCAGGGGGGCGTTCTGTAATCTCAGCTCGTCGCTGGTCACGCCTTCGGGCAGGGGTTTCTGCACCAGCATGCCCTTGTCATCCATGGTCTCTTCGTACACGATGCCGATGGGGCCGTAGTTGATCTGAGCGGAGATGATGGGATCATAGTAGCGGTCGAAGTAGGCCAGCAGCACCTCGGGATACTGGCACTTGGTGAACAGGATCACTTCGCCGGTGCTGATTTCGGGGTTGTTGGAAACGCAGATGGTCTGGTCGCCGTTCGGGCCCACCATGGGGCTGCACACGATGTAGTTTTCGGGGTTGGATACCACGGTTTCGCTCTCCCACCAATAGAAGGCGCCGTAGGTTTCCATGCCCTTGCCGTTGGCCAGGAAGTTATCCTGGCTCTGTTCGAAGGATACCTTGTCGATCAGGCCCTGATCCACCCAGTTTGCGATGAAGTTGGTGGCGTCCTTGAAGCGCTCGTCCTGCACGGTGTAGGTGATCTTGCCATCCACCACCACGCGGTGCTCCAGGTTGTCGTTCAGGCCGAACATGCCGTACAGATCGCACTGGTTGCCCTGCCAGTTGTTGTAAACGAAGCTCAGGGGGCGCTCATCGTCCACCTTGCCGTTGCCGTTCATATCATGGTCGCGGAAGTAGGTCAGGATCTGCTCCATCTGGGCGGCGGTCAGGGCCAGGCCGTCCTTCAGCTGGTCTTCGGTCAGGCCCTCGACAGCGCCGGCGGAGATGGCTTCCTTCGTCCAGCTGATGTTCAGGAACAGCAGGTTCGGGCTCTGCAGCAGGCCCATTTCCTCGATGCGGGGCAGGGAGTAGATTTTGCCATCCTCAATGTTCAGCAGCTGGGCCTTGATGTCGGGGCGCTCCTCCAGCAGCTTTTTGAAGTTGGGCATATAGTCCAGATAATCGCTGATGGGCACCAGCACCTTGCGCTTGGCGTACTTGATGATTTCGCCCGCGCCCATGCCGGCGTGGTAGATGGCGTCGGGACGGTTGTCCTTGTTGCCGAAGATCAGGTTCTTCTGCTGGGAATACACGGATTCAGACACGTTTTCCCAGTTGACCTGCACGTTGGTCTGGGCGAACAGATCGGCCATGATCTTCATGTCATTGTAGTCCAGGGCGGAAGCGTTCTTGGAGGAATACACCTGGAAGGAGATCTCCTGCGCGCCCTTCTCATTCAGGATCGGGGCGGTGGGATCCGTCCACTGGAAGCCGTAGGCGGCGTTCAGGGGATGATCGTTGACAGGCGCGGCCGCGGCCTCTTCGGTTTTGGCGGGTTCCTCCGCCTTGGTCTCGTCGGCGGCGGGGGCGGCGGGCGCTTCCGTCGCCTCGGCGGCCGGAGCAGCCGTGGGAGCGGCAGTCGTCTTGGGTTCTTCCTTCTTGTCGCCGCCGCAGGCGGTCAGGGTCACGGCCATGACCACCAGCAGGAGCAGCGCAAGCCATTTCTTCACGTTCTTCATTTCATTTACCTCCCATAGTTGGATTGAAGGCACAGCAGGGGGATTGTCAAGGGGATCTCCCCTTGACTGCAATCGTATCGGCCGGCTTTGCCGGCCGGGCGGGGAGAATTTCGCTCACGAAATTCATTCCTTGCGGTTTTTCCGTCCGGGAGCGAAGCGAGAGGAAAAACCGGGCGGAGGGCCTACGGGGGGTATGCAATACCCGCCCGTGATGGCTTTAGCCCTTCAGGGAGCCGATCATGACGCCCTGAGCGAAGTACTTCTGCACGAAGGGGTACAGGCACAGCACCGGCAGGCTGGATACGATCACGGAGACGTATTTCAGCTGGTTGGCCAGGCGGTACTGCTGCAAAATGGTTTCGCCGCTGCCGCCCACGGTGCTTTCGGAGGCGATCAGGATCTCCTTCAATACCAGCTGCAGGGGATACTTCTTTTCATCCTGCAGGAAGATCATGGCGTTGAAGTAGCTGTTCCACTGGCCCACGGCGTAGTACAGCGCCATCACGGCGATGATGGCCTTCGACAGGGGCAGCACGATGGAAACGAAAGTGCGGAATTTGCCCGCGCCGTCGATGCGCGCCGCCTCCAGCATGCCCTCGGGAATAGAGGACTCGAAGAAGGTCTTGGTCATGAACAGGTTCCACACCGACATGATAGCGGGCAGGATCACCGCCCAGGGGGAGTTGATCAGCTTCAGGCTGCTCATCACATTGTAGAACGGGATCAGGCCGCCGCCGAAGAACATGGGGATGATGAAGTACAGCATCCAGAACTTCTTGCCCGGGGTGGTCTTGCGGCTCAGGCCCCAGCCGGCGGGCACGGTGACCGCCAGGGACAGGATCACGGTGACCACGGTGTACCAGATGGTGTTGCCGTAGCCCGTCCAGATGTCGGCGCGCTGGAATACCTTCTGGTAGCCCTCAAAGGTGATGTTCACCGGGGCCAGCACCACCTGGCCGCCCAGCACGGCGTCCGGGTCGGAGAAGGAAGCGATCACGATGAAGTAAAGGGGGTAGAGGATGATCAGCGCCAGCAGGCACAGAAACAGGGCGTTGAATACGAAGAATATCTTATCGCCCTTGGTGTCCTTCAGCGCGTGGCCTTCCTTGATCTTGACGGCAGGATTCTTGACAGTCATTTTCTTCCCCTCCTTACCACAGCGAATTCTCGGAGAAGCGCTTGGAGGTGGTGTTGGCGATGATCAGCAGCACCACGTTGATGACGGAGTTGAACAGGCCGATGGCTGTGGCGTAAGCCTGGTCGGGCACGCCGGTCAAGCCGCGCTTGTACACGTAGGTGGCAATCAGCTCGCTGACGGCCAGGTTGCCGTCGGTCTGCATCAGCAGGGCCTTTTCATAGCCCACGCCCATCAGACCGCCGATGGACATGATCAGCATCACGCTGATCATGGGCATGATGGCGGGGATATCCACGTGCAGCACGCGCTGGAAGCGGGTGGCGCCGTCGATCATGGCGGCCTCATGCTGCACCGGATCCACGTTGGACAGGGCGGCGATGTAGATCACGGCGCTCCAGCCGAAGTCCTGCCAGTTGCTGGACAGGATGTACATGGGCCGGAACACGGAGCTTTCCAGGAAGTAGGATACGCGGTTGCCGCCCAGGCTGGCCGCCAGGTTGTTCACCAGGCCGTAACGGCCGAAGAACAGCTGCAGCATACCGACCAGCACCACCAGGGAGATGAAGTGGGGCGCGGTATAGATGGTCTGGAACACCTTGCCCGCCTTCTTGTGCTTTAAGGCGTTCAGGGACAGGGAGACCAGAATGGGCAGCGGGAAGCCGATGATGAAGCCGATGATGCACAGCAGGAAGGTGTTTTTCATCAGCGGCCAGAACTGCACGTCGTTAAAGAAACGGCTGAAATTCTGGAAGCCCACCCAGATGGTTTCGCTGGACAGGATCTTGTCGCCGGGCATGAAATCCTGGAACGCGATCAGCACGCCGTAGATGGGCAGGTAGTTGAACAGGAATACCACCAGGATGGCGGGCAGGATCATCACGAGATACGGAGAATTCTCCTTGAAATCCCGCAGCCGCTTTCCCCAGGTCGGCTTTTCCTTCTTTTGCCGCACCGCTGCGGCGGGGGCTTTGCTTGCGCCTTGCATGTTTTCCCTCCTTATCGGACTTTTGAAGCATCAGGAAACAAAGGTTTGATTCCGAAAATGCCCCCTTTCGCGGCGCAGGTCGGTATACACTGACTGCACGAATGTTACGTTCTGGCAATCCGCCTTTTGGAAGCGGAGATGCCTATGCATGATAGATTGGGAAACGGAGTTTACATTAACCATTACAAATTTTACATTATGATTTACAGCTTGTCAATACACAATTCGAAATTTTGTGTAATTTGGAGAAATATGTGTGAATTCATCCGCATCCTGCGTTGTCATTCGCTGGAAATCATTGCAATGATTTACATTTTGTAAACTTGAATGGAGGCATCCGATATGTTATTATGTAATAAATATCGATCGGAAAGGTAGTTTTGCGCCATGGCAAACAAGCGGGTCACCATGCAGGATATCGCCGACGCCTGCGGGCTTTCCAGAAACACGGTGTCAAAGGCGTTCAACGGCCGCGGCGCGGTGCCCCCCGCCACCCGCGCGCTGATCCTGAAAAAAGCGGGGGAGCTGGGCTACGGGCTCCCCGCGGCGGAAAAGGCCGCCATCCGGGAAAGCGGGCGGAGCATTGCCCTGCTGACCAACAATATGCCGGTGAACTACCATTTCGGCACCTTTTTCGTCACCACGTTTACCGACCAGATCTGCCGGGCGGGCTACACCCTGAAAATGTTTGAAATCTCCGCCGACGAGCTGCAAAAGAAGCAGCTGCCGCCCCACTTCATCCCGCAGCAGACGGCGGGCATCGTGGCGATCGAGCTGTTTGACGCCGACTATCTGAATATGATCTGCGGTCTGGGCCTGCCCACCGTTGTGATTGACAGCCCGACCCATTCGCTGATCCATCTCTATCCGTGCGATTTTATTTCCATGGAGAATGTGGCCAGCATAAGCACCGTTGTGAAGCGGCTCAGCGCCTTGGGGGCGCGCCGCATCGGCTTTGTGGGCGACAAGGATCACTGCGGCAGCTTTTATGAACGGTGGTTCGGCTACCGGCTTGGCCTGGAGCAAGCGGATCTTCTTCTGGATGAAAGCCTTTGCATCCTGGCCCCGGACGTTTCCCCCTACAACGACGCCGACTGGCTGATCGGCCAGATAAACCGGATGCCCGCCCTGCCGGACGCCTTTGTCTGCGCCAATGATTACCTGGCGATTCACCTGATGAACGCCCTCAAAAAGAAGGGGCTCTCCATCCCCGGCGATATCATGGTCACCGGATTTGACGGCACCTCCCAATCGGCCCTGGTGGAGCCGGCCCTCACCACCGTGCAGATCCCCAGCGTGGAAATCGGCCGCATGTCCGCCGATATCCTGCTCTCCCGCATCCGCAGCCCGGAGCTGCCCTTCAGCTGGACGCATATCCGCACCAATCCCGTGTGGCGGAACAGCACCCGGGAAATCTGACATCCGCCCATCGGCTTTTGATTTTTCAAAACCCCCGCCTTTCCCGGGCAATCTGAACGCCGATAAAAGCAGGGGCTGCCGCACTTTTTCTCAGTGCAGCAGCCCCTGTTAAACTGCCTTTATTTCAGCTTATTGTAGGTTTCCTCGTCCACCGGCTCCAGCCATTCGGATTTTCCGTCCTTGCCGGGCACTTCAATGGCCAGGTGCTGGAACCAGCTATCAGCGGCCGCGCCATGCCAATGCTTGACGTTTGCCGGAATGTTCACCACGTCGCCGGGACGCAGTTCCCGGGGCTCCTGGCCCCATTCCTGATACCAGCCCCGGCCCGAAACGCAGATCAGCATTTGCCCGCCGCCCTCGCTGGCGCGGTGAATATGCCAATTATTGCGGCAGCCGGGCTCAAAGGTCACGTTGAACACCGGCACCTGTTGGGTCGAAAGGGGGGCCAGATAGCTCTGGCCGATGAAGTACTGCGCGTAAGCGTCGTTCTTCTGCCCCACGGGGAATACGGAAAGATTGGAGGGCACGCCGTCCAGATCGCTTTCCTCATCGCCAAAGACTTCCTGAATCAGCGGGAAAGTGCTCCACGCCTTGGGCCAGCCACAGTAAAAGGCCAGCTGGGTCACGGTTTCCACCGCCTCCTGCCGGGTGACGCCATGCTCCCTGCCGATGGCCAGATGGGCCTTCAGCTGGGGATACAGCCCGGCGGAAAACAGCGCCGCAATGGTGATCATGCTGCGGTCGCGGGGGGACAGTTCCTTTTCCCGTGACCACACCTCGCCGAACAGCACGTCGTCGTTCAGCTCCGCGAATTTCGGGGCCAGCTTGCCCAGGTTGTCGCGGCCCGCCGTTTGTTTCTTCGCCATATTGTTCCCTCCTGCGTTCAGGGCGCGACGCCCAGAGATTTTGCCCAGTCCGCCAGCTCCTCCGCCGTGGTGCGGGCGGTGAAGCGCTTGCCCTCCAGCCATTCGCCGGCGTCGGCTTGCTCCGCCAGATGCTTCATGCTGCTGCCCAGGCCGCTGCTGCCGGAGGTGAAGAACACCGCCAGGGTCTTATCGGTCAACTCCACGTTTTCCACAAAATTGGATACGATGCGCGGCGCGTCGCCCCACCAGATGGGATAGCCGATGAACACGGTATCGTAGGCTGTCAGGTCGGGCAGCTCGCCCGCGATGGCAGGGCGGCAGGAGGGATCGTCCATTTCGATGGAGGTGCGGCTCTTGCGGCTGCTGTAATTGAGATCGTCATCGGTATAGGGCTCCTCGGGCACGATCTCATAGAGGTCGGCGCCCAGCGCCTGCGCCAGCTTTTCCGCCACGCCCCGGGTGGTGCCGGTGGCGGAGAAATACGCCACCAGGATATGGCTGGCGGCGGTCTGCGCCTCCTCCCCGGCGGCGAAGGGGATGCAGGAGGCGGTCAGCACCAGGGCGGTCAAAAGAGCGATCAGTTTTTTCATGGGTTTTCTCCTTTCTCTGTCCGGGTGAAACGGGGATAACGCGTTTCACAGCAGGCTTTTCCTCCGGAAGTTCACAGCGTCAAATCTTCTGGTTCCCGGTTGACCAGACGTGCTTTTTTCCGGCGCTGGCGGGCTTGTTCTGCGCCATCACCCCCGCCAGCGGATGGGGAACGTAAGGCGCTTCCAGATACGCGGCTTCCTCCTCCGTCAGCGCCAGGTCAGCGGCCTTGGCCGCCCCCTCTATGTGATGGAGCTTGGTCGCGCCCACCACAGGCGCGGCCGTCCCGGTCAGCAGCCAGGCAAGGGCGATTTCCGTCATGGATACCCCGCGCTTTTCCGCCAGCTCCGCCACGCGGCTGATGATCACGCCGTCCTGCTGCGCGGTGGCGTCGTACTTGAAGCGGGCATAGGCGTCCTTTTCCAGCCGCTCGGAGGTTTCGCCCGGCCTGCGGGAAAGACGGCCCGAAGCCAGGGCGCTGTAAGGCGTCAGGGCGATGCCCTCTTCCCGGCAATAGGGGGCCATCTCCCGTTCCTCCTCCCGGAAGATCAGGTTATAATGCCCCTGCACCGATATGAACCGGGCCCAGCCCTCCCTTTCCGCCAGGGCGTTGGCCTTTGCCAGCTGCCAGGCGAAGCAGTTCGATATGCCGATGTACCGGGCCTTGCCCGCCTGCACCGCCCGGTTCAGCCCCTCCATAATCTCCTCGATGGGCGTCTGCCAATCCCACATGTGATAGATGTACAGGTCCACATAGTCCATCCCCAGGTTTTGCAGGCTTTTGTTGAGCATGCGCTCGATGTGCGCCTGGCCGGTAACGCCGCTTTCGATTTCCTCCTGGGTGCGGGGCAGGAATTTTGTGGCCACCACCACATCCTCCCGCCGCGCGAAATCCCGCAGCGCCCGGCCCAGGTACTGCTCGCTGGTGCCGCTCTGATAGGCGATGGCGGTGTCATAGAAATTGACGCCCAGCTCCAGCCCGCGGCGGATGATCTGCCGGGAATGCTCCTCGTCCAGCGTCCAGGTGTGCTGGCCCTGGCCCGGGTCGCCAAAGCCCATGCAGCCCATGCAGATGCGGGACACGGTCAAATCGGAGCGTCCCAGTCTGGTATATTGCATAGCGATTCCTCCTTTACGCATCCAAAAGCCTTTTCAGGCAGGCATAGGTCAGGTCGTAAGCCGATTGATAGGCGTAGGGGATTCCGGCCTGCTCCATGGCGGCTTTCTGCTTTTCCGTGACGCTGGTATAGGGATAGATGCCGTAAATGAAGGGGAAAAAGGCGTACAGGAACCGGCTGCGCGCCTCCGCGTCCATCTGCGGCACGTATTTTTCCACCATCTGCTCCACGGTTTTCAGGGACGCGCCGAAGGCCGCCTTGAATTCCGCCAGCCGATCCGGGCGGGAATTGGCCTCCATATCGTACAGATTCATGGACAGCAGCCGCAGCAGCCGGGGCCGTTCTGTCAGCGTGGCGGCCAGCGTCCGGGCCAGCTCATCCCGGCTGAGGGTCTCCTCCCGCCCCATCACCGCCTGCATGGCCTCCACCCACAGGTCGTATTCCCTTTGCAGCAGCGCCAGAAAAATCTCTTCCTTCGTTTCAAAATAATTATAGATGGCGGTGCGGGTGAAGGAGGTTTCCGCCCCGATCTCCTTGATGGTGATTTCCTTGAAGCTCATGGTCTGGTACAGCTTCGCGCAGGCCGCCAGGATTTCTTCCCGCCGGGCGCAGGTCAGCGCCGCCGATCCTCTGGACATTCGGTCTTCCTCCGTTTCTAAAATGACATTGTGTCACCACCACGATTATACCGCTAAGCTGACACCATGTCAACTTATTTTTCCCAGCATAAATAAGCGGGGCTGCCGCATGGCGCGGCAGCCCCGCCGGTTGGTCAGTACTCATTCGCCGGAGGCTCCCCCGTTTTATCCTCCATCCGCAGAACGGCGGCCAGCGCCTCTTTCCAATCGTCCACCCGGGGATACGGCGGCTGCGCGTTCCGGTTGGCCAGGCTGCGCATGTTGATGATGGCGACGCCCACCGCGGCCACGGCGTCGCAGTTGGGCAAATAGTCGTCGATCAGCACGTCGATTTTCTCCCGCAGGCAGGCAGCGGCCTTATCCCGCTCGCAGATCAGCTTGTCATAGGCGATGCCGCCCCGGCGCAGCTGCTCCACGGTGGTGGCGTAGGGATCGGTATAATACCGGGTGGAGCGGGCGGTGAGGATCACGATCCTGTGCCCGCGGGCGCGCAGGGCGTCAACAGCCCGGGCGGCGCCCGGCTTGAAGGGGGTCAGCGGCACCACCCGGTCAAAGTACGACCGGTAAAAATCATCCTTCCGATCCTGCCATTCCGCCGGCAGATCGTCATAGGTGATGTTCTTTTCCCACAGCTCCGCCTCGTCCACGTGGAAGTATGTCGCGATAAAAGGCATAAAGTATTCGCTGGTTTGGGCCAGGGTATCGTCGATATCGATGGCGATATTCATGGTTCGTTTTCCTTCCTCGTTTTTTTGCCGACGTCAAGAGTGTACACCCGCTTTCCCCCGGCGGTCAACAGCCAAATGCCCGCGGACATGACAGAGCGAAGCATACCCGGCAAATCCGTATATTTTTCCGCCGCATCCCATAAAATCCTTGACTTATCTGCATAATTATGGTAAGACAGCAGTAGAGATGCAGCAAAATGATACGGACCTTGAACGGAAGAGCATAAACGACCCGGACCAGATCGATACCGGAGGTGCGATTATGGGAATGCTTGAAGGAAAAGTTGCGATAATTACCGGTGCTGCTCAAGGCATGGGAGAAAAGCATGCCATTCGTTTTGTAAAGGAGGGCGCCAAGGTCGTACTGACCGACATTCAGGACGCGCCGGGCCAGGCCCTGGCGGAAAAGCTGGGGGAAAATGCCGTTTATATGCATTTGGACGTCACCAGTGAATCTCAATGGGCGGACGTGGCCGCCAAAACAGAAGAAAAATTCGGCCCCATCACCACGCTGGTAAACAACGCCGGCTATGGAAAATTCCTGCCGATGGACACGCTCAGCGGCTCGGATTATGAACGGCACATGAACATCAACTTCATGGGCATCGTCTATGGCATAAAAGCCGTGATCGCGTCCATGCGCAGGGCGGGGAACGGCTCCATCATCAACATCTCCTCCGTGGACGGTGTCCGCGGAGCCGCGACGGGCACCGCCTACTGCGCGGCCAAGCACGCCGTCGAGGGGCTGACCAAAGCCGCCGCCGTGGAATACGGCAAGGACAACATCCGCGTGAACTGCATCAACCCCGGCATCATCAAAACGCCGATGTCCGAGGCAGATGCGGATCCCGCCCTGATCGAATTCCTAAAGCAGATGGAAAAGGGCATCCCGCTGGCGCGCCGCGCCGAAGCGGAGGAGGTTTCCGGCCCGGTGGCCTTCCTTGCCTCCGATGATTCCTCCTATGTTTCCGGTACTTCAATCATTGTGGACGGCGGCTATATCTGCCATATCTGATAGGCCGTTCTCCCCCCCTGATCAAACGGATTCTCCCCTGCCGACAGTAAAAAAGATTCCGTATCGTTTTGCCGCTCTGTGTATTTTCCCCAACGAACCGCTGTAATTCACCGATCCAACAAACGAAAAGCGCCGGCATACCAGCCGCCCGGTTATCGGACGTTTTTGCCGGCGTTTTTCACTGGAATGAACGGATGCTCGCGGCACCAGCCGAAGAATGCAGCCGTGCCGTGGCGGCAGCCACCCGGGGCGCACCTTACCCGCAGCGTCGCGGAATATGCGTCCCTCCGGCCTGTGTCAATCAAAAACATTTTGACCTGTGTCAATCAAAAATATTTTGACCACTATTGACAAAGCGGAGGCGGCGGTGCTATACTAAGCTCAGGTTGTATCGAAACGTTTGCGCAATCGTTTTTATTAAAATGACGGAAAGGATGGAACGACGTGCCCAAACGGGTTTCCATGACGGATGTGGCCAAGCGGGCGGGGGTTTCCACCAGCACCGTATCCCACATTCTGAACAATACGCGGTATGTCAGCCCGGAAATCACCCAGCGGGTGAAACGTGCCGTCGAGGAAACCGGCTATCGCCAGAACATGCTGGCCCGGGCCATGCGCCGGGGCAAAACCAACACCATCGGAATCATCATTCCCAAGATCAATCCCGGGCATTTTTACGGCCAGGCCCTCAGCGAAATCGAGGCGTGCCTGGGCGGGCAGGGCTACCGCCTGCTGATCCAGGCCTCCGGCGACGATCCCGTCCGGGAGCAGGAGGCCGTGCAGCAGCTGCTGGAATGGAATGTGGACGGCATCCTCCTGGTTCCCTCGGATAACGATTATGATTATTCCGTCATCCCCTGCCCCGTGGTGCTGATGGACAGAGAAATCCACCTGCAGACGGTGAGCGGCTTTTATGTGGACAATTACGGCATTACCTGCCAGGCCATGCGGCGGCTGATCGGCTGTGGCCACCGGCGCATCGGCTTTGTCGGCGCTGTGCCCCGCTTCGCCCCCACGGTGAACCGGGTGCGCGGCTATCGGGATACGCTGGCGGAGGCGGGCCTCCCGGTTGAGGAAGCGCTGATCTGCTGTGACAAAGCCACCCAGGAAGCAGGAGAACGCCTGACCCGGCAGCTGGTGGAGCGCGAGCGGGTCACCGCGGTGCTGATCGGCAGCAGCCCCATGACGGTGGGCGGTATGCGCTACATCAACGCCAGCGGCATTCGCGTGCCGGAGCAGCTGGCCATCGTATCCTTCGCCAACTATGAATGGACGCCCCTTTGCAACCCGCCGCTGGATGGCATCGTGCAGCCCAACCGGGAAATCGGCCGTTGTGCCGCCGAAAAGATGCTGGCCTTGCTGCGGCAGCCGGAAAATGAGCCGGTGGTCACCCAGCTCTTGCCCTGCACCTATGTTGCGGGCGGCTCGGTGGAAAAAAACCGCTCCAAATGACTGCGGCGCAGTCATAATAAATACGAGGAGGAAAGGAATATGAAAAAGCTTCTGTCCGTCGTCCTGGTCACCCTCCTGGCGCTGAGCCTGTGCGGCACGGCCCTGGCCTATGACAAGGACAACCCCATCACCATTCCCTTCTGGCATACCCGCGGCAACGGCGCCAACGGCGCTGTGCTGACCGAGTCCGTGGAGCGCTTCAACGCCACCGTCGGCAAGGAAAAGGGCATCATCGTGGAGCCCGTTTTCCAGGGCTCCTACGCTGACAACGTATCCAAAATGCAGCTGGCCAGCCAGGGCATTGACGACACCTACCCCGTGGTGGGCGTCACCAGCAGCGCCCACACCGCCATGCTGCTGGACGACAACCTGACCGCCGACATGGCCCCCTTCATGGCCGAGACCGGATTTGATGTAAACCAGTTTGTGGATGCCCTGCTGAATGTGCCCGCCATCCATGACGGCGAAGTGCACACCCTGCCCTATGTCCGCTCCACCCCCGTATTCTACTATAACAAGAACATGGCCGACGCCAAGGGCCTGCAGGCCCCCGTCACCGTGGCCGATATGGAAGAATTCTGCAAGGCCCTTTATGTGCCCGGCGCCGCGGGGGAAGAGCCGGAGACCTACGGCTTTGAATTCTACGAGGATACCAGCTTCAACCAGGGCGCTTTCCTGCTGAGCCAGGGCGCGGGCTTTGTGAAGATCAATGACGACGGCAGCTATTCCTCCCCTTGTCTGGATGAAGGCTCCCTGCTGCAGCTGTTCAGCGACTGGCGCCGCTGGGTAGACGAGGGCTGGTGCCGTCCCTATGATTCCACCAGCGCCGGCAGCGCCGCCCAGCAGCGCTTCTATCAGGGCAAGATCGCGTCCCTGGTGGCCTCCTGCGGCAGCATGGGCAACATCGCCAAGTATTCCGCGGAAGCCGGCTTTGAACTGGGCGTCTGCGCCATCCCCTACTATAAGCAGCCTGCCGTGGGCATTGGCGGCGGCAACCTGATCCTGCTGGCCGGCAACAGCGAAGAGCGCCTGCGCGCCGGCTGGGAATTCATCCAGTTCCTGATGGATCCCGACCAGATCGCCACCGACGCCATGACCACCGGCTATGTGCCCACCCTGAAGAACATGGAAGAGAATGAAAAGATGAACGCCTTCTGGGCGGAGCATCCGCTGTACAAGGTGGCCTATGACCAGCTGCCCTTCGGCACCGGCAACGAGACCCCCTACTTCCCCGCCCGCATGGAGTTCATGAACATCATCAAGGCCTCCACCTCCCTGCTGATCCAGGAGCAGAGCATCACTGCCGAGGAAGCCTTTGAGCAGGTGAAGGCGGACAGCGCGCATCTGTTCAACTAACGCGATATCCTGGCGGGCAGCGTGGCAGCGCGCTGCCCGCTTTTTCATGCCGTCGGGCAAAAAAGTCAATGGGAATGATTGACAAACGCCGCTTTTCGCTCTATGTTAGAAAAAAAGAACACAAGGGGGGATGCGCCATGCATACCATCAACAACGCCGCCTTCTGCGTCAATTATGACGATTATGATTTTCTGCTGGACGTGACAGAGCGGGTCACGGCGGCTCAGACGGGCATCGAGCTGAGCATTTATTCCGACAAGCCGGATTTCATGCGCAACCAGGCCGCCAACAGGGAGCGGCTGACCCGGGTGCCCCTCACCTTTCACGGCCCCTTCACCGACGTGGAGGCCGCCAGCGCCCCCGGCTCCCCGGAGCGGCAGCGGTTTATGGACGCCTACAAATATGCCTTTGACGTGTATCAGGAATTCGGCGCAAAATCCATGGTGATGCACACCCACAAAATGCGGGATATTCCCGAAGCGGACAAGGAGCGTCTGCGGAGCTGGGCCATCGAGAGCATCAACGCCGTCGGGGAGATTGCCGTCAGCCGCGGCATCCGCCTGACGGTGGAAAACGTGGGCCATTGGGTCAAAAACAACGTGCTTTTCAACGAGGAGCAGTTCATCGATCTGTTCACGCAAATCCCCCAGGGAGTGGGCTGCCTGATCGACGTGGGCCATGCCCTGATCAACCGCTGGGACATCGCCCACGTGGTGTACGCCCTGAACAGCCGCGTATGGTCGTATCACCTGCACAACAACAGCGGCAGCGCCGACAGCCACCGCCCCATGTTCGAGCCGGGCAACCGCTATACCGAGGCGGAGATGCTGAACCTGCTGCGGGTCATTCACCGCTGCTCCCCGGACGCCGATCTGATTCTGGAATACCATCCCGGCAGCCACATCACCAAGGAGCTGCTGGTAAACGATTTGAACGTGCTGGCGAAAATCGCCGCGGAATAAGGAGAGCAATCCATGCGCAAACTGGGCATCAATTACACCAGCGCCACGGGGCTGACCCCGCGGGAATCCCTGCCCCTGATCCGGAAGGCGGGCTTTGACAGCCTTTTTACCATGTATAAAGCCGATCCGGCGCTGATGGACGACTTTGCGGACGCCGCGGCCCGCAGCGGCCTGGAATGGGAGAGCATCCACGCCCCCTTCCGCAACGAAATCAGCATCAACAGCCTGTGGCTGCCCGGGGAGGCGGGCGACTGGGCGCTTTGCGCTCTGCTGCGCTGTGTGGATACCTGTGCCGCCCATGGCGTGCGGGTGATGGTGGTGCACCTGAGCAGCGGTGACGAAGCCCCCTGCGTATCCAACATCGGCCGCCAGCGGCTGGATGCGCTGGTGGATCGCGCCGTGCAGCGCGGGGTGACCCTG
>Ga0079305_1001501_pt1 | contig 29692 bp, 24 predicted proteins | sample LMS_cellobiose_e_FD_79183 | JGI IMG/M metagenome (GOLD analysis project Ga0079305, IMG submission 79183) | Rumen-fistulated moose microbial communities from Alaska, USA - LMS_cellobiose_enrichment | ecosystem: Host-associated > Mammals > Digestive system > Stomach > Rumen fluid ... | reverse complement strand
TCCATTGGAACTCCGGAGAAGTATTCGCGCAGCATCTTTGCTTGGGCTCGCTGCATCGCCCGGTAGCTTTTTGCTTCCATTCTTTTTTACCTTTTCTTGGTAAACTTTTTTCAGGACGATACAAAACGCGTGATTTGTAATTAATTATTATACAGGTAATTGCAAAAAGCAACACTTCGTTTTTTCGGGGTGTTGCTTTTTGGTTATAACTCAGTATCAGTATATTACAAATCACGCCCAAAACAGCCGTTTACTTTCTCGGAAAACCGATAGGTTGTCCTACCTTGCGTCCGGACCAAAACTTAAAACGATGAAAGCAACCCATGTTTATTCCAAAGGGAAGTATGGCTGGGGCATTTTCTATTGCCTCGAGGACTGCCTGGTGTTTTACACGATTTTCAGTGTGCTGGTCCGGGAAATGTCTCTGACCGTACTGGCATTCTGCCTGATGTTCAACCATATACACGCCCTGTTCGCGAACATTGGAAGGAAAACGCTGACCCGCTTTCAGATGCGCCTGTTCCATTTGTTTGTCCGGGATTACAATGAAGAGTACCGACGGGAGGGCGGGCTGTTCCACCGACCGTTCGGCCGGTCGACGATAGTTGCCATGAAGAAGATCATCAGCTGCATCGCATATATCTTCAACAATCCGGTAGCCGGAAACATGTGTTCAAAGGCAGTCGAAAGCCGATGGACCTTGCTTGCCTATCACGGGAGCGCCCACCCGTTCTCGGCTCGCCTGGTAAAGCGGAACTGCCGTTTCCGGATGCGGAATGCCCTGAAAGAGATCGATAGCTGCTTCAATCATGGGAAGTATTTGAATTACAAGATATTAAAGCGAGTTTTCAGGGACTTGACCGTAGAAGAGAAAAAACAGGTGACGGATTATATCATTGTAAAGTATAACTTCCTGGATGAGGGAGGGCTGGAAAGAGTTTTCGGGACCTGGGACAAATTCCTGGTGGTAATCGATGCCACCGCAGGCGCCGAGCATGATCTGGAAGATGAGTGTGGGGATCATTCCTGTTATCCCAAGATGCTGAACGTTGCGAACCGGAACGGGTACAGGGGAATGAATCCGGAAGCCCTCGGAGCAAACGCACGTAACCGGCTGGTGAGACTGCTCCGCTCTTCCGTGAATCCGCCCCGTGAGCAACTCCGAAAGTTCCTTCATCTTGACCCTGCACTGGGGAGAAGACGAAAAAAGCGTGATTTATAAACCGCTATATACTAGGTATTTATGCAAAGCAACACCGCGAAAATAAGAGGTGTTGCTTTGCATAACAGCCGATGTAACAGTCAGTTACAAATCACGCTTTATTTCGGGGGCGGTCCGGAATAATCCGAGCGCTATTTCGGGGGCGGACCTGGGAAAAACCACGCGCTATTACGGGGCGGCGCGGGGAGGGGCTGCCGCTAGAAGGTCAGGCGGAGGGTCAGTTCGGTCGTGAAGGGGCGGATGCAGCTGCCGGAGATCAGGATGTGGCGGAGGGCGGAGGTGTCCGTCATCAGGTCGGCGGCGGCGACGGAGCCGCTGGCGCCGCGCTGGTTCAGGATGTTGACAAGGTTGAGGAGGAGGGTGACGTGCTCGCCGGCGTGGTAATCGACACCGCCGAAGGTCTCCCAGTGGCCGTTGAAGTAGACGTTGTTGGGCATGTTGGCGAACTGGCGGCCGTAGTAGCGGGCGCTCGCCCAGAAACGGAATTTCTCCGTCGTGTAGGAGGGGTCGATCTCCGCGAGGATGCGCGGGACGGACTTCACGGTTTTCCCGGAATAGTCATAGGTCTGCGCGATGCCGTCGCTGAAGGTCAGGGTCGTCCTGTAGTTGCGGTATTCGGGCTTCTGGAGGGTCAGGAGGAGGTGGAGGTTGAAGCGGGACGTCGGTTTGAGGACGGCGTCGGTCGTCCAGCCGAGGGTCGCGATGTCGTGGATCATCAGCCGGGTCTGGATTTCGTTGATACCGTTCACGGTCTTGAAGAAACGCGTCTGGGACTTGTTGTTGGTCTTGTAGATGTAGGAGACCATCGAGGTCAGGGCGATCCAGGGGCGGTCGAAGGTCAGGCCGAAGCGGCCGAGGTGGACGTCCTGGGGGGCGAGCGAGGCCGGGAAACCGTGGCTGAAGTGCTCCAGGCGCATGTTCTGGCGGACGAAGAGGTAGTCCGCCGCGAGGCCGGCGCTGGGGCTGAAGCGGTAGACCGTGTTCAGGGTCGCCGAAGGATTGACTTTCAGCGCGTTGTAGTTGTCGATCGTGACGCCCGGATCCTTCAGGGTGAAGCCGGCGTGGCGCGTGTTCGCCGGGTTGCCGTGGCCCACGAAGGCGGCGTTCACGTCCATGTAGAACAGCTCGAGTCGGAGGCCGTAGTAGAGCTTGAAGGCCGGGACGGGGGTCCACTCGTGGGTCGCATAGACGGCGTGCTTGCGCTCCCGTCCGTAATCGAACTCCGACGTCGCGTTGTAGTTCCAGGAAATCTGGCCGTCCTTCAGCAGGGAGACCGGATCCTTTTCGACGGTATGGGCCATCGAGGCCGTTGCGCTGTTGAGGTGCTGGCGGTTGTGCCACTCGTCGAGGCCGACGCGCCAGTGGTGGTGCTCCGCCTCGCGGGTGAACTCCAGCGTCGTGCAGAAATCCGCGGACCGGCCCCGGTAGAACATCACGCTCCGGCTCTGGACCAGCCCGCTGAAAGGCCTCCCGTCCATATCGGTATATACGCCCGCGACATCGTCGATGCCGGAGGCGCCGTACATCGTGCGCCCGATGTGGCCCTGCCCGACCCGGGAGGTCAGCGTCAGCTTCATCCCGTCGCCCAGGTCCAGGCCTGCCCGGAGCACGAGGTCATACCCGCCGCGGCGGTTGGCCTTGGCCATCTCCTGGCGGTGCATCTCGCCCGTCATCTGCTCGAGGTAGTAGAAGTACCCCTCGCCGGGGACGTAGTTGTCCCGGCCGAGGCGGAAGCCCTCGAACGGGGTGATCGTCCCGTCGCCCTCGTAGTAGAAGGGGGCGCTGCCGGTGAACTGCCCCGAATTGCCGTGGTAGACCTTCCCGAGCAGCGAGACCTCGCCGCGCTCCCAGCGCTTCGTCAGGCCGAGCTTGTAGATCTGGGTCTGCTCCGCGTAGTGCATGAACGGGAGCCGGCTGTAGCCGGGATTGAAGTCGCCGTAGGCGCCGGCGGTATAGTGGAAGCCGCGGGCGACCGGGCCGCTCAGGTTGAGGTCCCCGCGCAGCAGACCGAACTGGTCCGTCTTCAGGGCGGCCGAAGCGCGGAAGCGGTCCCCGCCGAGGCGGGTGAAACTGTTCACGGCGTAGCCGACATTGCCGCTGCGGATCGCGTTTTCGCCGAGGGACATCGTCGCGGTCGTGCCGTAGGACTCACCGCCGCGCCAGTGGTTGTCGTGGGAGACGGGCCAGAAGTAGTAACCGACCGGCAGTCCGTCCTCGTAGATCTCCGTGCCGCCGAAGGAGGAGGGGAGACCGATGGAGATTTCGCGCGGCTTGGTGGAGCTCGAGGCGTTCAGCATGATGTTGCGGTTCGCGAGCGTGCTGTCCGTCTGCTGGGCGGACAGGGCGCTGCAGAGCAGCAGGAGCGGGAGGAGCGGGACGAGTCGTTTCATACGCTAGAAGTATTTGCGTTCCTGGCGGTAGAGGGCGAGGAAGATGAACAGCAGGATCGTGAAAGCCCAGAGGGAGGAGCCTCCGTAGCTGAGGAAGGGCAGGGGGATGCCGATGACGGGCACGAGCCCGATCGTCATCCCGATGTTGATCAGCAGGTGCATGAAGATCAGCGAGGCGACGCAGTAGCCGTAGATCCGGGTATAGTTCTCCCGGCAGCGCTCCGCATCGATGATGATGCGGGAGATCATGAAGATGTACAGGAGGATGACTGCCAGACAGCCGGCGAAGCCCCATTCCTCCCCGACGGTGCAGAAGATGAAGTCCGTGCTCTGCTCGGGCACGAAGCCGTAGGCGGTCTGCGTCCCCTGCAGGAAGCCTTTCCCGAAGAGCCCGCCCGAGCCGATGGCGATCATCGACTGGTTCACGTTGTAGCCCACGCCCGCCGGATCCTCCTTCAGCCCCAGCAGGACCTCGATGCGCTTGCGCTGGTGGTCCTGGAGCACGCTGTTGAAGATGAAGCTGGTCGAGTAGATCAGCGCGACGCCCACCAGGAAGGCGGCAATCGTGACCCAGAGCACCCGGTCCCGCCGGCGCAGCGCCTTCCAGGCCAGCCAGAGCAGCATCACCCCGCTGATGGCCGCGAGCGCCGTCAGCGGCGCGAAGTCGGTGAACAGCGCCAGCAGCTTCGGCAGGAACGCCAGGAACACCAGTGCCGCCCCCTCGATCCAGGGCCAGTATTTCAGCCGCCCGGCATGGGCATAGTAGAACAGCCCCACCATCCCGATCAGCACCAGCGCCGACGCGTAGGGCGACGCCGTCAGCGTCAGTACGAAGAGCAGCACCGCCGCCCCGATCGCGACGAGGACCCATCCGGACAGCCCCTCCCGGTACAGCACGAACACGAAGCCCAGGTACACGAGTGCGGAGCCCGTCTCGCTCTCCGCCAGGATCACGAGCATCGGGAGCCCGATCACGGCCGCCACCTGCAGCAGCCCCCGCGGCTGCGTCAGCTTGAAGCCCGGCCGGCTCATCACGGTCGCGAGCAGCAGCGAGGTCGCGATTTTCGAGACCTCCGCCGGCTGGAAGCGCACCGGCCCGAGCGCGAACCAGGACCGCGACCCCTTCACCTCGACGCCCAGCACGATAACCGCGACCAGCAGCACCAGCACGAACAGGTAGGTCGGCACGGAAATGACCTCCCACAGGCGCGGATTGAAGACGAACAGGATCAGCGCGGCCAGTCCCAGCGAGGTCAGGATCCAGACGAACTGCTTGCCGCTGCGCACGGAGAAATCCAGCATCGACGCCCCCTCCGCGGCGTGGGAGGCCGCGTAGATGTTGATCCAGCCGATCAGCACCAGCAGCAGGTAGCAGACCACCAGCTTCCAGTCCACGGACTGTTTCAGGGTTCTCTGGGGCGCGTCGTACATAGGGTCAGTCGGTCTTTACGCGGGACATCAGGTCGCCTTCCAGCACCCGCTGTTCGACATATCTGCGTTCTTCCCGGATTCCTCCGGTCAGGTATTTCTCGACGAGGAGCGAGGCGATCGGGCACGCCCAGGTCGCGCCGAAGCCCGCATTCTCGATGTAGGCGGCGACGGCGATCTTCGGATTGTCCTTCGGGGCGAAGCAGATGAAGACGGAGTTGTCGGCGCCGCGGGGGTTCTGGGCCGTGCCGGTCTTGCCGCAGATGTCGAGGCCCGGCACCGCCGCGGAGACGGCGGTCCCGCCCGACCCTGCGCCCCCGTTCACGGCCAGGTACATCCCGTCGATGACCTTGTAGAACTCGGTCGTGTCGACGAGCGTGTATTTCTTCTCCCGGAATCGGTCGTCGATCCGGACGTTCTCGGAGTCCTTCACGATGTGGGGGATGTAGTAGTAGCCGCGGTTCGCGACCGTCGCGCAGAGGTTCGCGATCTGGAGCGGGGTCACGCCCATCTCGCCCTGTCCGATGGAGAGGGAGACGATGGTCGGGAAGCGCCAGCCGTTCTTTCCGTAGATCCTGTCATAGTATTTCGACGTCGGGACGTTGCCGCCGAGCTCCGAGGGGAAATCGCTGCCCAGCTTGTCTCCGAGACCGAAACTGGTTACGTACTCCCGCCACCGGTCGAAGGCCTCCGCCGTCGATTTGTACTTCCGGTTCTCCAGGACGGAGCGGAGCACGTAGCAGAAATAGCCGTTGCAGGACATCATGATGGCCTCCTTGAGGTTCAGGGGGGAGCGGTGGGTATGGCAGCCGAGCTTGCGGTTGCTCGAATAGTAGTAGCCGTTGTAGCAGGGGTAGGTCGTCTCCGGCTGCAGGACGCCTTCCTGCAGGCCGATGAGTCCGTTCACGAGCTTGAAGACCGAGCCCGGCGGGTAGGAGGCCTGGACCGTGCGGTTGAACATCGGCTTGTACGGGTCGCTGGCGATTTCGTTGTAGTGCTGGCCGATGTCGGCGAGCATCTCGACGTCGATGCCCGGGCTGGAGACCATCGCGAGGATCTCGCCCGTCGCGGGCTCGATCGCGACCACGCTTCCGACCTTGTTCCGCATCAGCTCCTGGCCGTACTGCTGGAGGGCGGCGTCGATCGTCGTCACGATGTCGTTCCCCGGGACCGCGTCCTTGTCCATCGCGCCGTCCATGTAGGCCGTCTGGATGCGGTTGCGGGAGTCGCGCAGGTAGATATGGTAGCCTTTCTCGCCGCGGAGGTCCTGCTCCCGGGCCGCCTCGATGCCGGTCTTGCCGGCATAGTCGCCCGGACGGTATTCACCCTCGTGGCGCTTGATGTAGTCCGCGTCCACTTCGGACACATAGCCGAGGAGGTTGCCGCCGGCGTTGAAAGGATAGTCGCGGATGCTGCGGACCTGGCCGTCGAAGCCCGGGAAGAGGTATTTCAGCTCCGCGAACTTCATGTAGCGCTCCGGCGAGAGCTGTTTCAGCATCACGACGGACTGGTAGCCGATGCGGCTGCGCGAGCGCTCGTATTCCTTCATCTTCTCCCGGATGAAGAGCGGGTCCACCCCGAGCGCGGACGCGAGCGCGAGCGTGTCGAAGGGCCGCACTTCGCGCGGGGTCACGAGGATGTCGTAGGCGACTTTGTTGCCGACGATGATCCGGCCGTTGCGGTCATAGATGATGCCGCGCGTCGGGTAGATGGTCTCGTAGACCATCGAGTTGTTCGAGGCGTCCCGCTTGTAGCGGTCGTCGATGATCTGGATATAGAACAGTTTCCCCAGGAGGATGGCACCGACCACCCCCAGCCCGATCAGCAGCTTGTTGCGGCGCGAGGTATCCATCACTTTTTCCTGTCATCGGGGACCAGCAGGCCTGCCAGCAGCAGGGAGACCGCCTCTCCCGCAAGCAGCGAGGCGGCGAAACGGAGCGCGTTGAACCACAGCGGGCGGGTCCAGGCGCCGTCGAGCGCGATGTACACAAGCAGGAACAGGGCCTGGACCAGGACGATCGCCAGGGCGAACTTGGGCCGGCCGTGCTTGCGGATGGAGATGTCTTCGTCGCGGGCGAAGACGCCGCTGCCGAAGACGGCGCCGATCACGCCCCGGCGGACGAAGGCGACGGGGATGAGGGCCGCCGCGTTGAGGCCCGCGACGCCGTCGGCGAGCAGGTCCACGGCGAGGCCGACCGCCGCGGCGATCAGCAGGCTCCCGACCATCCCCGTCCGCAGCGGGAGGCAGAGGACCAGGAGCGGCAGGATGCTCAGCGTGACATAGTACGAGAAATGGAAATAGTTGCAGGTCAGGATCTGCGCTATCACCAGGAGGAGGAACGTTATCTCAAACCGGTTCTTTTCCATTGTCTCAATCTTCGGCCAGGTTCTCCAGGGAGAGGATTTCCTCCCGCCCGGTGTTCCCGGTGATGGTTACATATTTGACCGAGGCGTAGTCCTCGAACAGTTCGACCTTGATTTCGTACATCGCCCCGTTCACGATCCGGGATTCCCCGAGGACGCCGAGGGGGATGTCGGGCGGGAAGACGGCGGAGAATCCGCTCGTACGGACCGTGTCGCCCGGGGCGAAACGGGCCTGGAGCGGGATTTCGCGCAGCAGCGCGCCCCGGCGGGTCCGGCCGTCCCAGCTCAGCGGTCCGACCGCCCCCTCCATCCCGATCCGCGCGCTGACGCTGAAGTCCGTGTTCTGGAATGCGGTCGCGTAGGAGTAGTAGCGGTCCACGGCATTCACGATGCCGACCACGCCGTTCGGGGTAACGACGCCCGACTGCGGCTGGACCCCGTTTTCATAGCCCTTGTTCAGGATCAGGTAGTTGTGCTGGCGGTTGCGGCTCAGCTTGACGATGTCCGCCGGCAGGAAGGTGAAGTCTTCCGAGCCGGGCAGGCCCGCGGCGAGGCTGTCCGCCCGCAGGCGGCGGTCGCGTTCCCGGTACGCGCCCAGCTCCCGCTCGAGCGCGAAGACCTGGTCCGACAGCTCCCGGTTCCGCTGCTGCAGGGCGAAGTAGTCCCGTACGTTCTCACTGCCGCCCCAGACGAGGGCGGCGAAGCGGTAGGACAGGCGGGCGATCCCCGCGCTCTGCAGCGAGCCGGAACGGCTCACCATTACAAGAGCAGCAATTTCCAGGAGAATGAAAACTGCTGCACCGATAACCTTCGAAAGTATTGTGTTCCCCTTAGGCATTTACCGCATCAGGAAGGAGTAGTGGTCCGTGTCCTTGAGGGCGATGCAGGTGCCGCGGGCGACCGCGCGGAGCGGGTCTTCGGCGACATGGAAGGGGATGTTCACTTTTTCGGTGAAGCGCTGGGCGATGCCGCGCAGCAGGGCGCCGCCGCCCGACAGGAAGATGCCGTTCTCCACGATGTCGGAGTAGAGCTCCGGCGGGGTCTGCTCGAGGACGTGGAGGATCGAGGCTTCGATACGGGCCACGGACTTGTCGAGGCAGTGGGCGATCTCCTGGTAGGTGACGGTCGCGTCGACCGGGTGGGCCGTCATCATGTTCGGACCGCGCACGATCATCGGGTCCGGCTCCTCGTCGAGGTTCGGGATCACGGAGCCGACGCCGACCTTGATCTTCTCGGCGGTGATTTCACCGACCTTGATGTTGTGCTGCTGGCGCAGGTAGGACTGAATGTCGCTCGTGAAGACGTCGCCTGCGGTACGGATGCTGTCCTGGATCACGATGCCGCCCAGGGAGATCACGGCGATTTCGGTCGTACCGCCGCCGATGTCGACGACCATGTTGCCCTTCGGGGCCTCCACCTCGAGGCCGATACCGAGGGCTGCGGCCATCGGTTCGTAGATCAGGTAGACGTCGCGGGCTCCGGCGTGCTCGGAGGAATCGCGCACGGCGCGCTTCTCGACTTCCGTACTGCCGGACGGGATGCCGACAACGACTTTGAGGTTCGGGGTGAATATGGATTTGCGCTTGTTGTTGACTTGCTTGATGAAGCCGCGGATCATCATTTCGGCGGCGTTGAAGTCGGCGATGACGCCGTCGCGGAGGGGACGGATCGTCTTGACGCCCGGGTTGACGCGCTCGTGCATCAGTTTCGCCTTCTTGCCGAAAGCGATGCACTTCCCGGTGTTGTTGTCGATGGCGACGATGCTGGGCTCGTCCAGCGCAATCTGGTCATTCGCGAAAATGACGGTGTTGGCGGTGCCCAGGTCGATGGCCAGCTCTTGGTTCAGGAAGGAAAATGCCATAAAACGTCTTTCTGATTTGGTTGATGGATGCAAACTCCGTAAAAGTACAAAAAAAAGTTAAATTTGCAGAGAATAATCGAAGGATATGGACAGGAAATTTTATGCGGTCATCGTCGCGGCGGGGAGCGGCCTCCGGCTGGGCTCGTCCGTCCCCAAGCAGTTTCTGGACCTGGACGGAAAGCCGGTGCTGCGCCGGACGATGGAGCAGTTCCTCGCGGCCGTGCCGGACGTGCGCCTGGTCGTCGTCCTGCCGCGGGACTGGGAGGACTACTGGAAACAGCAGTGCATCGAGAGCAATTTCAACGTCCCGCAGGTCCTGTCCCGCGGCGGTCTGACCCGCTTCCACTCCGTCCAGGCGGCGCTCGCGAAGGTGCCGGACGGGGCGGTCGTCGCCGTCCACGACGGCGTCCGCCCGCTCGTCAGCCCGGCGCTGATCCGCCGGATGCTAGAGATGATGGAAGAGCGGCACGCCCTGATTCCCGTGACGCCGGTCGCGGATACCCTGAAGGTGCTGCGGAAGGAGGGGGAGGAACTGCTGCCCGTCGAGGGGCGCATCCTCGACCGCTCGGAGGTCTACGCGGCCCAGACGCCGCAGATGTTCCGTTCGGAGGACCTGAAGGCCGCCTACACGCAGCCCTACGACCTGTCCTTCACCGACGACGCCTCCGTCGCCGCCAGTTACGGAATACCGCTCTCCTTCGTCGAAGGCGAGCGGTACAATCTCAAGATCACGACCGTTCAGGACTTGGAGGTCGCGAGGAAACTCGTGGATTTGTAATCGTTGACCCAGACCTGGCGCTCGAAGGCCTCGTCCAGGGAAATCATCGTATCGGTCGCCTGCACGAAGGGGATTTTCTGGATCGTGTTGAGGAGGACCTCCATCAGGTGGTCGTTGTCGAGGCAGTAGACCTTCAGCAGCAGCGTTGCGCGGCCGGTGATAAAATGACACTCGACAATTTCTTCGATGTGTTTCAGCGTATTGACGACTTCCGCGTACTTGTTGTTTTCGGAGAGGGATACGCTGATGAAGGCGCATACTTTCAGCCCGAGGGCGGCCGGTTTCACGTTGATACGGGAGCCCGTAATCACGCCGTTGTTTTCCAGTTTCTTGACGCGCTGGTGGATCGCCGCGCCGGAGACACCGCATTCGCGCGCGATTTCAAGGAAGGGCATACGGGCGTCCTTGACGAGCAGCGCGAGGATCTTGCGGTCGATGGGGTCGAGCTGATATTTTGTCATTTTCGCTTACACTTTTTTAGTCAGTGCTGCGAATATAAGCCCAAAAAAACAAAAAAACAACAGTTTATTTGCGCCTTAGGGGTTTTTTCTGCGGTTTCGGATTGTTAATGATGGCGAGACAGTCCGCTTCCGTCAGGGTTTCGGGCTTTTTCCCGGAGGGGATTTTGTAGTTCGAACCGCCGCTCTTGATGTACGGACCGTAGCGTCCGTTCAGGACGAGGATTTCGCCGTTCCGGAAGGAGGCGATCGGTTCCGAGGCGGCGGCGGAGGCCGCTGCGGTGATCAGCGGGATGCATTCCCCGAGGGAAATCGAGACGGGATCGGCGCCCTTCGGGAGGGAGATGTTCTTGTCGCCGTACTTCAGGTACGGGCCGAAGCGGCCCTTCAGGACCACGACGTCGACACCCTCGTAGGTGCCGACCGTGCGGGGGAGCGTGAAGAGCTTCAGGGCCTCCTCGAGGGTCAGGCTCTCGATCAGCTGACCTTTCTGGAGGCTGGCGAAGAGGCGCTTCGCGGGGTCGCCCTTCTGGACATAGGGGCCGAACTGGCCGAACTTCGCGACGAGCACGTCGCCGTCGGGGGCGGTGCCGATCTCCCGGCTGACGCGGCTGTACTGCCGGTCGCTCAGGGTCTCGTCGACGCGCTGGTGGAACGGGGCGTAGAAGGCGGCGATCACGTCATTCCAGACTTTCTCGCCGTCGGCGATCTGGTCGAAGTCCTTCTCGACGTTGGCCGTAAAGTCGTAGTTCAGGATTTCCGGGAAATTCGCGACGAGGTAGTCCGTCACGATGAGGCCGATGTCCTGGGGGATCAGCTTGCCTTTCTCCGCGCCGACGGTCTCGACCTTGCGGGCGGAGGTGATGACGCCGTTCTTCAGGGCGAGGTTCGTGACTTCCTCCCTGCGGCCTTCCTTGTCGCCTTTGGTGACGTAGCCGCGGCCGGTCGTGAGGGTCGTGATCGTCGGGGCGTAGGTCGAGGGGCGGCCGATGCCGAGCTCCTCGAGCTTCTTGATCAGGGTCGGCTCGGAGTAGCGGAAGGGGGCCTGGGTGAACTTGCACTCGGCGGTGACGCCCTTTTCGTCCATCGGATCGCCGACATGGAGCTCCGGGAGGATGACTTCGTCGCCTTCCTGGACGTCATCGGAGCCTTCCATGTAGACTTTCAGGAAGCCGTCGAAGAGGATGCGGGAGGCCTGGGTCGTGTATTTCTCGGGGCGGCGGTCCTGCGCGACCTCGAGGGTCGTGTTTTCGAGGAGGGCGTCGGCCATCTGGGAGGCGACGGTGCGCTTCCAGATCAGGTTGTAGAGCTTCTGCTCCTGGGCGGTGCCTTCGATGGCGGTGTTCTCGATGAAGGTCGGGCGGATGGCTTCGTGGGCCTCCTGGGCGCCCTTGGTATGGGTATGGTACTGGCGCGGGCGGGAGTAGGATTCGCCGAAGTTGCCGAGGATGAAGCGCTTGGCCGTGTTGATGGCGAGGGTCGAGAGGTTCGTGGAGTCGGTACGCATGTAGGTGATGAGACCGCGCTCGTAGAGGCTCTGGGCGACGCGCATCGTCACGGCGACGGGGAAGTGGAGCTTGCGGCCCGCTTCCTGCTGGAGGGTCGAGGTCGTGAAGGGGGCGGCCGGGACGCGCCTGCCTTCCTTGCTCTTCAGGCTTTCGACAGTGTAGCGGGCGCCGATGCTGTCGCGGAGGAACTGCTCCGCCTCGGGGAGGGTCGCGAAACGCGTGTCGAGGGTCGCTTTGACCTTGGTCGACGCGGGCGCGCCGGCGGGGTGGAAGACGGCGTCCACTTTATAATAGGGTTCATTCTTGAAGGCGAGGATCTCGCGCTCGCGGTCGACGACCAGGCGGAGCGCGACGGACTGCACGCGGCCCGCGGAGAGCTTCGGCTGGATCTTGCGCCAGAGGACGGGGGAGAGTTCGAAGCCGACGAGGCGGTCCAGCACGCGGCGGGCCTGCTGGGCGTTGACGAGGTTCATGTCGATGTCGCGGGGGTGCTTGACGGATTCGAGGATGGCGTCCTTGGTGATTTCGTGGAAGACGATGCGGCGGGTCTTGGCGGGGTCGAGGCCGAGGGTCTCGGAGAGGTGCCAGGCGATGGCTTCTCCCTCGCGGTCCTCATCGGAGGCCAGCCAGACGGTCGCGGCTGCGGAGGAGGCTTTCTTGAGGTCGGAGATGACCTTGCGCTTGTCCGCCGGGACGGTATATTCCGGCTCGAAGTTTTTCTCGATATTGATACTCAGGCTCTTGTCCTTAAGGTCACGGATGTGGCCGAAGCTGGCCTTGACCGTGTAATCCTTGCCCAGGAATTTCTGAATTTTGTCAATTTTTCCCGGGGACTCGACGATAACTAGATTCTCCCCCATGGTTCGTTTTTTCAATTTCGTTCTGCAAAGAAAAACACAAACCGCCCAATTTTCCAAATTTAATTGGTAATTTTGCCTTTTGCGTACAAACCCGGACTGACGTATGACCGACAAGACGAAGAAAAAGATAATTAAGTGGTTCTGGATCCTGCTGCTGGCCCCTTTCGTGCTGGTGGGAATGCTGATCCTCTGCGTGTGCCTGTTCGCGAAACTGCCTTCCTTCGAGGAACTTGAGAACCCCGAAAGCAAGCTCGCGACCCAGGTCATCGCCGAGGGCGGCGAAGTCCTGACGACCTTCCATATCGAGAACCGGACCTATGCCGCCTACGACGAGCTCTCGCCGAGCCTCGTGCAGGCCGCGGTGGCGACGGAGGACATCCGCTTCTACCGCCATTCCGGCATCGATATGAAAGGCCTCGCGCGCGTGGCGTTCAAGACGCTCCTGATGCGCAACAGCAGCCAGGGCGGCGGCAGTACGATTACCCAACAGCTCGCAAAGACCCTCTACCCGCGCCCGGAGGTCAAGAGCAAGTTCCCCGGCGCCCGCGCGGTCGTGATGGTCTGGACCAAGCTGAAGGAGTGGGTGACCGCCGTGATGCTCGAGCGCGACTACACGAAGGAGGAGATCATCGACATGTACCTCAACTCCATCTTCTTCGGCAGCAGCGCCTACGGCATCCGCGCCGCCTCGGAGACCTTCTTCGCGAAGCTCCCCGCCGACCTGACGGTCGAGGAGAGCGCCCTGCTCGTCGGCATGGTCAACAAGCCGACCCGCTACAATCCCGTCCTGAATCCGGAGAAATCCCTGGAGCGCCGCAACTTCGTCATCGGCCGGATGGAGAAGGCCGGCTACCTGACGAAGGCCCAGCGCGACTCGATCCAGCAGATCCCGATCGCCCTGTCCTACCAGGTCCAGGACCACAACGCCGGCCTCGCCCCGTACTTCCGCGACATGCTCCGCCGCCATATGAACGCCGACCGCCCGAAGAAGTCCTCCTACCGCAACCCGGAGGAGTATACCGCCGACTCGCTCGCGTGGATGAACGACGACCTCTACGGCTGGCTGAAGAAGAACAAGAAGGCGGACGGAACGCCGTACGACATCGACCGGGACGGCCTGCGGATCTACACGACGATCAACTACAAGATGCAGAAATATGCGGAGGAGGCCGTCGCCGAGCACCTCGGAAAACGCCTCCAGATCGACTTCCAGCGCGATCTCCGCAACAAGACCAACAAACCGTTCTCGAACGACGTCGACCGGAAGACCGTCGACCAGCTGATGGCGCAGGCGCGCCGCTGGAGCGACCGCTACCGCCTCCAGAAGGCGGACGGCAAGGCCGATGCCGAGATCCTGAAGTCGTTCTCGGAGCCGACCAAGATGCGCGTCTTCGCCTGGAACGCGAAGGGCTACATCGACACGACGATGACCCCGGACGACTCGATCCGCTACTACAAGGCGATCCTGCGGGCCGCGTTCATGGCGGTCGAGCCTGCGACGGGCCACATCAAGGCCTACGTCGGCGGCCCGAACTACCGCTATTTCAAATATGACAACGTCCGCCAGGGCAAGCGCCAGGTCGGCTCGACGATCAAGCCGTTCCTCTACACGCTCGCGATGCAGGAGGGGATGACGCCGTGCGACAAGGTCGTGAACGTGCCCCAGTCCTTCATCGTGAACGACCAGCCCTGGACGCCCCGCAGTACCGACAAGGACGAGTGGATCGGCCAGACCGTGACCCTGAAGTGGGGCCTGACCCACAGCTCGAACAACATCTCCGCCTACCTGATGAAGCAGTTCGGCCCGACCGCGATGGCGAGCATGATGCACAAGATGGGCGTCGACTCGCACATCGACGAGGTGCCGTCGCTCTGCGTCGGCCCGGCCGACATCTCGCCTTACGAGATGGTCTCCGCCTACAATACCTTCCCGTCGAAGGGCGTCTATGTCTCGCCGCTGTTCGTGACGCGGATCGAGGACAGCCAGGGAAACGTGATCAGCGAGTTCACGAACCGCAAGCGCGAGGCGATCGGCGAGCAGACCGCGTACCTGATGGCGAACCTGATGATGGGCGTCGTGAACGAGGGTACCGGCGCGCGCCTGCGCTCGGTCTACGGCCTGCGCGGCCAGATCGCCGGCAAGACCGGAACGACGAACGACAACTCCGACGGCTGGTTCATCGGCTATACCCCGAGCCTCACCGCCGGCGTCTGGGTGGGCGCGGAGGACCGCCAGGTCCACTTCCAGTCCATCGCCTACGGCAGCGGCGCCAACATGGCCCTGCCGATCTGGGGTATCTTCATGTCCAAGGTCCTGAAGGACGGGACCCTCGGCATCAGCGAGGAAGACCGCTTCATCGAGCCCGCCGGAATGCACCTGAACCTCTCCTGCAGCGGCGGCGACGAGGATGCGACCTCCGGGCAGAAGGCGGAGGAAGAGTATTTCTTTGATTAAATCCACAGCCATGGCCAAGTATAACTCCATCGCCGTGATCTACGGCAGCGATTCCTCCGAGTGGGAGGTGTCGTGCAGGAGCGGGGAATTTACGGCTTCCCGCATCGACGAAGCGTCTTACGACGTGTATGAGATTTTCGCCCGTTTCGGGAAATGGTCGCTGGTCGCGTACCGGAAGAAGAACGCGATGCGGGTGATCTTCCCGGACGTCGCGCGGCCGGAGATCGACAAGTCCGATTTCTCCGTGCGCATTTATGGGGAGAAAGTCAATTTCGACTATGCGCTGATCATGCAGCACGGCGCTCCGGGCGAGACGGGGCAGCTCCAGGGCTACCTGGAGATGCTGAAGGTGCCGTTCAGCACCTGCAGCTCCTTCGTTTCGGCGGTGGCCTTCGACAAGTACGCCTGCAAGCGCTACATGGACGGGGTGGACTTCGTGAAGATGGCGCCGGATGCGCTGGTGCGCAAGGGGGATGACATCGAGGCGTTCGCCGGGAAGGTGCGGACGGAACTGGCGTTCCCGGTCTTCGTCAAGCCGACGGCCGGCGGTTCGAGCTTCGGGCTGAGCAAGGTGGATGACCCTGCGAAGCTGTCGGAGGCGATCAATTTCGCCTTCTCCGAGGGCCGGACGGTCCTCGTCGAGCAGGGTGTGCGCGGCCGGGAGCTGACCTGCGCGTCGTACTTCGACGGGACGGCGGTGCGGTCGCTGCCGGTGATCGAGATCATCTCCGAGAATGATTATTTCGACTACGACGCGAAATACAACGGCCACAGCAATGAGGTCTGCCCGGCGGAGATTCCGGCGGAGACCGCGGCGCTCGTGCAGGCGACGACCGAGAAGATCTATGCCTTCCTGGGCTGCTCCGGCGTCGTGCGCGCCGACTATATCTGGGCCGAGGACGGCCTTTACTTCCTGGAACTCAATCTGATTCCGGGAATGACCAGCGCTTCGCTCGTGCCGAAGATGGTCCGTACCGCCGGGATGAAGATGGCCGACTTCCTTTCCGTCATCATCGAGAATTCCTAGTCCGCGGCGATGCTCCTCTCCGAATTCGTGCGCAGGAGCACCCGCGCCCTGACGGGCCTTTATCCGGAGGCGGAGGCGTCCGGGCTCGTCGCCATGCTCGTGGAAGAAGTCACGGGCTTCAAGCGCTATACCCCTGTCATTGAGCCGCGTACGGTGGTGCCGGGCGCGAAGGAGGCGTTCCTGCAGGAGGCGGTGGACCGGCTCGCCGCCGGTGAGCCGATCCAGTACATCCTCGGCTACGCCGACTTCTGCGGCCTCCGCCTCCGCGTCGCCCCCGGCGTCCTTATCCCCCGCCCCGAAACCGAAATGCTCGTCGCCGCCGCCTCCGCCGTCCTTTCGACCGCATCCCCCTGTCATTCCGAGCGCAGCGCAGGAATCTCCGCCTGTCATTCCGAGCGCAGCGCAGGAATCCTCGCCTGTCATTCCGAGCGCAGCGAAGCGGAGTCGAGGAATCTCCTCCCCGCCGCGCGCGTGCTGGACCTCTGCACCGGCTCCGGCTGCATCGCCTGGGCCCTGGCGGCCCGCCACCCCGGCCTGCAGGTCACCGGCGTCGACATCTCGCCGGAGGCCCTCGCCCTCGCCGCCTCCCAGCGCGATTACCTCGCCTCCCGGCACCAGCCCGTCCCCGCCGCCTCCGCCGTGACCTTCCTCCGCGCCGACATCTTCGCCGACCCGCCCGCCGCCCTTTCTGTCATTTCGACCAAGGCCGAAGGCCGCGCGGAGAAATCTCCCGCCGAAGAGCCCTCCGCTGCGCGCGGCTTCGACCTGATCACCGCCAACCCGCCCTATGTGCCGGAGGCGGACCGGGCGCAGATGCGGCCGAACGTGCTGGAGCATGAGCCGGCGCTGGCGCTCTTCGTGCCGGATGCGGACCCGCTGCGCTTCTACCGCGCCATTGCACGCTGGGCGCAGGCGCTGCTGGCCCCCGGCGGCCATGGCATCGTGGAAATCCACGAAGCCTACGGCCCCGCGACCGCCGCCCTCTTCGCCGCCGCCGGCTTCTCCGACGTCCGCATCCTCCCCGACTTCGCCGGTCGCGACCGCTTCGTCGTCTTCTCCCGCTGACCCGCCTGCGGCTGCCCTGCGCCTCCCGCTTCTCCCAGCTGCCGCGGCGGTTGATGAAATTCGCTTGGACGTCGTATCGGCCTCCCACGGCCCTCCAAGGCCTATTGCTCGTCCAAGCGCGGCGAAAAGACCGCGCTTGGACACGCACCCCCTCTTCCAGCACCCTCCAGGGCATATCCCTTGTCCAAGCGAATTTCATCATCCCCCCTTGTCCTGCCTCCGCCCTCGGCGCGGCCTCGCCGCTACGCATTTGCACCCCTACCGGCCTTCCAGCGCGCTGCAGGGCCCCCGCTCCTGCAAATGCGTAGGCCCCGCCCGCCGCAGGTACACCCCGGCGCGGCCTCGCCGCTACGCATTTGCACTCGCACCGGCCTCCGGGGGCGCTGCAGGGCCCCCGCCCCTGCAAATGCGTAGGCCCCGCCCGCCGCAGGCGCCCGTCGGGGTGGCCTCGCCGCTACGCATTTGCACTCGCACCGGCCTCTGGGGGCGCTGCAGGGCCTCTGCCCCTGCAAATGCGTAGGCCCCGCCCGCCGCAGGCGCACCCCGGCGCGGCCTCGCCGCTACGCATTTGCACCCCGCCCTGCCTCCCAGCGCGCTGCAGGGCCCCCGCTCCTGCAAATGCGTAGGCCCCGCCCGCCGCAGGCGCACCCCGTCGCGGGGCGGCGTTTGAGGGCTGGGAGGGTCGGGAGGGCGAGAGGGAAGGAGTACCCGAGCGTGTGGAAGGTGCGGGAGGAGGGCTAGCGGAGAGGGGTGCGTTCGAGGCGGGAGGAGGGCTAGCGGAGAGGGGTGCGTTCGAGGCGGAGGAGGGCGCGCTTGCGGTCCAGGCCGGCGGCGTAGCCGGTCAGGCTGCCGTCGGCGCCGACGACGCGGTGGCAGGGGACGATCAGGGAGACGGGATTGCTCCCCACCGCGCCGCCGACGGCCCGTGCGAGGACGGAACCGCTGCTCAGGCCTTCTGCAAGGCGGTTTTTTGCGGCCGGGCCGGCAAGGCGCGCGGCGATTTCGCCGTAGGTCACGGTCTGCCCATAGGGGATTTCGAGGAGGATGCGCCAGACCGCCTTGCGGAAGGGCGTGCCGCGCAGGCGCAGCGGTGGCGTGAAGTCGGGGTTGCGCCCGCTGAAGTAGATGTCCAGCCAGCGCCGCGTTTCCTCCAGCACCGGCGCTTGCGGCAGGTGCGACAGGGTTTCCGGGCGCAGGCCCTGGGCGAAATGCGCCTGGCCCTCAAACCACAGTCCCACGAGCGCCGCGCCTTCGCACGCCATCAGGATCCGCCCCAACGGGGACGGATACCATGCGGTTGATTCTGGTGTCAGGCTCATTTCTCAGTTGTCTTGCGTCCGGGACGGGGCGGCGTCGGGGGGCGTCGGGGCGGAGATTCCTCGACTCCGCTGCGCTTCGCTCGGAATGACAGGGGGTGCGCTCGAATTGACATCGGGGGCAGGGGTGTCCGGGGCGGAGATTCCTCGACTCCGCTGCGCTGCGCTCGGAATGACATCGGAGGCGGGGGTGTCCGGGGTGTCGCGGGTGGGGATGCGGGCGCCGAAGATGGTGAAGATGGCGAAGATGGCGGAGAGGAGAAGGCCGCCGAGGAAGAGTGCGAGCACATCGCCCCAGGCCATTTCCTTCTTGAAGAGGAGGTGGTAGAGGATGAGGCCGGCGACGTAGCAGGGGGGATAGAGCGCGCTGGCGCGCAGCATCCGTTTCTGGTCTTGCGAGAGTTTCATGCCTTTCGGGGGGTGAGGGGTGGGGCTTATGTCATTTTAGGGCAGGAGGCCGTTGAGGGCCTGGTAGACGGTGCGGCGGAGGTCGCCGGCGGGGGTGTCGCCGCTGTACTCCCAGTACATGGCGCCGCGCAGGCCGTGGGCGACGGCGTACTCGGCCTTGATCCGGAGGGATTCGGGATTGTCATAGCCGAAGGCGAACGCGCCGGTCCGGGCGTCGGTCAGGTAGGGGACTTGCGAGACTTCGTGCCAGTGGTACTCATAGCCTTCGAGCTTGTCGGCCTGGGTCAGGTCCACGCGGCGGGGGAATCCTTCCGCGCCGTGGCCGTAGAACGGCATCCCGAGGACCAGCTTCTCCGGGGGGACGCCCTGGGCGAGGTGGGCCCGGACGCACTCGTCGACGGAGATGGATTCGGGGTCCACGAGCTCCGAGGGGTAGAGGGGCGCGTTGTGGTAGGGGGCCCAGCCAAGGTCGTAGGCCATGATGTTGGTCCAGTCGATGTAGGGCTCAAGTCCTTTGAAATCATAGTATTCCGCGGTGCTGGCCGTGGCCTGGGTCAGGAGTTTGTCCGGGCCGATGGCGGCGCGGATGTCGCGCATCAGGAGGTTGTAGTTTGCGACATCGCGCGGGGAGGCGGAGATTCCCGCCATGTCCGAGCCGGGATACTCCCAGTCGATGTCGATACCGTCCAGGCCGTATTCATCGACGACGCGGGCGCAGTCGCGGGCGAAGGAGGCGCGCAGGGCGTCGTCGTCCGCCATCTCGCTGAAGCGGCCGCTGCCCCAGCCGCCGATCGAGAGCAGGATCTTGACGTGGGGCCATTCCTCCCGGATTCCCATCAGCTTCCGCAGGTCGTCCGGGCGCTCGACTCGGACGCCGTCGAAGGTCTCGCTGACGTGGCCGAAGGCGTAGTTGATGTGGGTCAGGTACTTGGCGTCAGGCAGTTCGCGCATGTGGTAGACATAGGCGACGAGGATCTTTTCGGCGGGATCGCCGTGGCGGGTTTCCGGTGCGGCGGCCTTGCCGCGGCAGGAAAACAGCAGCGGAATCACGGCCAGGAGGGGAAGTAAATGTTTCATATTTGTAAAGATAGGAATTTACACGTTTACTTTTTCGGTAAACCGCTAATTCTTTGTCCCTTTGTACCGGAACCATAAAAAAGGAAACGGAACTATGAAAACTTCAAAACTGCTTCTTCTGCTCGCGCTGGTTCCGGCCGCATGCGATCCCGGGGTGCTGGACCGGGAGGTGCCGGAGCCGGCGATGGACAGCGTGTCCCTGCCGGACGTCGCCCGCCTGCTGTCGGCCCTGCCGATCGGCGGCGAGCAGCTTTCGGAGGTTCACGCCGCGGTCAGCGCCTCGTCCCGCAACGGCTATGACGAGGAGTACACGATGCGCGACCTGTTCGAGAGCCCGGGGGCGGGCGTCGGGGACCGGGCCGGCAAAGGGTCCGGTGCCGCGGCGCAGTACGACGCCCCGCTCCGCAGCCTGATCGAAACCTATGTCCGGGAGCGGTACCGGACCAAGGCGGGGGAAACCGACCCCGAGGCCGTCCAGGCCTACCTGGACGCGCTCGCCGCCTCCGACGCCCAGATTTACTGGCCCTACTCCGAGGAATACGACGGAAAGTCCCTGCCGGTCATCACCTTCGACCCGGGCGGGGACGCGACGGCGAACGTGGGGTACCGGACCCGCGTCGACGGGTCCGGGAAGCGCACGGTCGAGGAGATCGTCGTGGACGAGGACTATGCGCGGACCCATCCCGTCTGGGTTGTGAACAACAACAGCGACAGCGGCTACGCCTCGCTGGAGATGCGCCGCCGGGCGGACCCGGACTGGGGCCGGGGCGGCGAGGTCCTGGTCAAGGGGGGATCAGGGGACGATGCCGAGAATAGCAAGATGCTGGTACTCAAGTACTTCAAAATGAACCGCAACTATGACAGCTGGTTCGGCGGCGCGTCGGAATTCTTCGTCAAGTGCGGCTCGATGAGCGGGTTCAAGGCGAAGACCGAAGCGGAGATGCAGGAGTATTACCCGACCATCACGGACTTCATGATCGTCGTGAAGCGCAGGGACCTGGGGTCCCACCGGCCCTTCAACGCCATCCTGATTTCGGACTGGACGGACCAGATCGAGGATTTCTGCCTGCTCGTGACGGAGGACGACGGCGGGACGCGGACTTCGTGGAAGTGCTCCGCGTCCGCGAAGGTCCAGTCCAAGAGCTATGGCTTCGACCTGGACATCCCGTACCACGACCGCGACGACATCGTCTGGCGCGGCACGCTGTCCCGTAAGTTTTTCGAGAAATACAGCGGGGTCACGGGCCATTTCGGCGACGTGGAACTGACTTTCGGGATTATCTAGGGCCTTCCGCAGGGATGCCGACCGTCATCTCGCAGGCGCCGCAGTCGAAGCCGAGCGGGAACCGGCGCCCGTTGTTCACCAGGAACAGGGGCCCGGTCGGCGCCGCCCCCTGGCGGCTCGGGCAGAGGCCCAGCTCATACCGGATACAATACTTGGAACGCATCAGCTCACCCTCCCGGTGGCCATCCTCATCAATTCTTTCATTCTGCCCATTCATTCGCCCGGCCATCGGGAGGGTTTTGCAGGGCATGCTTTCCAGCCGGTCGCCGAGTTCGCGGCGCAGGCCGTTGATCTGCGCGGCGCCGAGCAGCGGCAGCGGGCCTTCCGGGACGGGAGCGTCCAGCCGGAAGGCGTAGTGGAGGCAGTGCTTGGAAAGCTGGCTTTCCAGCAGGGAGGCCATCCGGGCGCGGTCGCGGGCGGGCTCCGCCCCGGCGAGGACGGCGGACACGGTCCGCCCGTCCCCGCTCCGGGCCTCGGCCGCGAGGACGCCGTCCCCGCGGACCGAGAGCCGCACGGCGACGGGAATCACCCGCCGCCCCGCCGCGCCCTCCAGCTCCTTCTCGAAGGCGGAGTCCGCGTTCCGGTAGAGTTTGCAACCCTTCTTCAGGCCGGAAACCGGCTTGGCGAGGATGACGTTGCCCCGGCAGACGTCGCCGCGGAAGCCGACGATGGCGTTGCCGGCGATGGCCGAGAAGCCGTCCCCGTTGCGGAGGACGAGGTCCGGGGCCGCCGGCGCGACCGTGATCTCCACGGTCCGCGCGTCCCGCGGTCGGACTTCCCGCACCGTCCCGATGTATTCTCCCATCGATTTCGGCGCATCCATCGACGACCACCGGCCGCGTTCCCCGTCGAGGTACAGGGACGTGTAGCCCCGGTTGAAGGTCTTGTCCGGCGCCGGGACGAATCCGCCCTCGACGCGGCCGAAGGACGCGCGGCGGTATTCCGCCGGCCGCGCCGCCACGAGCCGGTCCAGGGCCTCGGAGTACGCCCGGACGGTATTCTTGACATAGGAGGCGTTCTTCAGCCGCCCTTCGATCTTGAAGGAAACGATCCCGGCCTCCGCCAGCTCCCCGAGCCGGTCGATCAGGTTCAGGTCCTTCAGCGACAGGAGCGCCTTGTCCCGCACGAGGACATTGCCCGCCGCGTCGACGAGGTCGTAGCGGGAGCGGCAGGCCTGCATGCAGTCGCCGCGGTTCGCGCTGCGCCCCCCGATATACTCGGACAGGTAGCATTCGCCGCTGTAGCCCGTGCAGAGGGCGCCGTGGACGAAGACTTCCAGCTCGCAGTCCACGGCGGCACGGATGCGCCGGATTTCCGCGAGCGACAGCTGCCGCTCCAGGACCAGCCGGGAGAATCCGCGCGCGGCGTAGGCCTGCGCGCGCTCCGGCGTCCGGATGGCGCACTGCGTCGAGGCATGGAGCGGCACCGTGATGTCCTCCCAGTCCGGGATCGCGGCGTCGCGCACGATGAAGGCGTCCGCCCCGGCCTGCTGGACTTCCAGCATCAGGCGGTGGAGCGCATCCCGCTCCTCCGGAAAGACGAGGTTGTTGACCGTGACGAAGATGCGGACGCCGTAGCGGTGGGCGTAGTCGCAGAGCCGGGCGATATCCCCGACCGCGTTGCCCGCCGCCTTCCGGGCGCCGAAGTCCGGCCCCCCGATATAGACGGCATCGGCACCGCAGTCAACCGCTGCGATGCCGATGTCTCTGTTTCTTGCCGGAGCAAGCAGTTCCAGCTCCTTCATCGGGCGAAACTTACTTGCTGAGCGCTTCGACCTGCTGCTTGGCCTGGGCGCCGAGGGAGGCGTCGCCCGTGACCTTCTTGTAGTTTTCCAGGGCCTTGGCCTTGTTGCCGGCCTGCTGGTAGAGGGCGGCGACGGTGAAGGTGATGGCGGCGGCGTTCTTGGCGGTCGGGCTGAGCTCGATGTACTTCTCGAAGTTGGCGATCGCGTCGTTGTTCTTCTTCAGCTGCTGGGCGGCCTGGCCGGCGACCAGGAAGGCCTGGGCGTTCTCGGCATACTCGTTGACCTTGACGGCGGCGGCAAACGCGTCCGCATATTTCTTCTCCTTCAGGGCCGCGGCGGCATCCTTGAGGTAGAGGTTGGCGATCTGCTTCTTGGCGGTCGCTTCCTGGCCGTTCGCGGCGGCGGCCTCGAAGGCCTTGATCGCGTCGGCGGTCTTGCCGGCACCGGTCAGCGCCATGCCGAGGCGGAGGGCGGCCACGCCGTTGGCGGGATCAGCGTCCACGATGGACTGGTAGGCGGCGACTGCGCCGGCATAGTCCTTCGCGTTCAGCAGGGAAGCGCCTTTCTGCATCATCACCTGCGGGATCAGGCCCTTCGCTTCTTCGATCACCTCGTCGGCGCTGAACTCCTCGGCGAGCTTCACGGCGTCCTGGAGCTTTGCGACGGCGTTGTCATATTCTTCGGCCTTGATCAGGTCCTTCGCGATGGAAAGGCCGATCGACGGAATTACGTTCTTGCAGTTTTCGACGATTTCCGCACCCTCGTCGCCACAGGCCTGGGCCAGTTTGAGGGCGTTCTGGAATTGCGCGAGCGCGGAGGCTTTTTCGCCGGCGGAAAGCGCGCTAGCACCATTGTTGTAGGTTTCGGTAGCCTGTGCGAGGTCCTGGGCGGACATCAGTCCGACGGAGAGGACGAGTGCGGAAAGGGTAAGCAAAATCTTCTTCATATCGACTGTTTTATTGGTTTTAATCCGATTCGCTGAATTGCAAAAATACTAAAAAACTTTTTACTTTGCGTAAGACTATGGGAAAAAGGCTGTTGTGCATACTCTTCTTCAGCATGGGTCTCTTACGGGCCCAAACGCCGGAGGAACTCCTTTTCAAAATATATGCCGAAGAGCTGGAAACGGTCCGGCAGTCCCGCCTGGAATACGTTTTAAACACGCACGGCATCGTTGATTTTGAAGGGGAGGGCGCCGCTGCATTGGATGAGGCGGTGACCCGCGACCTGGACCGCGACGGGGCGACGCTGCAGGAATACCTGAGCGCCCGGAGCTTCGCGACCCGCAATCCCGATTTCCGCAAATTCATCTACGCCCACCGCCTCCCGGACGACCGCGAGCTCGCCCTCTTCAACGGCTACGTCGCCGCCGAACTCGTCGGCATCCCGATCGTGGACGGGGCGGCCATCCTTTTCCCGGAGCCGCCGGAATACCCGCTGGACCGCAAGGAGCGCGTGAAAGTCCGCGCGGAGGCGCAGGACCCCGTCACGGGCGGAAAGCTCTGGACCTTCGCCAACGGCGTGCGCGTCGTCTACAAGAAAGCGGACACGAAGGGCCGCTTCAGCTACGGCATTTCCCTGCGCGGCGGGGAGAGCGTGTTCACGGGCGACCTGCTGGCGTATTTCAACGCCGGCGGGCTGAAGTGGTACGATTTCCGGCGGATGCTGGCGCTCGGCGGCATCGAGATGGACTCGGCCGTCAGCATCTCCGACCTGCGGATCACCGGCTCCGCGCCGACGGAAGGGCTCCCGCTGCTGCTCGCATCCCTCGGGAACCTCGCGAAGACCGGAACCCTCGACCGCGACGCGTTCGAGCTCTACCGCCGGCGGGAGCAGCTGCGCCTGTCGCGGGAGCGGAACCTCGACGCGGTCGTGGACAGCCTGATGCGGCCGGGGTATGCCTTCTCGGAGTACCGCTATGCCAGCCAGCTGACGGACGATACCTATGAGAAGGCCGTGGCGTATTACGGACGGCAGTTCTCCCGGTTCAACGACGGGGTGATCGTCTTCATCGGCGACCTTGATGAGGAGGCCCTGAAAAAGGCCCTGGGGCAGTACCTGGGGAGTTTCCCCGTGAGCAAGTCCTTCTCGGTCCGCCCGCAGGTCCAGTACAGTCTCGGCGCGGGCTGGAACACCTTCACGGTCACCGACCCGGCGGTCCACCCGAGCGTTTCGGTCGCCCTCTCCGCCGTGACCCGCATCACGGCGGACAGCTACATCGCGTACGATTTCCTGAAAGTCGTGCTGGAGCGGGAGCTGCAGGCGCGGATGGATCCGTATGACATCAAGGTGTCCGTGGGCGGCCTGCGGGAGGTGTTCCCGCTGGAGCGGATCAGCGTCGTGATGACCTTCACGGGGATGGATTCGACCTCCGACGCGTTGAAAGTCATCTACCCGGCGGTCCAGAGCCTGATCGAGACGCCGGTGCGTGACGACCGCATCAACCTCTACAAGAGCCACCTGTCCCAGCGCTACGCGGACGAGCTGAACGACCCGGCGACGCTGATGGGCTATGTCTTCGCGCGCTATTCGGAGAACAAGGACTTCATCGGCGGCTACCAGGACCGGATCAAGAAACTGTCGGCGAAGACCGTCGTGGACATGCTCTCGCAGCTGTGCCTCGGCCTCCGCATCGAATACATCGTCAGGAATGGGTAACAGCGCCTTCGGAACCATCATCGAAATCGGCAACATCCTCGTCTCGGAGGATGTGGTTTTCGAATGTTTCAGCTGCGACTATGCCGCCTGCAAGGGGCAGTGCTGCATTTCCGGGGACGCCGGGGCGCCGCTGAAGGAGGAGGAGCTGGAGTGCCTCGAGCGGGGGTATGAAGCCTATGCGCCGCTGATGCGCCCGCAGGGCAGGGCCGCCGTGGAGGCGACGGGGTTCTTCGAGGTGGACCGCGACGGGGACCTGGTGACGCCGGTGGTGCCCGTGACGCACGAGTGTGCCTATGCCCATTTCGAGGCGGACGGAAGCTGCCTCTGTGCCATCGAGCGCTGCTTTTTCGCCGGGAAATGCAATTGGCGGAAGCCCATTTCCTGCCGGTTGTACCCGATCCGGGTCACGCCGCTGACGGGGGGCGGGCTCGCGCTGAACCTCCACCGCTGGGACATCTGCCGCGATGCGTATGCCAAGGGCAAGGAAGAGGGGACCCGCGTCTATCAGTTCCTGCGGGAACCGCTGACGGAGGCCTTCGGGGAGGAGTTTTATGCGGCGCTGGAGGCGGCTGCGGCTATGCTTCTCCGTCCGGATTCCGGAATTTGAATTCCAGCCCGTAGACAATCTGCGTCACGTCGCGGGTCAGGCCTTCGACGGAGAAGCCGGCGAATTCCCGCTCCAGGGAGATCCGGTCTTCCCAGATGCGGAGGATGCGCTTCAGGAGGGAACGGGAGACGAAGGTCAGGTTCTCGCCTTCTTCCTTTTCGAGCCGGTAGCCGTGGTCTTCCATGTAGCGGACGACGCCGTCGCGGATCTCGGCATAGCTGCCGGGGATATGGGCGGCGCGGCGGGTATAGCCGACGCGCGGATAGACCAGCGCGACGAGGAAGAACATCCCGAGTATCATCCAGACGGACTTCCAGCCGTTGCGGAACATGACGTCAACGTCGCTGCTGACCATTCCGAGGGCGACCAGGACGGCGAGGAGGAGGACCATCAGGATGGTGATGTAGACGAAGTACTTGAGGGCGCGGACAATGTATTTCATAGAAACAAATATAGGCTTTCTGCACGAAATTTGCTACTTTCGTATCGGAATTCTTAAACGACTGAATTATGACTGAAGATCCGCTTGAGAGGCGCGACCGTGAAGCGCGCGAGAAAAAGGGGAATCCGCTGAAAATAACGATGTATGCGCTGATTGCCGTGGCTGTGCTGCTGGCAGGGGCGCTGGCGTTTATCTGGACCTCGAAAGCCTCGCTCGTCCGCGACCTCAATGAAGAAAAACAGGACCTGACGGAGCAGATCATTGCTCTGCAGGGTGACTACGAGAGCCTGTCCTCCGACTACGATACCATCAATTCCCAGCTCGACTCCTCCCGCGAGGAGGTTGCGCAGCTGGTCGAGCGCATCCAGCAGACCGAGGCGACGAACCGCGCCAAGATGCGCCAGTATGAGAAGGAATTAGGCACGCTGCGCAGCATCATGCGCAATTATATCGTCCAGATCGACTCGCTGAACGCGCTGAACCACCAGCTGACCGCCGAGGCGGACGCGGCCCGGCGCGACGCCGCCGCGTCGCGGCGCGCGAACGAGGCGCTGACCCAGCAGGTCGAGAGCCTGAGCGGCCAGGTGGCCGCCGGCTCCGTGCTGAAGGCCCGCGGGCTGCGCCTCGAGGCGTACAATTCGTCCGACAAGGTGACCGACCGAAGCAGCCGGGTCGTCCGGATGATGACGACGCTGAGCCTGGTCGAGAACGACCTGGCGCCGAAGGGGCCGGTCGTCGTGTATATCCGGGTCAAGGATCCGGACGGCATCCTGCTCGTGAACAGCCGCCAGATCTCGTTCACCAGCGGCGGCGAGACGATGATGGCGTCCGCTTCCCGCGAGGTGGACTATGAAGGCAAGGAGGTCGAGATGAGCATCTACCTCAATGACATCCCCCAGTACGTCAAGGGCATCTACACCGTGGAGGCCTGGACGGAACAGGCCCTCCTCGGCACGGCGGAAGTGCTCCTGCGGTAGCTCGGGGGCCCGCCCGATGATTTATCTGCACGTTCCTTTCTGCAGAAGCTTTTGCACCTACTGCGGCTTCCATTCCCGGATCTGTTCCGGGGCGGAGTCGCCGCAGGTGCAAAACTTTATCCGCAGCGTCTGCGCTGAGGCCGCCGCCCGCCGCTCCGAAATCGCTGCCGCCCGCGCCGCCTCCGTCCACACTCTCTACCTCGGCGGCGGCACCCCCTCCCTCCTCTCCCTCGACCAGCTCGCTGCTATCGTAGATGCCGTTACTGCTGTCTGCCGCGAAGCGAAGGAATCTCTTTTCGAGGAATTCACCGTGGAAGTGAACCCCGACGACATCGTCGCGGGGGGCGTCGGCTATGTCCGCGGCCTGCGGGCCCTGGGCGTCAACCGCATCAGCATGGGGGTGCAGTCATGGGACGACGGGATCCTGCGGTGGATGAACCGGCGGCACGATGCCGCGGGCGCCCGCCGCGCCTATGAAATCCTGCGCGAAGGCGGCATCGAAAATAGTAGCCTCGACCTGATTTTCGGCCTTTCGCAGCTGTCGGATGCGGCCTGGGCGGAGACCCTGCGGCAGACCGTCGCGCTGCGGCCGGAACACATTTCCGCCTACCAGCTGTCCGTCGACCCGGACAGCGCACTCGACGGCCTGGTCCGCGCCGGCCGCTACCGCGAGGCCACCGACGCCGCCGCGGCCCGGCAGTATGCGATGCTCTGCGAGGCCCTCGCCGCCGCCGGCTACGTCCACTACGAAGTCTCCAACTTCGCCCTCCCCGGCCGCGAGGCCGTCCACAACAGCGCCTATTGGCGCCGCCTCCCCTATGTCGGCCTCGGCCCCGCCGCCCACTCCTTCGACGGCCTCCGCCGCACCTGGAACGCCGCCGCCCCCGACTGGAACGCCCCCGATTCCGCGCCCGCCGGACACAATTCCGCCCAAAATGTGTCTTCCGCCCCTGATTCCGCGCCCGGCAGACACAATTCCGCCCGAAATGTGTCTTCCGCCCCCGATTTCGCGCCCGCCGGACACAATTCTGCCCAAAATGTGTCTTCCGCCCCTGATTCCGCGCCCGCCGGCAGCGTTGTTGACGCGGAGGCGGGGGAGACCCCGCAGCGCGGGAAGCGCCATTTCGCTGGCGGCAGCGAGACGCTGACTGCCGCGGAGGCGCGCGAAGAGGCCATCATGCTCGGCCTCCGCACCGCCGCCGGCATCCCCGCCGCCCTCCTCTCCGCGGCGTCCGGCGCTTCCGCTGCCTCTGCCGCCGGCTCCACCGGGTCCGCCTTCGTCCTCGCTCCAGCGGCGGAGCGGCTCCTCGCAGAGGGCGCGCTGGTCCGCCTCCCCGGCGGCCGCCTCCGCATCCCGGAGTCCCGCTGGTTCGTCTCCGACGACATCATCTCCTCCCTCCTCTGATCACCCCGGCCGCCTCCTGCCCGCCCCCGGCCTGCCTCAGGCCCGCCCCATCCACCCTAGTCCCGCAGCGCCATCCTCCGCCGCCTGAAGTGCTGTTCCTGTCCGGGGAATGGGGACGGGGCGGACGTTTGAGGGGGTGAAGTGTTGTTCCCGTCCGGGGAATGGGGACGGGGCGGACGTTTGAGGGGGTGAAGTGTCGTTCCCGTCCGGGATATGGGGACGGGGCGGGCGTTTTGGGGGGGAGAAGTGTCGTTCCCGCCCGGGGTATGGGGACGGGGGGGAGGATGGGGGGGGAGAGGGGCTGTACACGACGGGAATAGGGGAGGGGGGGGGGGTTGTAGGGGGGGAAGGGCTGGG
>Ga0079305_1001500_pt1 | contig 29700 bp, 21 predicted proteins | sample LMS_cellobiose_e_FD_79183 | JGI IMG/M metagenome (GOLD analysis project Ga0079305, IMG submission 79183) | Rumen-fistulated moose microbial communities from Alaska, USA - LMS_cellobiose_enrichment | ecosystem: Host-associated > Mammals > Digestive system > Stomach > Rumen fluid ... | reverse complement strand
GGCTGCATCCGCATCGTGCGGGTGCGGCAAAGCAGCGGCGACCATCTGACCTATCTGCTGCGAGAACGGGTGGGCGAGCGGCTGGACGCCCAGACGGCCCAGGTGCTCTGCGCCCAGCTGTCCGAGCGGCAGGTGATTTCGCCCCAGGAAGCGCGGCTGATGGCGGCGGCCCTGTCGCCCCAGGCCCTCTCCGCCCCCATGCCGGAGGCGGTTAAGGATGCGCTGCGGGCCAAAATATTCAAGTGCATGCTGCTCACCGTGATGCAGCAGAAGCAGAAGCCCCAAAACGGATGATTTTCCCGCGGTGCGCGGAGGCACGGCTGAACATACTATAAGGAGCAAACCGGAAGGTTTGCGACGCGCAGCCGATCCGCAATGAAAGAGGAGGGAGCATGCGCCGCCGGAGGGCGCGGGCATGCGATGAAGGAGCAAACCGGAAGGTTTGCGACGCGCAGCCGACCCGCAATGAAAGAGGAAGGAGCATGCGCCGCCGGAGGGCGCGGGCATGCGATGAAGGAGCAAACCGGATGGTTTGCGACGCGCAGCCGATCCGCAATGAAAGAGGAGGGAGCATGCGCCGCCGGAGGATGCATGCGAAGCAACCATGCTGTGTGAAGAATGTGGGCAAAGGCAGGCCGAAGTGGTGATGACCACCGTCATCAACGGTGAATCCACCACCCGGCACCTGTGCCGGGAATGCCTGAAAAAATACAAAGCCGGGGACCTGCAGGCCGTGCTGGCGGCGGTATTGTCCGCCATGGCGGAAAAGAAGCAGACCCCGGACATCACCTGCCCCCGCTGCGGCGAAACCTACGCCGAGTTTCAAAAGACGGGGCTGCTGGGCTGCGCGGAATGCTATACCGCCTTCCGCCGGGAGCTGACCCCTCTCATCACCCGGGTGCAGGGCCGTGCCCAGCACGCGGGCCGCAGGCCCCCCGTCAGCGAGGAGGAGCAGGCCCGGCAAACGCAGATGGAGGCGCTGCGCGCGCAGATGGAAGCGGCGGTGGCCGAAGAAAACTTTGAGGAAGCCGCCCGCCTGCGGGATGCGCTGCGGGCCCTGTCCGCCGCCAAGGAGATGAAGGCATGAGCGATATCGTGGTGTCCTCCCGGGTGCGTCTGGCCCGGAATTACGAGGATTTGCCCTTCCGCGGCAAAATCAGCGCCCAGCAGTGCGAGGAATGCATCAGCCGCACCTTAAGCGCCCTAAGGGAATTGCCGGAGGCCTACACCTACCTGCCCATGCAGGGCATGGAAAGCAACGAAAAAAAGGTGCTCATGGAAAGCCACCTGATCAGCCCCGACCTGCTCCGGGAGGAGGAGGGCGCGGCGGTGCTGGTGCGGACGGATGAAAAGATCGCCGTGATGATGAACGAAGAAGACCACCTGCGCATCCAGGCCTTTGCGCCGGGCGACAGGCTGCCCGAGGCGGCGCAGAACGCCTTTTCCCTGGACGATACCCTGCAAAAGCAGCTCTCCTTCGCCTTTGACAGTCAGCTGGGCTATCTGACCGCCTGCCCCACCAATACCGGCACCGGTATGCGCGCCTCCATGATGCTGCACCTGCCCATGCTGACGCTGTTCAAGCAAATGGGCAAGGTGGGCCAATTGGCCGCCAAGGTGGGCCTGACCCTTCGGGGCATTTACGGCGAGGGCAGCGAAGCCCAGGGAAACCTGTATCAGCTCAGCAACCAGGTCACCCTGGGCCGCACGGAGGAGGAGCTTACCCAGGCCGTCACCGCCACCGCCCGGCAGATGGCGGAAATGGAAAGGGTATTCCGGGAGCGGGCCTGGGAAAAGGACCCTGTGGCCTTTGAGGATCAATTGTTCCGTTCCTTCGGGCTGCTCACCAACGCCCGCCGCATGAACGTCAAGGAGTTCATGGCCCACTGGAGCAACCTGCGCCTGGGGGCGGCCATGGAGAAGCTGCCCGTCCATACCGAAGCCTGCGACGCCCTGCTCACCGCCGCCCAGCCCGCCCACGTGCTCAAGGCCATGGGCTCGGCGCTTAAGGCAAGCGAAGCGGACACTTACCGCTGCGACATCATTCGCCGCGCAATTCGAGGAGGAAACTGAATGGCAATTTTCGGACGCTTTAACGAACGGGCCCAGCGGGTGATCGCCGCGGCGCAGAAGGCCGCGGTGGACCTGGGCCACACCTTTGTGGGCAGCGAGCATTTTTTGATCGGCCTGCTGAAGGAGGCCCGCTCCGACGCCCCCGCCCTGCCGGACAACGTGATTGCCGAAACCGTCATCGAGGCGGTGAAGCAATTGACCGGCTCCGGCGCCCATGCCCCCGCCCAACTGGAGCTGACCCCTCGGGTGAAAAAGCTCATGGAAACCAGCATCCGGGAGGCCCAGCGTCTGGGCCAGCCCTATGTGACGGCGGGCCATTTCTGGCTGGCGCTGCTGCAGGACCAGGAAAGCGTGGCCATGCGGGTGCTCACCGGCATGGGCTGCGATATCGACAAGCTGCGCCAGAGCGTGCAGTCCGCCCTGGGGCACAGCGGCGGCGACGCCGTCGCCGGCCAGCAGCAGGAGGACAGCGACAACCCCCTGAAAAAATACGGCCGGGATTTGACCCAGGCCGCCGAAAAGGGCGAACTGGACCCCGTGATCGGCCGGGCCAACGAAATCGAGCGCATCGTGCAGATCCTGTCCCGCCGGACGAAAAACAATCCCGTCCTCATCGGCGAGCCGGGCGTGGGCAAATCCGCCGTGGCGGAGGGCCTGGCCCAGCGCATCTGGCAGGGCAGCGTGCCCGAAACGCTTTCGGACAAAAAAATCGTGTCCCTGGATATGGGCGCCATGGTGGCGGGCAGCAAGTATCGGGGCGAATTTGAGGAACGCCTCAAGAACACCCTGGACGAAGTGAAAAAGCGGGGGGACGTGATCCTCTTTATCGACGAACTGCAGAACATCATCGGCGCGGGCAAGGCGGAAGGCAGCATGGACGCGGCCAACATCTTAAAGCCTGCCTTGGCCCGGGGGGAAATCCAGTGCATCGGCGCCACCACCCTGGATGAATACCGCAAGCACATCGAAAAGGACGCCGCCCTGGCCCGGCGCTTTCAGCCGGTCACGGTGATGGAGCCCAGCGAGGAAGAGACCCTGGCCATTATGAAAGGCCTGCGGGACCGGTATGAAGCCCACCACAAGGTGCGCATCACCGACGAGGCCCTGGAGGCCGCGGTGAAGCTCTCCAACCGCTATATCGCCGACCGGTTCCAGCCGGATAAGGCCATTGACCTGATGGACGAGGCCGCCAGCCGGGTGCGCATCCACGCCTTCACCGCCCCGCCGGACGTGAAGGCCCAGGAAAAGAAGCTGGAGGGCGTGCTGCGGGAAAAGCGGGAGGCCATCGACAAGCAGGATTACGAAAAGGCCGCCTCCCTGCGGGATGAGGAGCACACCCTGCGCTCCGAAATCGAGGAAAAGCGCGCCGCATGGGAAAAGCAGAAATCCGCCGCCAAGGACACCGTGGGCGAGGAGGATATCGCCCAGGTGGTGGCGGGCTGGACCGGCATCCCGGTGAAAAAGATGACCGAGGAGGAGCAGGAACGCCTGCTGCACCTGGAGGAGCTTTTGCACAGCCGGGTGGTGGGCCAGGATGAGGCGGTCTCCGCCGTCAGCCGGGCCATCCGCCGGGCCCGGGCAGGGCTCAAGGACCCCAAGCGCCCCATCGGCAGCTTCATTTTCCTGGGGCCCACCGGCGTGGGCAAGACCGAGCTGTGCCGCGCCCTGGGCGAAGCCATGTTCGGCGATGAAAACGCGCTGATCCGCCTGGATATGTCGGAATACATGGAAAAGCATACGGTGAGCCGCATGGTGGGCTCTCCCCCGGGCTACGTGGGCTACGACGAGGGCGGGCAGCTCACCGAGGCCGTGCGGCGCAAGCCCTATTCCGTGGTGCTCTTTGACGAGGTGGAAAAGGCGCATCCCGACGTATTCAATATGCTCCTGCAGATCCTGGAGGACGGCCGCCTCACCGATAACATGGGCCGGGTGGTCAGCTTCAAAAACTGCATCATCGTGATGACCAGCAACGCCGGGGCGCAATCCGCCCAGCGGGGCGGCATGGGCTTCGGGGCCGGCATGGCCGACGCCATGGATTACGAGCGCATGCGGGAAAGGGTGCTTTCCGACATCAAAAATGTGTTCCGCCCCGAATTCCTCAACCGTGTGGATGAAATCATCGTGTTCCACAAGCTGGACCAGCAGGATATTGAAAAAATCGCCGCGCTGATGCTCTCCCAGGTGGCCGGGCGGTTGAAGGAAAGGGAAATCGACCTGACCTACGACGACGCGGTGGTAAAGCATCTGGCCCAGGCCGGCTTTGACGACCAGTACGGCGCCCGGCCGCTTCGGAGGGTCATCCAGCGCACCATTGAGGATTCGCTCTCCGAAAAGCTCATCGCCGGGGAAATCCATCTGGGCGGCCAGATCCGCATGAAGATGGAGGGAGAAGAAATCGCCTTTGAACAGGCATAAAAAGCGCATCGACAAAGTCGATGCGCTGAGGGCAAGCCCTCCCGTGCGGAGGGCTTGCCCTTTATTTATTTCAAAATTTATTTCAAAAAGATTTGTAAAAAGTTAAAAAAATATTAAGAAAATGCGTGCATTTTATGAAAATGTGTGTTATAATAGGCCCCGAAGGGTGGCGCATGGAGAGAACGGCCGCCCGGAGGAGTGATGACAGTGCTGACCAAAACCCAGGCCCAGGGCCGCTTTTTTCCGGCCCTGAGCGCGGATCAGCGTTTAACGGCGCCCATGCGCGCATGCGTTTCCTGGGCCGCCATTGAGGAGCATGACAAGGTGCTGGATATGTCCTGCGGCAGCGGCGCGCTGCTCAGGCGGCTGGACAATCAATACCGCCTGACCCTGTGCGGCATGAGCGATTCGCCGGAGGCGGCCCGGGAAGCCAGCGCAAAGCTGGGGGACGCGGACGTGATTTTTTCCCGGCTGGAGGATATCCCCTGGCGGGACGACACCTTTGATATCGTGATGCTCAGCAGCGGCCTCAGGGGCGACAGCCGCCGGGTGCTGGCCGAGGCGCTGCGGGTGCTGCGTGCCGGGGGCCAGTTCGTGATGGCTTCTCCGCTGTTTTCCCCGCGGGGGGACGGCGCCATGAACCGCCGGGAACAGATGCGGCTGATGCAGGAGGCGGGCTTCCGGGAGGTTTCTTTCCGGGCCAGCGGCCTGTGCGGCGCCATCGTGGGCTGGAAGCCGGGCAGGGCCTGAAACGGCCTGCGGCGCTGTTGGAATTGAAAAGGCATGTCAAGCCATGAAAAGAGGCTTTCCGCATTTCGAGCGGAAAGCCCCTTTTTTGTGCCGCGTTTGCCTGTCAAAGCGCATGCCCCTGCATCGCCTGCCACGCTTTTTTCAGTTCCTCCACCTTGTCCAGCCGCTCCCAGGGCAATTCGATATCCGTGCGGCCGAAGTGGCCGTAGGCGGCGGTCTGGCGGTAGATGGGGCGGCGCAGGTCCAGCCGGGAGATGATGGCGTCCGGCCGCATGTCGAAAACCTTTTCCACCAGTTTGCCGATTTCCGCGTCCGGGATCACGCCGGTGCCCCGGGTGCTCACCTGGAAAGATACGGGCTTGGCCACGCCGATGGCGTAGGCCAGGGCGATTTCACACTGCCGGGCCAGTCCGGCAGCCACCACGTTCTTGGCGGCGTGGCGGGCGGCATAGGCGGCAGAGCGGTCCACCTTGGTGGGGTCTTTGCCGGAGAAAGCGCCGCCGCCGTGGGGGGCGTAGCCGCCGTAGGTGTCCACGATGATCTTGCGGCCGGTGAGCCCGCTGTCCCCCGCGGGGCCGCCCAGCACGAACCGCCCGGTGGGATTGACGAAATACCGGGTGTCCTCTGTCAGCCATTCGGCGGGGATCACCGGATGGACCACCTGGCGAATCATCGCCTCGCGGATTTCCTCCTGGGTGACGGTTTCGTCGTGCTGGGTGGAAATGACGATGGTGTCCACCGCCGCGGGCCTGCCGTCCTCATACGCCACCGTCACCTGGGCTTTGCCGTCGGGCCGCATCCAGGGGCAGACGCCCGTTTTGCGGACCTGCGCCATCCGGCGGGTAAGCCGATGGGCCAGGGCAATGGGGGCGGGCATCATTTCGGGGGTCTCGTCACAGGCGAAGCCGAACATCATCCCCTGGTCTCCGGCGCCGGTTTCTCTTTCCGCCGTTTCCCGGGTCTCCAGGGCGGCGTTCACCCCCTGGGCAATGTCGGGCGATTGATCGTGCACCGCGGTCAGGACGGCGCAGCTTTGGCCGTCAAAGCCCTTCTTGGCCCGGTCATAGCCGATTTCCGTGACCACCCGTCGCACGATATCCGCAATGGGCACGTAGCCCCGGGTGGTGATTTCCCCCATCACCATGACCAGCCCCGTGGTGGCGCAGGTTTCGCAGGCCACGCGGCTTTCCGGGTCCTGCTCCAGCAGCGCGTCCAGCACGGCGTCGGAAATCTGGTCGCAGATCTTATCGGGATGCCCTTCGGTGACGGATTCGGAAGTAAACAAAGTACGCATGGAAGCATCCTCCTTCGCAATTTTCTGAATACCGTCCGGGCCGCAAAATAAACGCCGCCTGCGCACAGACAAGCGGCATGAAATATTTTTTCCTTTGCGCCTTATCTGCCAGCGTGATGCTCACGCTGCTGGAATTGGCACCTTGCGCTTTTCCCGCGCCGGTTGCCGGGCTTCATCGGGCCAGTCCCTCTGCCGCTCTGGATAAGGTATTCAGTTCAAAAATCAGTATATCCCGTTTTGCACATTCCGTCAAGCCCCGGCAAAAAATAACGCCCCCTCGTCAGGCGGCGTCTACTTCGGGGCGTTTTTTTGCTCGCTTAACAGGAATTCTTCAAATTTTTTCAGCGTTTTCTGGTTTTCAGAAGTCAGTTTTTGCTTATGCGCCTGCACGGCGGGGGCGTCTGCGCCGTTCCCGCCTTTGATTCCCAGGATATAATCCGCCGAAACGCGGTACAGCCTGCACAGCGCCAGCAAATGGCGGATCGGCAGCTCGTTTGCCCCCCGCTCATACCGGGCGTACATGGTTTGGGACGTGCCCAGCACGTCGGCCACCTGCCGCTGGGTCATGTCGGCGTCCTCCCGCAAATCCCGCAGTTTCTTGCAGTATGAATCCACCTTCGGCCTCCTTTCACTGTCACGGTTGTCGACACATATCGACATTTTTATTATAAATTCGACAGGCAAGCCCCATTTTGTTTAATAAAATTTTGATATTTATATTGTTGACAATAATAAATATTTTTATTATAATGCATTTGCAGTAGTACAACCGCTGCGCACTCGCAGCCGAATATGCCCCGCCCATCACTTCAAGCGGTTCAGGAGGAGGAATTGTATACAAGAGTGAAAACAACGTTGGCATCACTGCGAATAAACGACTATTCAAACAGGGAAAGGAGCAACAACAATGAAAAATCGGAAAAACACAATTCTGATATTAACGCAAGTCCTCGTTCTATTATGCGCGAGTATTCCGTATCCTGCGTTGGCAGCCAACCCGATTACTACCGCGAAAATATCTGAATCATTAACAAAATACCAATGCACGAACGGAAGATACTGGACATACGATATATCCAAAGGGAAAAACAATAACACCGGCATTGGCTCAACCAATAAAAAATCGGTTGATTCAAGCAAAGAATCGACAACGTCCACTGGCTGGGCTGGATACCGTTATCCGCTCGGAACAGCTTGGTCTGGCGGTTATGCGGAGTGTGCAGGTTTTGCTTTGTTTGTCGGATATATTGTTACAGGGGAAGATCCGCTTTCCAGCAGTAAATGGACGCGCTATTCTTCGTTCGACGCCGCTGGGAATTTACAGGTTGGCGATATTGTCGCAATCAAGTACAATAAAAAGAGCGGCGGAACCAGCACGCATATGGCTGTGGTGTATTCCATGGATAGCAACGGAAAAATGACTTTCGCGCAAGCGTCTGGTGGCAGCAACAATCTGATAAAGGTAAATGCACCTTTTTGGGTGGGAGCATTGGATAAGTCTGGGACAAATCTGAGTGCTTGTGCAAGCAATACGGTAGAACAGTTAAAGTATATTCAATGCGGAACATATCCTAATGGCGTAGTCGTATACCGCTTTAATGGTTCCACCCTAAACCCAATTAACCCTAAAGAAGATCGACCTCATTTAGACCCGCTGACGCCTATGGAAAACGTTGTATACATCTTCAATAAGGACGATGAGACGCGTGTCCGTCCGTATGAGGATACAGATTTGGCCAAGTCATATAAAGAAGGCGATCTCATCGAACTGGTCGGGAGTGGAGTCAACAAATGGGGAAATACATGGTATAAAACAAAAGAAGGCACATATGTTTACAGCGAGGATGTGGATTATTGCTATAAAATCGTAGAAAACATGGATGCTTATTATACCACAGATAATAAGCAATATGGTTATCAGACGCCTTATGACGTCGGTACGAAAGTGAACCAGTTTAGTGCAGGGTCGATTATCCATGTTGTGCAAAGCGTAAAAAACAAAGTCGCTTTGGGCATTGAAAACACATGGTATAAAACTGACTTAGGGTCTTTCGTATACAGTGAAAACGTTTCTTTCTGTTTCGCAGACGTTGAAAAGAATTTGAATATGACCTTGAAGTGCAAGAAAGATCAGAACGCATATTTCCTGCCGCTGGACAGCAGCAAGAAAGTCGCCACTCTGTCCAATGGATCAACAGTTACCGCCATTAGGAGTGTAAAGAATAAGTTTGGTAACATTTGGTATCAGTTATCCGATTATACTTTCGTTTACAGCGGCGATGTTGAGGCTATTGCAACCATAAATATTCAAGTTGACAACGCTTCCCCCGCCTCTGGTTTGCCCAAAATCAGGGGCACAGGCATTCCAACCGGAGATTTGAACAAAGGCAGCAATTTCGGCCTGCGTGGCATTATTACTGCATCTGAGAATATTTCTTCTGTAACCGGCACCATCACTTATCTGTATAATGGCGGAAACGCACTTCCTCCTGTAAAAGTCACGCCAAATAGCACTTCGCTAAATATTCAAAACAGCAATATAAACAATAACCTTAAATTTGGTTCGCTGTCAGAGGGTGCGTATGAATATAAAGTAGTAGTTACCACTGTTTCCGGGGCAACGCAAACGGTGATTGACAGTGAATTCACTATTAGCCATAAAACATGCACTCCCGTCCTCTGTTACGATGTGTATACTCATTGGATTGAGTGTTCTGTATGCGGAGCATTGCTGTCTGAACAGGATAATCATTTTGCAATCTGCACCAACCCCACTGTTTGCGTCGATTGTGAAAAAACGATATCCGATGGTATTCATTTGTATTTAACGCATACTGATCCAACGATGCAGTATGACAATAATTCGCACTGGTATAAATGTAACGCTTGCGGCGAAATCTATGGTAAAGAATCGCATACCATTTCAAATGGACAATGCATGTATTGTGATTATGTTCCATCCATTGCAAACCCCATTATCACCACACAACCCTCCTCCGCCACCGTCACCGCCGGGAAAAAGGCCTCCTTCACCGTGGCCGCTACCGGTACAGAACTGACTTACCAATGGCAGTACAAGGATGAAGGCGGGTCCTGGACCAACTCGGGCTATACCAACGCCAAGACCGCCACACTGACCTTCACCGCCACGGCGGAGATGAGCGGACGGCAGTACCGCTGCAAGGTGACCAACAGCGCAGGCACCACCACCAGCAGCACCGCTACCCTTTCCGTAAAGCCCGGCATCACCACCCAGCCTTCCTCCGCTGCCGTTGCTGCCGGAAACAAGGCCACCTTTAAGGTTGTCGCCACCGGCGCCGGCAGCTATCAATGGCAGTATAAGGACGAGGGCGGCTCCTGGACCAACTCCGGCTATTCCAGCGCCAAGACCGCCACGCTTTCCTTTACCGCCAAGGCGGATATGAACGGCAGGCAGTACCGCTGCAAGGTCACCAACAGCGCCGGCACCACCACCAGCAATGCCGCCACCCTGACGGTGAACAGCAAGCCCACTATCACCACCCAGCCCTCCAATGCCACCGTCACCGAAGGGAACAAAGCCACCTTCAAGGTCGTCGCCTCCGGCACGGGGCTGAGCTATCAGTGGCAGTATAAGGACGAAGGCGGCTCCTGGACCAACTCGGGTTACTCCAGCGCCAAGACCGCCACACTGACCTTCACCGCCACGGCGGAGATGAGCGGCAGGCAGTACCGCTGCAAGGTGACCAACAGCGCAGGCACCACCACCAGCAGCACCGCCACCCTTTCCGTAAAGCCTGCCATCACCAGCCAGCCTTCCTCCGCCACCGTCACCGCTGGCAACAAGGCCACCTTTAAGGTTGTCGCCTCCGGGGCCAGCAGCTATCAGTGGCAGTACAAGAGTGAGGGCGGCTCCTGGACCAATTCCGGCTATTCCAGTGCCAAGACCGCCACCCTTTCCTTCACCGCCACGGCGGACATGAACGGCAGGCAATACCGCTGCAAGGTCACCAACAGCGGCGGCACCGCCACCAGTAGCACCGCCACCCTGACAGTGACCGTCCCCAAACCCACTATCTCCACCCAACCCGCCTCCGCCACTGTGGCCGCCGGGAAGAAGGCCACCTTCAAGGTGGCCGCCACCGGCACGGACCTGACCTATCAGTGGCAGTACAAGAACGAAGGCGGTTCCTGGGCCAACTCCGGCTACACCAGCGCCAAGACGGCCACGCTGACCTTCACCGCCGCGGCGGACATGAGCGGACGGCAGTACCGCTGCAAGGTCACCAACAGCGCAGGCACCACCACCAGCAGCACCGTCACCCTGACGGTGAACAGCAAGCCCGCCATCACTTCCCAGCCCTCCTCCGCCGCCGTCACCGCCGGGAACAAGGCCACCTTCAAGGTCGTGGCCACCGGCGCCAGCAGCTACCAGTGGCAGTATAAGGACGTAGGCGGCTCCTGGACCGATTCCGGCTACTCCAGCGCCAAGACGGCCACCCTGTCCTTCACCGCCACGGCGGAGATGAGCGGCCGGCAGTACCGCTGCAAGATCACCAACAGCGCCGGCACCACCACCAGCAGCACCGTCACCCTTTCCGTGAAGCCTGGCATCGCCACCCAGCCCGCGAACACCACCTCGGCGGCGGGAAAAAGCGCCTTCTTCAAGGTGGTGGCCACCGGCACGGGGCTGACCTACCAGTGGCAGTACAAGGACGCGGGCGGCTCCTGGACCAACTCGGGTTACTCCAGCGCCAAGACGGCCACCCTGTCCTTCACCGCCGCGGCGGACATGAACGGACGTCAATATCGCTGCAAGGTCACCAACAGCGCCGGCACCACCACCAGCAGCACCGCCACCCTGACGGTGAAATGATCCTTTCGCTCCTGCAAAAATGCTCCGGCGGAAAAAACCGGAGCATTTTTTCGCGCCCCGCTCCATGCTTCCGCCGTCATTGACGAACCCCCGGCGGTATGGTAAACTAAGGCGTTGATTTTTTTGAAAGGAAACGGCCCAGATGAAAGATATGATTTTGAAGGTCCTGCGGGGCATGGTGATCGGCGTCGCCAACATCATCCCCGGGGTGTCCGGCGGCACCATGATGGTGAGCATGGGCATTTACGATACCCTCATTCACTGCATCACCCACCTGTTCAGCGAATTCAGAAAAAGCGTGAGGACCCTGCTGCCCTACCTGATCGGCATGGCGGCGGCCATCGTGCTGGGGGCGTTCGGGCTGAAGGCCGCCTTCGCCAATTATCCGCTGCCCACCAACGCCCTGTTCATCGGGCTGATCCTGGGCTCCGTCCCGGCGATCCTGCACCAGATGAAGGGGGAGAAAACCGGCGCCGTGGGGGCGGTGGTTTTTGTGGCCTTTTTCGCGGTGGTGGTGGTCCTCAAGGCGGTGGAGGGCAATAACCGCGCCGCCCTGGGCGTGGGGGCCCTTGACCTTGTCAAGTATTTTCTGCTGGGCGTTATCGCCAGCGCCACCATGGTGATCCCCGGCGTATCCGGCAGCATGATCCTCAAAACCCTGGGCTATTACGAGCCCATCGTGACCGAGACCCTGACCGGCGCCGTCAAGGCGCTGACGGGCGGGGACTGGGCCGTGCTGGGCCATGATCTTTTGATCCTGGTGCCCTTCGCCGTCGGCATCGTGGTGGGCATATTCGCCATTGCCAAGCTCATCGAGGTGCTTTTGGAAAAATGGAAGGGCTACACCTACTGCGGCATCCTGGGCATGGTGGCGGCCAGCCCGGTGGTGATTCTCATGGACGGGAGCATCTATGAAAAAGGCCTGGGCGCGGGGATCATCCTGGTCAGCATGGCCGCCCTGGCCCTGGGGCTGGTGATTGCCTTCCATCTGGCGGGCAGCAGGGAAGGCGCAAAGGAATGATCCGCCTGGTGGCCTGCGATTTGGACGGCACGCTGCTCTCCCTCGGCGGGGAACTGCCATCCGGGATTTTTGATCTGATCCCGCGCATGCGGGAAAGGGGCATCCGCTTTGCCGCCGCCAGCGGGCGGCAGTACGGCAATGTGTACCGCCTGTTCGCGCCCGTGGCGGAGCAGATGGATTTTTTGTGCGAAAACGGCGCGCTGGTCGTCGCCGGCGGAAAGCGGCAGGCCACGTATTTTCCCCGGGAAACGGCGGAGGAAATCATCCGGGATATCCGGGACGCGGGGATGGAGCTGCTGCTGAGCACGCCGGAGGCCACCTGCCTGTGCCTTGGCGCCCCCAAAGCCTATACCGATGATATCTTTTACCGCCTGGGCAATACCTGCGCCCTGGTGGCGGACCCGCTGCTGTACGCCCACCGGTATATCAAGCTGTCCGGCTTCCGGGAGGAGGGCGTGACGGCGCTGGCCCCTGCCCTTCAGCAAAAATGGAACGGCCGGGCGCACTGCGATGTGGCCGGGCAGCAATGGCTGGATTTCACCCTCACCAACAAGGGCACCGGCCTCCGGGCCCTGGCGGAGGCGCTGGGCGTTGCGCTTTCGGATACCGCCGCCTTCGGGGACCAGTTCAACGACGAAAGCATGCTGGACCTGGCAGGCCGGCCCTATATCATGGTCCACGCCCCGGCGCCGCTCTTGAAAAAAGGGTACACGCCCTGCCGAAGCGTCATGGAAACGCTGGAAGAAATTTTGAAACAATGAAAGCAAAACCGCCGGAAGCATTGTTCGCTCCGGCGGCTGTTTTTTGCTGCCTCAAGCCAGGCTTTTCCTTCCCTGCTCGTACATATCCAGCACCAGCAGGGCGGTATCCCGCACCGCTTCCAGGCGGTTCATAAAAGGCGCGCCGGTTTTCAGGCAGCGGTAAAAATCCTGAATGCAGGGCAGATGGCCGTTGCCCCAATAGTCCTTCCCCAGAGGCTGGGGCGCTTCAAATCGCCGGCGCTCCACTCCGGCCGCCGTGCGGATGGCCAGTTCCCCTTCCTCCAGGCGCAGGGCGGCTTTTTCCAACTGCACCTCCAGCAGCACCGGCGCATCGGCCGCGTAAGCGGTGGAGGCGTAAAACAGCGCCGGCTTCCCGCCCAGGATCAGGCGGGCCTCCACCGTATCCTCCGTTTCGATGACGCCCTTCAAATGATGGTTGGCCATGCGCGTTTCCGCCCCGCCCGGGCTGCCCAGCAGCAGCACCAGCAAATCCAGGGTGTGGATGGCCTGGTTGATCAGCGCGCTTCCGCCCTCGCTGCTCCAGGCGCCGCGCCAGGGGCTGTCTGCATAATAAGGAACGCCCCGGCTCCAGGTGACGAAGGCCCGGGCCCCCCGCACAGGGCCATACTGCCCGCCTGCTATCAGCCGGCGGGCCTCCGCAACATTCAGGTTATAGCGGTTTTGAAAGCAGACGCCCACCGGTGCCTTTGCCGCCGCCGCTTCCATTTGGGCCCACTGCGCCCGGCTGATGACCGGCGGCTTTTCCGTCAGCACCGCAATGCCCCTTTCCGCCGCCAGCGCCGTCATGGGCGCGTGGAGAAAATGGGGCGTGCACAGGTGCACGGCGTCCAGACGTTCCCCGGACAGCATCTCCTCCATGGACGCGTACGCCCGGCAGCCGTACTTTTCCGCCAGGGCCGCCGCCCGCTGCGGCACAATATCGGCGCAGGCCGCCAGGCGCGTCTCCTCTATCCTGCTGAGCACCGCGGCGTGCACCTGCGCGATGCCGCCGCAGCCCACGATCCCCACCCGGAACATGCCCACCACGCTCCTTTTCTTTCGCATGGCTTTTTACATTCGCCTTCCCGGCGCTTATTCCTCTTTCCCGATGTGCATATTTTCCGGTTTTTTGTCCCATTTTTCCGGTGAATTTTGCATTGTGCAGAATTCACATATTTATTAGCACAATTTGCATAGAATCTATTGGATGCTGTTATTAAAATATATTTATCTGGCAGAGTTATAACCGAAAACGCAATCGTGTAAACGCATGACTGCTCCAGATATCCATGGAAACCAAGAAACGGAGGGATCGGCCTTGAGAAGCGCCAAAGCCGCAGAATTATCCGCGGTGCGGAAAAAGAATCCGCACATGGGTTTTTCCTGGAAAACGTACCTGAGACGGTATTGGACGCTGTATCTGCTCTTGCTGCTGCCTATCGCTTTCTTCATCATCTTCCGCTACACACCCATGACCTATATCCTGCTGGCCTTCAAGAAAAACAACATCCTGGTTCCCCCGTGGCAGGTGGACTGGGTGAAGAACAACGGGTTTGACTGGTTTATCAAGGCGTTTAAGGATCGCGGGTTCAATACGGCGCTTCGGAACACCATCTTCCTGAACCTGCTGGATCTGTTCATCGGCATGCCGATGCCCATCCTGATGGCCATCCTGCTCAACGAGCTGGCATTCCCCAAATACAAGCGCATCACCCAGACGGTGCTGTATCTGCCCCACTTTTTGAGCTGGGTCATCATTTCCAGCATCACGCTGCGCCTGTTCGCCACCAACGACGGCATCATCAACAAACTGCTGGGCACCCAGATCCCCTTCGTGGGAACGGAAGGCAACTGGCGGGCCACCTACATTTTCCTGGGGATCTGGAAAGAGTGCGGCTGGAACACCATCATCTACCTGGCTGCCCTGACGGCCATCAGCCCCGAATTGTACGAAGCAGCAGAGGTGGACGGCGCAGGCCGGTGGCGGAAGATCTGGCACGTGACGCTGCCCGGCATCCGGCCCACCATCATCGTGCTGCTGATTATGAATCTGGGCCACATCCTGGGCTCCGAATTCGACCGGCCCTTCACCTTGAGCAACAAGCTGGTGGAAGGCGCCAGCAAAACCATTTCCATCTTTGTGTACGAACGCGGCATCATGGGGCAGCAGTATGCCCTGAGCACCGCTGTGGGCCTGTTCCAAAGCGTGGTCTGCGTGATTTTCCTGTTGCTGTCGAATTCTCTGGCCAAGAAATTCGGCGAGCGCGGGATCTGGTGAGGGGGTGAGGATATGAGCGTTACAAACGAAAATAATCACCTTTCCTCCAAGAAGCTGCGTGACGGCATGATCAAATCCAAAAAAACCAAAGCAGGGGATCTGATCATCGCGGGCATCTGTTTCCTGCTGATGCTGCTGTGCCTGCTGCCCATGCTGCACGTGCTGGCCTGCAGCCTGTCCTCCGCCGACGCGTTGGTAAAAAACGAAGTGTTCATCTGGCCCAAGGGCTGGAACACGGCCGCCTATGATACGGTGCTGGGGCTTCCCGTACCGCAGGGGCAGGATTATGTGCCAACCAAGTATGTAACTTCCATGGGGTGGACGGCCATCCTGACGGTGATCTGCACCCTGCTTTCCATCACCCTGACCATCTGCGCCGCCTATCCCCTGACCTATACCAACCTCAAGGGCGGCCGGTTCATCAACTTCATCATCCTCTTCACCATGTATTTCAGTGCCGGCACCATCCCATCGTACCTGCTTTTGAGCAGGATGAACATGCTGAACACCCCATACGCCCTGATCTTCCCCAACTGCATCAGCGTGTTCAACGTGATCATCATGCGCTCCTTCTTCTTCGGCGTACCAGACAGCCTGCGGGAGGCGGCGGAGATCGACGGCGCCGGGCCCATCCGTGTGCTGATCCGGGTATACCTGCCTCTGAGCCTGCCCGTCATCGCTACCCTGAGCCTGTTCTACGCCGTGGGCCGGTGGAACGGCTTTTCCGATGCCCTCATGTACCTGAAAACCTCCGATTCGGAAAAGTACTGGCCCATTCAGCTGCTGCTCTACAACGTGATCAAAAATTCCACCCAGACCACCGAACAGGCGGCTCAGGAAGGCTTCTTCGCCAACGGCGTCAACAAGACCATTCAGATGGCCACTGTCATGTTCGCCACGGTGCCCATCCTGCTGGTCTATCCCTGGCTGCAGCGGTACTTTGTCACCGGCGTCACCATCGGCGCTGTCAAAGGCTGATTCTCATGGGCGGCCAAATGGCCCCCTGGAATAATATAAAGGAGGAAACTACCATGAAACGTATCCTGGCTCTGGTCCTGCTGGTCGCGATGATTGCGTCCCTGGGCGTTACCACGGCGTTTGCCGCGGACGACGGCTTTGTGGACGGCAAGTTCACCGAAACCCGCCACATCACCGTGGAAATCTACAACCGCAACAACGACGGCGGCACCGATCCCACCAACAACGTGTGGACCGACTATCTCAAGCAGCAGATGCTGGAAAAATTCAACGTGGAAGTTGAATACGTGTCCGTCGGCCGCTGGACTGAAACCGACGATATCGCCAACCTGCTGGCTGACCACAAGGCTCCCGACGTGAGCTACACCTACGGCTACAACACCATCATCTCCTACGCCAACATGAAAGACGCCAACGGCAACCCCGGCGTCATCGACCTGGCTCCCTATCTGGAAGAATACAAGGACCTGATCCCTGACCTGATCCAGCTACTGGGCGGCGAAGACAACCTGTACTACGATAAGGATCCCGCCACCGGCGCCGTTTGGATGATCGAGGGCGTCCGCGCCGACACCTCCCGTATCACCACCTTCATTCGCAAGGACTGGCTGGATAAGCTGGAGCTGCCCCTGCCCACCACGGAAGAAGAATTCCATGCCGCCCTGGAAAAATTCCGCGACAACGCTGAATTGCTGCTGGGCGAGAACGCCGACAAGATGATCCCCTACACTACCTCCACCGACATCGGTTGGCGCAACGACCTGATGAGCGTCAGCTATGTGGCCGACAACATCGACGACGAAACCCTGTTCGTCTACGGCTACGATGATCGTCACCTGCTCTACCCGGGCTATAAGGAAGGCATCCGCACCCTGAATAAGTGGTACAACGAGGGCCTGGTGTGGAAGGACTTTGGCCTGTACAACGACAGCACCGTGGAAGACGACAACATGAAGGCCGGCTATGTGGGCGCTTTCATGCATAACTGGGACTATCCTTTCCGCAACGGCGATGACTGCATCAACCTGAACCTGCAGCGCAACGTGGGCGAGGATGCCATGTTCGTGCCCGTCGACTGCTTCCAGAACGATGCGGGCGTGACCCGCAAGTTCATGGGCGCGGCTGTCGGCAGCGACCGCAAGATCTTCCTGCCCGCCACCAACACCGAGCCGCTGGCCTCCCTGCTCTACATCAACTTCATCTCCAGCGAGGAGACCATCAAGTACCTGCAGACCGGTCTGGAAGGCACCAACTACGAGATGGCTGACGGCGGCGCCTACAAGATCCTGCCTGCCACCGGCGAATGGGTAAAGAACTCCGGCAACAACATCGACTATACCATGACCTGCAACGGCCTGTACCTGGGCGAAGCCACCGGCGTCACCACCGCCCTGAGCTATCCCGGCATCCCCGCCGAGATCGTTATCCAGGCCAACGAATACGGCAAGAACAACGGCCGCTATCCCAAGCACTTCAATGTGGGCACCATCGAGAGCGAAACCGAAGTGGGCTCCAGCCTGTCCAGCAAGCGCGACGAGCTGCTCACCAAGGCAGTCACCGCTTCCGTGGAAGAATTTGATTCCGTGTTCGACGCCTACATGGACGACTATCTCAACGCCGGCGGCCAGGACATTATCGACGAGCGCATCGAGAAGCTGGCTGAGGTGTATGGGATCACCTATGAGAAGTAATGCCGCAAAGCATTGGCTGATCTGACCAAACGGCGGGTGCCGGCTCCGGCCGGCGCCCGCTTTTCAAAAAGAAGCCCGGGGGCGGCCTGCGGCTGTCCCCGGGCAGGGAAATGAGATATTCCGTTATTTTGCCCGCACGGCCTTTTCCTGGGCCAGCAGGCACAATTCCGCCGCCTTGAAGGCGTGGGCCTGGGTCATGGCGTTTTCGGTGCGGTTCAGGCAGTCCAGGATCAATTGGCCGAAGAAGGGATAGCCCGTAACGCCTGCGGCGCTGACATACCGTTCGCCCTTCCCGTTCACCAGGAACACATGCCCGCCTCCGGGCTGATCGGACGCCAGGTTCACATACTTGCGCACCTCGATGAAGCCTTCCGTGCCCAGGATGAACACCCTGCCGTCCCCCCAGGTGCGCAGGCCGTCCGGGGTGAACCAGTCCACCCGGAAATAGCTGGACGTGCCGTTTTTGCCCGTGAGGGCGCAATCGCCGTAATCCTCCAGTTCCGGATACTCGGGATGCGCGTAATTGGCCACCCGGCTGGCGGTCACCACGGCGTCCTCTTCCCCGGTGTAATGCAGATACTGCTCGATCTGATGGCTGCCGATATCGCACAGGATGCCGCCGTATTTCTCCCGTTCAAAGAACCACTTTGGCCGCCCGGACGCGCCCAGGCGATGAGGGCCGAAGCCGTTGACGGCAATCACCCGGCCGATTTCCCCCTGCTCCGCCATATATCCCGCCAGCAGCGCCCCTTCATCGTGCAGCCGCTCCGCATAATAGACCATGTATTTTTTCCCCGTCTCCGCCGTTTTTTTCCGGGCGGCGGCCAATTGATCCAGGGTGGTGAAGGGCGCCTTGTCGGTGAAATAATCCTTCCCCGCGTCCATGGCGCGCAGGCCCAGAGCGCAGCGTTCGCTGGTGACGGCGGCGCCGGCGATCAGGCGGGTTTCCGGGTCCTGGAGGGCCTCCTCTTCGCTGCGGGCGGGCCGCGCCTGGGGAAACGCCCGGATGAACGCCTCCACCTTTTTGGGGTCCGGGTCCCAGACGTATTTCAGGGTGCCGCCCGCCTCCGTCAGGCCGTTGGTCATGCCGTAAATATGGCCATGGTCCAGCCGCACGGCGGAAAACACGAATTCGCCGGGCTTCACCACCGGCCGGGGCTTGCCCTTGGGGGCATAGTTCATACCGTCAGATACGTTCATTTTTTCGCTCCTTCCCCAAATCCGCCGAAGCTGATTTCGCCGTCGAACCCCTCCACGGATGCCGCTTTCTCGTAAAAATGGGGCACGCTTGCCCGAATGCCCGCCACGGTGTAAAATGGATCATCGGGCAGGAGGGGCAGCTCCGCCGCCCGACGGGTGGCGCCGGCCTTGTAGATGGCGGTGATCAGTTCGATGGTGCGGCGGCCGTCCTCGCCGGTGATGGCCACGTCCCCGCCCCCTTCCAGGGCGGTGAGCACGTTTTCTAATTGCCCCACGTGCATTTCATAGGGCAGCGGGGGCAGGCCCGCCACCAGGTCCGCCGCCTGCTTTTCCAGGGCCTCGTCCCGCGTCCCGTCCGGAAAGCCGTTGGGCTGGGTCAGAGAAGCGTAGACGGCATAGGGCGCGGCCAGCTTGGCTTTGGCGCACTGGAACACCAATTGCTGCTCCTCCCCGTGATGCACCACGGAGGCCGTCACCGTGGCCAGGGCGCCGGGATACTCCATCACGGATACGCTCAGGTCCTCCACCTCGGCGTTGTCATGGGCGGTATTCGCCAGCACGCTGGTGACCCGCCGGGGCAGCCCCATCATCCAGCCCAGCATGTCGATATGGTGCACGGCGTGGTTCAGCGTGCAGCCGCCGCCCTCCTTCTCCCAAGTGCCCCGCCACCACAGATCGTAGTAGCTGTGGCTGCGGAACCAAAAGGAATTCACCTGAGCATGGCGAACTTCTCCGGCGATGCCGCTGTCCAGCAGCGCCTTCAGATCCCGGATCGGCCTGCGGAAACGGTTTTGCGCGATGATGGAGAGCTTTTTTCCGCTTTCGTCCCGGGCGCGCAGCACGGCGTCGCATTCCTCCAGGGAAGCGGCCATGGGCTTTTCGCAGACCACATGCTTCCCGCTGCGCAGGGCGTTGATGCTGATTTCGGCGTGCGTGAAGGGCGGCGTGCAGACGTCCACCAGGTCGATATCCCGGGAAAGGATGTCGTGGTGGTCCAGGAATACGTCCGCGTCCAAATGGTACTGTTCCTTGACTTTCTGCGCCTTTCCGGGGATAATGTCCACCAGCGCGGCGATGCGGCAGCGGTCCGGAAACTGGAGATAGGCCCGGATGTGGGCGTGGGATATGCCGCCCGTGCCGATGATGGCTACCTGAATCATGGCGTTGCCTTCCTTTCCTTGGTTGCGGAAACGGCCCCGGGAGGCCCTTCCCTGTATGGATGTTTTTTGATCGTATCCAGTATAACATGCTGAATATCCGACTTTCTGCGCAAATAGTGCTTGTTTTCATGTGAATCGCGCATTCTTTCAGAAAGGAGAAGACGCCATGAAGCAGCCGGTCGTCCTGAAAAAAGCGCCCCTCACCACCATGGAGAAGGGAAAGGGCTATGAAGCCGTATATGCCTACAGCGAACGAATGGAAACCACGGAATATCACTGCCACGATTTCTATGAAATCTACCTGCACGTCCACGGCGGCCAGTATTTCGGGCTGGATAACGCCCTGTATCTGCTCAAGCCCAATCAGCTGTTCATCATCCCGCCCTTTTCCATGCACGGGCTGAGCAGCGTCAGCGTGCTGAGCAATTATGAGCGGGGATATTTGAATATTTCCCCTGAAATGCTCAAGACCCTGGGCTGCGGGCAGATCGACCTGGACCGCTTCTTCCGCACCTATACCTCCAAGGGCCAGCATACCTTCCAATTGAGCGTCCGGGAAGCGGAGGAATGCGCTGCCTGGCTCCGCCAGCTTCAGTCCGCCGGCCCCGCCGCCGACCCCCTGGAGCAGTTCAGCAACTGCGGCGTCCTTATCCGCTTCCTCAACACCGTATGCCATGGCATCCGCCAGTCCCAGGCCGCCGCAGGCAGCGTCATCTCCAACAGCATCATTCAGGACGTGCTCACCTATATCAACAGCAATTACACCCAGCCCCTGAAAATGGACCAGCTGGCCAAGCAGTTCGGCGTTTCCGTCAGCTACCTGAGCCACGAATTCGCCAAATTCACCAACCGCAGCGTGTATGATTATATCCTGTACCGGCGGGTGATGCTGGCCCGCCAGATGATGCAGACCGATCAATCCCTCAACGCCATCGCCTATCAATGCGGCTTTAACGATTATTCCAATTTCCTGCGCATGTTCAACAAGCTGGTGGGCACCTCCCCCAGCCAGTTCCGCAAACAAATAAAACGCTTTCAGCAGGTCAAGAAGCCGTAACGCTTTTCCGGCCAGGGGCCTGGCCCCCGTGTCTCGCTGCTCGGCCGTGGCGGAGGGGCCCTTTCCCGCTGCCCGATTTCTTCATCGGCTGCCTGCTCAGGCAGCAAAAAAGCCCATGCCGGCGCCGGACCGGCATGGGCTTTTCTTGCATCAGTATTCAAATTCCCCGTCGAACACGAAGGTGACCTCCCCCGTCAGGGTGATGCCCTCGCTGCCGCAGCGGACGGTGAGATCGCCGCCGGGGAGCTTCACCACGATGTCGCTGTCCGCGGCGCAGTGGCCGCACCGCACGGCGGCCGCCGCGGCGGCGCAGGCGCCGGTGCCGCAGGCCAGGGTTTCGCCGTTGCCCCGCTCCCAGACCCTCAGGCGCAGGGTATTGCGGTTAATGACGCGCACAAATTCGGTGTTCACCCGCTCCGGGAAGCAATCGGCGTATTCAAAGCGGGGGCCCAGGGCGTTCAGGTCCAGCCCGTCGATGCCGTCCAGGAACACCACGCAGTGGGGATTGCCCACGGATACGCAGGTGGCCGTATACGTTTCATCCCCGATTTTCAGCGGAGCGGACACCACCTCTTCCCCTGCCGCAAGGACGGGCACCGCGGCGGCGGAAAAATCTGCCCTGCCCATGTTCACAGACACGGAATTGACCTTGCCGTCCCGCAGGTACACCTTCAAATGGTGCACCTGCCGGGCCATTTCGATGGCGATATATTCGCTGCGCACCAGGCCCTTGTCGTAGAGGTATTTGGCCACGCAGCGCAGATTGTTGCCCGCCATGCGGCCTTCGCTGCCATCCTTGTTGAAAGATCGGATGCGCACGTCGGCCGCCCCGGACTTTTCCATCAGCACGATGCCGTCGCCCCCGATGCCGTAGTGGGCAGTGCAGAGCTGCACGCACAGGGATTCGGGGCAGGTGATGGCGCCGTCAAAATTCTCAATGAAAATATAGTCGTTGCCGCAGGACTGCATCTTGGCAAAGCGGATGCGGCTGCGCCAGGCCCGCATGTGGTTGATGTCGATAAGCTCGGTGTTCTGGGCGGTGAAGCGGCTGGACATGATGTCCGCCAAGGCCCCGGCGGTATCCAGGGAAGTGAGACAGGGAATGGACAGCTGCATGGCCTTGCGGTGCAGCACGGTGAAATCCCCGATGGTGGCGTCCTTTACCGCGCCGGTGTAGACGATATAGTGAATGCAGCCCTGCTCCATGAGTTCGGTGATCTCGCCGTTTTCCGTGGCGTTGGCCACGCTTTTCACCGGGATGCCCAGGCTTTCGATGGCCGCGGCGGTGCCCAGGGTGGCATACAGGGAAAGGCCCAGATCGTAAAACCGCTTGGCCAGAGAAACGATCTCCTGGTAATCGTTTTCCTCCACGCTGATGAATACGCCCGTCTTTTGCTTGCTGTGGGGGGAGGGCACCTGAAAGCCCGCCGCGGTAAGGCCCTTGAACAGCGCCTCCGGCAGCGTTTTCCCAATGCCCAGCACCTCGCCCGTGGATTTCATTTCCGGGCCCAGGATGGCGTTGGCGTCGTTGAGCTTTTCAAAGGAGAAAACCGGCACCTTCACGGCGCAGTAGGGCGGGGTGCGGTAAAGTCCGGTGCCGTAGTGCAGATCAACCAGCCTTTCCCCCAGCATCACCCGGCTGGCCAGGTCCACCATGGGCACCTTGGTCACCTTGCTGATGTAGGGCACCGTGCGGGACGCCCGGGGGTTCACCTCGATGACATACAGCTCGTTGTTATAAATCAGATACTGGATGTTCACCAGGCCCTTGGTGCCCAGGGCCAGGGCCAGCTTCCGGGAGCAATCGCAGATTTTTTCCAGAAACACGTCGTTCAGATTATAGGGCGGATACACGGCGATGGAATCGCCGGAATGGACGCCTGCCCGCTCCACGTGCTCCATGATGCCGGGGATCAATACGTCCCGGCCGTCGGAGATCACATCCACCTCCAGCTCAATGCCCGGCAGATACTGGTCCACCAGTACGGGGTTTTCGATGCCCCCAGCCAGGATCTTTTCCATATAGGCGGCGGTCTGCTCCGGGGCACGGGAGATGGTCATGTTCTGCCCGCCGATAACATAGGAGGGCCTAAGCAGCACGGGATAGCCCAGCTCTTCCGCTGCGGAGAGGGCATCCTTCAGCGTCCGCACGCTTTTTCCCCTGGGCCTGCGGATGCGGAAGCTTTCCAGCAGCGCGTCAAACCGCTCCCGGTCCTCCGCGGTATCAATGGACGCCGCGCTGGTGCCCAGGATGGGAACGCCGTTTTCATCCAGGAATTTGGTGAGCTTGATGGCCGTTTGCCCCCCGAAGGCCACCACCACGCCGATGGGTTTTTCCACGTCGATGATGTTCATCACGTCCTCGGGGCACAGGGGCTCAAAATACAGCCGATCGGCGGTGTCGTAGTCGGTGGAGACGGTTTCGGGGTTGTTGTTGACGATCACCACGTCATAGCCCATTTCCCGCAGCGTCCACACGCAGTGGACAGAGCTGTAATCGAATTCGATGCCCTGGCCGATGCGGATGGGCCCGGAGCCCAGCACCATCACCACCGGATGCCCGCTGCGCCGAAGGGCCCGGGATTCGCAGGCGGCGTCCGCGCAGGAATAAAAATACGGCGTCTCGGCGGCAAATTCCGCCCCGCAGGTATCCACCATTTTATAGGAAAGCGCCCAGCCGGGCACCTCCCTGGCCCCGGCAAGCCGCCGGATGGCCGCGTCGGGATAGCCCATGCGCTTGGCCCGGGCGTAGTTTTCCTTCGTGGCGCCTTCCTTTTGCAGCTTTTCCTCAAAGGCCGCCATGCCCCGCAGCTTATAGAGGAACCAGCGGTCGATCTTCGTGATTTCAAAGATTTCATCCACGGATACGCCCGCCTTCAGGGCCTCGAACACCGTAAACAGCCGCCGGTCATCCTGGGCGGAAAGCCGCTCCCTCAGGGGCGCGTCCGAAAGCGGCGGGGCGTTTAAGGTATCCAGATTGATTTCCGCGCCGCGCACGGCCTTCATCAGCGCCTCCTCAAAGGACTGGCCGATGGCCATCACCTCGCCCGTGGCCTTCATTTGGGTGCCCAGGCGGCGGGAGGAGCCAAAGAATTTGTCAAAGGGCCATTTGGGGAATTTCACCACCACGTAGTCCAGCGCCGGCTCAAAGCAGGCGCAGGTCCTGCCCGTAATGTCGTTGGCGATTTCGTCCAGGGTATAGCCCAGGGCGATGCGGGTGGTCATCTTGGCGATGGGATAGCCGGTGGCCTTGCTGGCCAGGGCGGAGGAACGGGAGACCCGGGGGTTCACCTCGATCACCGCGTATTCAAAGGAATCGGGGTTCAGGGCGAACTGGCAGTTGCAGCCCCCCACGATGCCGATGGCGGCAATCATATCCAAGGCTGCGGAGCGCAGCATCTGGTATTCCTTGTCGCTTAAGGTCAGCGCCGGGGCCGCCACGATGCTGTCGCCGGTGTGCACGCCCACGGGGTCCACATTCTCCATGGAGCATACGGCGATCACGTTGCCCACGGCGTCCCGCATGGTTTCAAATTCGATTTCCTTCCAGCCGGAAATGCACTTTTCCACCAGGATCTGGGTAATGGGCGACGCGTCCAGCCCCGCCCGGGCGATGACGCGCATTTCATTTTCGTTCCCTGCGATGCCCCCGCCGCTGCCGCCCAGGGTATAGGCGGGCCGCACGATGACGGGATAGCCGATCTTTTCCGCGGCGGAGAGGGCCTCCTCCAGGGTTTCGGCGATTTCGCTGGGCACGCAGGGCTGGCCGATGGCCTTCATGGTGTCCCGGAATTTTTCCCGGTCCTCTGCCCGCTCAATGGCCTCGATGGGCGATCCCAGCAGCCGCACGCCGTATTTTTCCAGGGTGCCATCCCGGCTCAATTGCATGGCCAGCGTCAGCGCCGTCTGGCCTCCCAGGCCCGCCAGCAGCCCGTCCGGCCGTTCCTTTTCGATGATGCGCCGCACGGTTTCGGCGTTCAGGGGCTCCAGGTAAATCTCGTCGGCCAGATGCTGGTCGGTCATAATGGTGGCGGGGTTGGAATTCACCAACACCACGTTCAGCCCTTCCTGCTTCAGCACCCGGCATGCCTGGGCCCCGGCGTAATCGAATTCCGCCGCCTGGCCGATGACGATGGGGCCCGAGCCGATCACCAGCACCTTGCGTATGGTCGCGTCCTTAGGCATGGCCCGTCCCTCCCATCATGGAAATAAAGCGGTCGAATAAATAGCCTGTATCCCGCGGGCCGGAGCAGGCCTCAGGGTGGAACTGCACGGTGAAGCAGCGAAGATCGGGATACGCCATGCCCTCGCAGCTCAAATCGTTGGCATTGACGAAGGTTTCCTTTCCGACGCCCTTTACGCTGTCCGCCACCACGGCATAGCCGTGGTTCTGGCTGGTGATCCAGGTGCGGCCCGTTTCCAAATCCTTCACCGGCTGGTTGCCCCCCCGGTGGCCGTACTTCAGTTTTACCGTATCGCCCCCCAAGGCCAGGGCGGTCAATTGATGCCCCAGGCAGATGCCGAACACCGGCTTTTGCCCCAGCAGCTTCCTTATTTCGGCCACGCAGCCGGCGTTTTCCTTGGGATCGCCGGGGCCGTTGGAAAGCATGATGCCGTCGGGATCGGTGTCCAGCACCTCTTCGGCTTTCGTATCCGCCGGCCATACGGTGACGGCGCAGCCCCGCCGCTGCAGGGAACGGATGATGTTGCGCTTGGCCCCGTAATCCATCAGCGCCACCCGGTATTTTTCCTGCCCTGTCGCGGGATACGTGCGCTTTTCCCCGCAGGTGACGGCTTTCACCGCCCCTTCCACCCGGAAGGCGCGCAGGGCGGAAAGGTCCTGGGGCACCTGATCGCAAATCAGGGCGTTCATCACGCCCTCCTCCCGGGTCATGCGCACGATTTCCCGGGTATCCACCCCGCACAGGCCCGGGATGCCGTGGGCGGTCAAATAATCATTCAGGGCATACTGGCTGCGGAAATTGGAGGGCGCATGGCAGATTTCCCGCACGATATAGCCAAACAGGGCGCTTTCCCCCTCGAAATCCTCTTCGATCACCCCGTAATTGCCGATGAGGGGAAAGGTGTGGGTAACGATCTGGCCGAAGTAGCTGGGGTCCGTCAGCGTTTCCAGATACCCTTCCATCCCCGTGGTAAATACCAATTCCCCGGCCCGGTCCCCGGGCGCGCCGATGCGCTCCCCTTCAAACACGCTGCCGTTCTGCAAAACCAGATAGGCCATCTTCGCTTCCTCCGCCATGGTTGCTCATGCACATGTGTGCATGATTATGCACACATTATACAGTCATTTTCCCAGGTTGTCAAGGGTATAATTGAAGAAAAATTCATCGTCTCTGTGAAAATATGCAAAGAAAAAGGAGGGCAGCTCCGCCCTCCTTCCCTTATTTCAGCAGCTCCCAGGATTGAAAAATCATATCGCCGCCGAAAACGAAGTAAATATCCTGCGTGCCTCCGGCGGTGAAGGGCACGGTAAAGGACGCGCCCATTTCCGTTCCCGCCGGGATTTCGATCGCGGCGGCAATTTTCCCTGCCAGGCTGCCGGGAATCACATACAGCACGGCGCCTTCCTCGGAGGCGGCGGTGACGCGTATCTCCCGGGCGTTCTCCCCCAGGGCGGCCTGGGATACCCGGGTCCAGCTCCCGGCCTTTCCTTCCACGTAAGGGGCGCCGTCCTTCACCTTCACCACGATGCCCGCCTGATTGGCCTGGGTGGACGCCAGGACTTCCGTATAGGGGGCCAGGGGCTTCAATTGCTCCACGCCCCGCATGGTGCCCTTCACCTGCTGCAGCGTGCCGTCCGGCAGGAGGGTGATCCTGTCGATCTGCGGGCTGCGGTAGTTCCCGGTGATGCCCATGGCCTTCTCCACGGGGCGGCTGTGGTAAAACAGATAGTATTCCCCGTTCAGGCAGGCAATGGAGTGGTGGTTGTTGCCGTAGAGGCCGAAGAAATGCCCCTCATTGGGGAACAGTTCGCCCCGATAGGTGTAGGGCCCCAGGGGGTCCTCCGCGGTCATATACTGAATGGCCCCGTCGGTGAGCCCCAGGGCGTTGCCCCGGGTCTGCCAATTGGAGCAATAAGAATAAACATACTGGTCCCCGATCCTGTTGATACCCGAATCCTCAAACAGCCAGGGCACATCCAGCGTGACGGGGTCGCCGTCCAGGGAAATCATATCCTCCCCCAGCCGCACGATGCGCCCGGTGCCGGGCTGGGCCTGGCGGCCCTCCGGCACGCCGCCGCCGAAAGCCAGATACCCCGTGCCGTCGTCATCCACCATCACCGCCGGGTCAAAGAGCCACGTGACATCGGCGCAGTTGGGGGTCCGCCGGCTGATGAGGGCATGGCCCAGCTCATCCTTCCAGGGGCCGGTGGGGCTGTCGGACGTGAGCACGCCGATGCCGTTGCCGCCGTTGCAGAAGTAAAGGAAGAATTTTTCCTTCCCATCGATCTGCTTATGGGCGGCGCAGGGCGCCCAGGAATTTTGGGCCCAGGGAGCCGCGCCGCCGGCCACCGCCACGGGGATACGGCCGTGATCGGTCCAATTCACCAGGTCATCGGAGGAAATCAGGTTGAGGCAGCGGATGGTGCCGTAGCCGTTTTCCTTCACCCTCCCGCCGGCGTCCCGCTCAATGATGTCGTCCGTCATAAATACGTAGAGCCGCCCCTGGTATTCCATCACGCCGGGGTCCGCGCCGAACCGCTGGGTATAGAGAGGGTTGTTTTCCCCATCCTTCTTGTAGGATACCGCCAGTTCCAGTTTCAAGTCCGCCACTGTGTTTCCTCCGTTCTCCGCCCCCGCGCTGCCCGGAAGCGGCATGAGCATCAGCGCGCAAAGCAATGCGCAGCGCAGCATCTTTTTCATTACTTATATCCTCCCTTTTCAGGCCGTGCGTGCACGCGCCCCGGCCAAGGCCATCCCGCCGCGGGCGGCGGAAGGGGCGGTCATGCCCGCGTCCGGCGGCGTCTTCGCCGGGCGGACAGGAAAATCAGCAGCAGGGCCAGCAGTACCCCCGCCAGCGCCCCGGCGCCGTCGATGAGCACGTCCCCCGCCATGGCCGTCCGTCCGCTCACCGCCCGCTGATGCAGTTCATCCATTACGGCGCAGAGGGCACCTGTCCCCCAGGCGGCCGCGGTCTTCCATTTGATCCGCAGCCGTTCAAGCAGCAGGCGCAGGAACAGCCCCAGCAGCAAAAACTCCGAAAAATGGGCGGCCTTGCGCACCAGCGGCATATATTGCCGCACGAGGGTTCTTTGCTCTCTTGCCTTAAGGCCGTAAAACCCCTGCTTCCATATCCCCAGCAGCCATCGGGTCACCCGGGCGCTGGCTGCGCCGGACAAGTCGGCGTTTTGAGCGGAGAAGAAAAAAATCATCCCCGCCATGGCCAGCGCCAGCGCCCCGAAAACCCAAACAGCCCATCGCTTTTTCAACACGCGATCCGTTCCCTTCCGCGGCGGTTTTGCCCGTCCGCTGTCTGTTCTTTTCGTCGCAAAGCGGTGTTTTCCTGCCGCCCCCCGGATTCTTTTGCTTGCCGCAGGGGCAAATGGGGCGTATAATAAAATTGTTTAGGCGAAAGGAGGGGGCCGGCGTGAAGGGTGTGAACAGCGAATACCGGGCGGACGGGCTTTCCAATCGGGCGCTGATCGCGCTGATCCTGCCGCTGATCGCCGAGCAGTTTCTGGCGGTGCTGGTGGGCATGGCGGACACCGCCATGGTCAGCGGCGTGGGCGAAAGCGCCGTGGCCGCCGTTTCCACCGTGGACACGCTGAACGTCCTCTTTATCCAGTTGTTTTCCGCCATGAGCGCCGGAGGCGCGGTGGTGGCCGCCCAGTACCTGGGCCGGGACGACCGAAAAAACGCCTGCGCCGCCGCCAAGCAATTGATGCTGTCCACCTTCGCGCTGGCCGTGGCGGTAACGGCGGTGATCGCCCTGCTGCATCGGCAGATCATCGGCCTCATGGACAACGGCAGCGATCAAAGCACCCTCAGCCAATCCTATACCTACCTGCTCATCACCGTGTTTTCCTATCCCTTCCTGGGCATCTATAACGGCGGCGTGGTCCTGCTGCGGGCCATGGGCAACAGCTAATCCTCCATGTGGACCAGCGTGGCCATGAACATCATCAACATCGGCGGCAACGCGCTTT
>Ga0079305_1001499_pt1 | contig 29737 bp, 14 predicted proteins | sample LMS_cellobiose_e_FD_79183 | JGI IMG/M metagenome (GOLD analysis project Ga0079305, IMG submission 79183) | Rumen-fistulated moose microbial communities from Alaska, USA - LMS_cellobiose_enrichment | ecosystem: Host-associated > Mammals > Digestive system > Stomach > Rumen fluid ... | reverse complement strand
GATTTCACTTTGGATTTCAAGCCGCCCGCCGTGGGCCTGAGCGATCATCTGACAAAGGCTCAAGCCCAAACCGGCCCCGCCCAGCTTGCGGCTGCGGGCTTTGTCCACCCGGTAGAAGGGCTCCGTCACCAAAGCGATTTTATCGACGGGTATGCCGCTGCCTTGGTCGGTGACGGATAAGGTTTGCAAGTCATTCGATCGATCGGCGGTCAGCCGAATGACCGTGTTTTCCGGGCTGGCCTTGATGGCGTTGTCCGTCAGGTTAGTCAGCAGGCTGAACAGCAGATCGGGGTCGCCAGTCAGGGTATCCGCCCGCAGATCTGTCTGCAATTCGATCCGCTTTCCTTCCGCTGCTTGTGTCATAGCTGCACAAACTTTTTCCAGCAATTCTCTTGCATCGATGCTTTTTTTCAGTACCACCGGATTCTCCTGCATGGAAATGAGCTGCATCATTTTTTGGCTGAGCCGTTCAGTGCGCCTGGCCGCTTCATGGATTTCATGAGCGGCTTCCAACCGTCCTTCTTCCGTCAGCGGCATGGACAGCAGGCTTCCCGAAAAACCAATGATGGCGGTCATGGGGGTTTTCATTTCATGGGTCAGCGCCCCCAGCAGCATTTCACGCCGCCGGGCAGTTTCCTCCAGATCGGAGATTTTCTGTTCCACAGTTTCCGCCATGTTATCGAAGGAGCGGGACAGGTCGCCCACCTCATCCCCGGTCTGGATTTTGGAACGCAAGCCATAATCACCCCCTGCGATCTTTTCAGAAACGCGGGTCAGCTTGCGCAGCGGTTTCAGCGTTTTCCGCAGGATCAACGGCAGCAAAACGCCGCACAGCAACAGGCATCCAAGCAAGGAAAGCTGCGCCATGCGTGTCAGATCTTCGATATGCCGATATGTTTCGTCGATGTTTGCCGTGCGGTAAACGGTAACGGGTGTTTGCAGCACAGTCATGTTCTGCGCGGAGATCAGCAGATGCGTCCCGTCTGTTTCCAGGATGCGGCTTGCAGTAATGATTTCCTTCGATACCGGCAAAACGGTTAGCGGATCGTGCACCGCCGTATTATAAAAATACCGCCCATCCATCACCAGCGACCAAGAGCAAGCACCGGTTTGCAGCAGGTGGGCATAGGTGGAGAAGGTGTACTGGATCAGCGACTGCCGCGCGACTCCGTCTGCATCATAGGATGTGGAAGATGTGCGATCCAAGGTGGACAGGTGATCGCAGAATACCGCCGCGTCCCGCTCTCCGTTCTGAATCGCCTGCTGGATCAGCCCGTCTGTTTCTTTCGCCACGAAGAGATACAGGCATAGGCTGACCGACAGCAGGATCATCGCCAGGGTGATGAGGGTTTGCTTTAACCATAGCTTCATGCCTGCACCTCCAGCCGATACCCGATTTTGTACACGGTCACTAATTCCTTGTTCAGATCCAGCTTCCGCCGCAGGGCTGCCACGTGCACGTCCACGGTGCGGGTTTCACCGATGAACTCATCACCCCACACCTGATGCAGCAAATCTTCCCGCGTCATCACCATGCCGGGATGCCGCAGGAAGGTGAGCAGCAGCTCATATTCCATGTTTTTGAGGGGGATCGCTTCGCCGCCCTTCGTGACCGTGCGGCTTTCCATGTCGACGGCAATCTCCCCATAAGTCAGCGTCTTTGGCTGCCTGTCCGCCCGGGCCAGCACCTTTTCCATCCGCACAAGCAATTCCAGAATATCAAAGGGCTTCACCAGATAATCCTCCGCCCCCAACCGCAGCCCCTGCACCCGGCTCTGCACGTCCGCTTTCGCAGACACATAAATCACCGGAATGCCCTTTTCTTTCATGTACGGCAGCAGCTCAAAGCCGTCCAGCTCGGGCAGCATAATATCGCACAGCGCCAGATCAAAGCGCTGCGCCTGAATGGCCTCCACCGCCTGCCGCCCGTCCATGGCGCAGGCGGGAACGTAGCCCGCCACTTTCAGGTTGGTTTCGATCAGCCGGCTGATGGCCGGGTCGTCCTCCACGATCAAAATATGCTTTTGCATCACAATTCCCCCTTTTCAGTATAACATGGCCCGCCCCCATTGATAAGGATGCTGATGTAAACAAGTTGTAAAATATGCCGGGGTATATTATAATTAAGCCACAAAATCCATTCAAAGGAGAGAAAAACCATGAGCAAATGGGTTGCCATTTGGGGGTCCGCCCCTTCCTATACCGCCGCAGTGCCCGCGCGCTACGCAAAGGATGTTACGCTGCGCTATAACATGCGCTCCCTGCTGGGCGGCGGCAAAATGCGGCTTCACTTGAATAACCTGTACGGACGGGAGGCCGCGGTGATCACCCGGGTATTCCTGGTGCATGGGGATGCGGCCGTACCCGTCACCTTTGGCGGAGAGACCGCATGCAGCCTGCCCGCCGGAGCGCAGGTGATGAGCGACGAGATTGATTTTCCCATCGCGCGCGGGGAGGATTTCGCCGTGACCATGTACCTGGGCGATATGACGCCGCTGCACACCGGCACAAAGCATTACGGCCCCCTGAGCAGCTTCGCCTTTGCGGAAGGGGATCACGCGGCGGAGGCCGCGCTGCCGCCCGAGCACAGCGCGCCCACCGAAACGGTGTACTTTCTGGATACCGTCGACCTGCTGACGGAGGACGGACAGGCCCACGCCCTGGTGTGCTTTGGGGACAGCATCACCGCCCAGTCCTGGCCGGATTATCTGGCTCTGCGGGTGCTGCGGGAGGGGCCGGAACACCTGGCCGTGGTGCGCCGGGGCATCGGCGGCAGCCGGGTGCTGCGGGCATATGGCTATATGCAGCACCGGCATTACGGCAGCCGGGGCATCGAGCGGTTTGAACGGGAGCTTTCCGCGGCGGGCGTGGACAGCGTGGTGATATTGCACGGCATCAATGATCTGATCCATCCCGGCACCAACGACCTGCGCCCCTGGAGCGAGCTGCCCACGGCGGAGGAGCTGATCGACGGCCTGCGGTTTTATGTGCGGAAGGGGCATGAAATGGGTCTCAGGGTGTATCCGGCTACCATTCCAACGCTGAAGGGCTGGAATATCTACGTGCCCAAGCGGGATGAGATCCGCCACGCGGTGAACGAATGGATCCGCGCGCAAAGCGAAGCGGACGGCTTTGTGGACTTTGACGCCATCACCCGCAGCGCCGACGACCCGGACAGCCGCGACCCCGAATGCGACGTGGGCGATCACATTCACCCCAGCCTGGAGGGCGCGCGGCGCATGGCCGAGGGCGTGCCCGCGCAATACCTGAAGTAAACCCGCCGCCGTCTTTTTTCTGTACCCCGCATTGACTTGCGGCGGCAAAATCATCTACAATTAAAATGAACTGAAAGCAGGAGGAAACCCTTTATGGAACGCAAGGATGGGCGCGCATGCGACATGCCGCGCGAGCACAACATCACCGTGGACTTTGTAAAGACCGCCGCGGGCAGCTGCCTGATTGAAACGGGCGGCACCCGGGTGATCTGCACCGCCTCTGTAGAGGAGGGCGTGCCGCCCTTCCTGCGGGGCAAAAACTGCGGCTGGCTGACGGCGGAATATGCCATGCTGCCCGCCTCCACAGGCCGCCGCAAGCAGCGGGACGGGCTGAAAAAGGATGGGCGCGGCGTGGAGATCAGCCGCCTGATCGGCCGGGCGCTGCGCCAGGCGGTGGATCGGGAGCGGCTGGGCGAGCGCACCATTACAATTGACTGCGACGTGCTGGAGGCCGACGGCGGCACCCGCACGGCGGCCATCACCGGCGGCTTTGTGGCGCTGGTGTGCGCCATCGACAAGCTGATCGCCGAAGGCAAGCTGAAGGAATCCCCCATCGTGCACCAGATCGCCGCCATCAGCGCGGGGGTGGTGCAGGGGGAGCCCTGCCTGGATCTGTGCTACACCGAGGACAGCAGCGCTGACACCGACATGAACTTTGTGATGAACGAGCGGGGCGAATTCATCGAGCTGCAGGGCACCGGCGAGGGCGCGGCCTTCAGCAGGGAAAAGCTGAATACGCTCATTGACCTGGGCGAAAAGGGCTGCCGCCTGCTGATGGACGCCCAGCAGGAAGCCCTGGGCCTGCGGGCCTGCTGGATCGGGCAGAAGCAAAAGCTGGTGCTGGCCAGCAACAACGCCCATAAGATCGCAGAGCTGACCGCCATGCTGGGCCATAAATACGACGTGGTTTCCATGCGGGAAGCGGGATTTACCGATGATATCATCGAGAATGGCGAAACCTTTGAGGAGAACGCGCGCATCAAAGCCGAGGCCGTGATGCAGGCCACCGGCTACCTGACCCTGGCGGACGACAGCGGCCTGGCGGTGGACGCCCTGGACGGCGCGCCCGGCGTGCGCTCCGCCCGGTACGCGGGCGAGCAGCACTGCGACGCGGACAACAACGCCCTGCTGATGAAAAACCTGGCGGACGTGCCCGCCGAAAAGCGCACGGCGAGCTTTGTCAGCTGCATCGCCATTGCCAGCCCCTTCCGCCCCACGCAGACTGTGCGGGGTGAATGCCCGGGCCTGATCACCTTCGCTCCCCGGGGCAGCGACGGCTTTGGCTACGACCCCTATTTTGAATACGAAAACGGCCTGACCTTCGCCGAAATGCAGCCGGAGGAAAAGAACGCCGTCAGCCACCGGGCCCGGGCCATGCAAAAGGCGCTGGAGCTGCTATGAAACGGCGCATCGGCGTAATATCGGACAGCCACGGCGACATGGGCCACCTGAACATGGCCATGATGAAGCTGGAGGCGGAGGGGCCGCTGGACGCGTTGATTCACTGCGGCGACCACGCCGGCGACGCGGAGGCGGTGGGCGGCAATATCCTGCAGGTGGCCGCCGTGCGCGGCAACTGCGACGGCTGGATGGACAAATCTCCCCTGGAAATGGAGCTGGTCATCGGCGGGGTGCGCTTCTTCATCACCCACGGGCATAAATACGGGGTAAAGAGCGACATCGAAACCCTGTCCCAGATCGCCGCTGCCAAGGGCGCGCAGATCTGCTGCTTCGGCCACACCCACATCCCCCGCTGCGAATACAGAAACGGCGTGCTGATGCTGAACCCCGGCGCGTGCCTGTATACCGGCAACTGCGCGCTGATCGAGACGGATGGGCAGGGCGGCTTTCAGGTGCGCATGCTCACCGTGGACTGACAGGAAAGGATTGAACCGTGCGAAAAATACTGTCTCTTGCGGGGCTGCTGATCGTGATCGCCCTGTTTTTTACCGGCATGACGCTGGGCGTGGAAACGGACGGGCAACGGGAAAGCCCCGCCTCTCTGCCCCCCGTGGGGATCGCCCGGGGAACGGATCAAAGTGCGCTGGAGAGCGTATTCGGCCTTCCCGTGCCCCGCACCGCCGCCCCGGGCAGCGGCAGCGTGACCGACGCCCCGGCGGGCAGCCTGAACGCCCGGCTGTATGCCTGGGAGGGCAGCGACGGGCTGCTTCTCTGTGCCGTGCGGCCGGCGGAAGCGGCCTCCCTGCTGCGGCGGGAGGAGCTGACGCTGAACACCGCCTCTTTGTGGACGGTGAGCGGCGAAACGGTAACCCTGGCGGCGGGGAATGCGGGCGCCTGCGCCTATTTTGACAATGACGACGCGGCGTTCTCCATCTATCTGCCCGGCGGCACGGAGGATGAACTGCTGGGCCGCATAGCCGCAACGGTGACCTTTCCCCATGGCGAGTGATCCAAAGGACGGTGAAAGATGATGCAAAAGCCCCTGCGGCAGATGCCGACCCGGACGCTGCTGCGCCGGTTCATCCCCTATTTTTATCCCTATAAATGGCTGCTGCTGGCCGATCTGCTGGCGGCGGGGCTGACCACGGTGTGCGAGCTGGTACTGCCGCTGATCGTGCGGCGCATCACCAACGGCGCGCTGGGCACGGCAGGCGCGCTGACCACCGGCCTGGTGCTGCGCCTGGGGGCGCTGTATATCCTGCTGCGCGTCATCGACGCGGCGGCCAATTATTTCATGCAGTCCGAAGGCCACATCATGGGCGCGAAGATCGAAACAGACATGCGCCACGACCTGTTTCACCACCTGCAGCAGCTGTCCTTCAGCTACTACAACAACACCAAGGTGGGCCAGATCATGAGCCGCATCACCAGCGATCTGTTCGACATCACCGAATTTGCTCACCATGGGCCGGAAAACTTTTTGATTTCCGGCATCAAAATGGTCATCTCATTCGTTATATTGGGGAACATGAATATCCTGCTGACGCTGCTGATATTCGCCGTGCTGCCCTTCATGGTGTACTTCACCCGGTTTTTCAACAAAAAAATGCGGCTGGCCTTCAAGGAAAGCCGGCAGCAGGTGGGCGAGATCAACGCCCAGGTGGAGGATTCCCTGCTGGGCATCCGGGTGGTGAAATCCTTTGCCAACGAGCAGCTGGAGGAGGATAAATTCGACGCTGGCAACGAAGAATTCCTGCGGCTGAAGCGCAAGCGCTACCACTATATGGCGGGCTTTGGCACCAGCACCCGCATCCACGACGGGCTGATGTACATCATCGTGGTGGTGGCGGGGGCGCTGTTCCTGATTCACGGCAAAATCACCGTGGGCGATTACACGGCCTATCTGCTGTACGTATCCACCCTGCTGACTTCCATCCGCACCATTGTGGATTCCACTGAGCAATTCCAGAACGGCATGACGGGCATCGAGCGCTTCTGCGAGATCATGGATGCCCCCGCCGAGATCAAGGATACTCCCGGCGCGAAGCCCCTGGGCAAAGAGGTGCGCGGCGAGGTGAGCTTTGAGCATGTGGGCTTCCATTACAGCGACGATCAGGAGCACGAGGTGTTAAGCGGGCTCGATCTGCGCGTGCATCCCGGCCAGAACGTGGCCGTGGTAGGCCCCAGCGGCGGAGGAAAAACAACGCTTTGCAACCTGATTCCCCGCTTTTACGACGTGACGGAAGGGCGCATCACCATTGACGGGCAGGACATTCGGAATATCACGCTGAAATCCCTGCGGGACAGCATCGGCATGGTGCAGCAGGAGGTGTACATGTTCAGCGGCACCGTGGCCGACAATATCGCCTACGGTAAGCCCGGTGCCACAAGGGAAGAGGTGATCCAGGCGGCAAAGCAGGCGGACGCCGACGCTTTTATCCGCCAGCTTCCCCAGGGCTATGATACCTATGTAGGCGAGCGGGGTGTAAAGCTGTCCGGCGGACAGAAGCAGCGCATTTCCATCGCCCGGGTCTTCCTCAAAAACCCCCCCATCCTGGTGCTGGACGAGGCCACCAGCGCCCTGGACAACGAGAGCGAACGGCTGGTGCAAAAATCCCTGGAAAAGCTGGCCCATGGCCGCACCACCTTCACCATCGCCCACCGGCTGACCACCATCCGCAACGCGGATGTGATCTGGGTGCTGACGGACGAGGGCATTCAAGAGCAGGGCACCCACAAGGAGCTGATGCAGAAGGGCGGATTGTACGCCCAGCTGTACGCCATGTACACCGAGGATCAAAACGATGTGGCTTAGTTTTCTATGCGGATAAAGAACTGAAGGAGGTAAAAGAATGAAAAGGCTTTTTGCTTTGCTGCTGGCAATGATGCTGACAGCCGCCCTCGCAGGCGCGTCGGCGGAAGGCGTTGTCGCTTCGCTCAACCAGAAGATTGCCACCCGTTCCGGCCCCGCCACCAGCTATGACGACATGGGCACCTTCCTGATCAGCAACTGGAAAACCAGCTATGTGTCCGTGATCAGCAAGGCCCAGGGCAGCGGCGTATGGTGGGTGCAGGTGGAATTCTTCGAGAACAACCGTCTGTACCGCGCATACACCGGCCTGAAGCGGGTGAACGTGAACGAAAACCTGATCCCCGAGGAGGTGCTGCTGGGCACCGGCTCCATGATCGCCGCCGGGAATGTGACGGCCTATTACGGCCCCGGCCCGGAATATGCCGTGATGAAAAACGACGTGCCCTGGAGCGTGGATGTGACGGTGTGGGGCGCGGAAAACGGCTATCTGCTGGTGGATTTCTTTGACGAAGCCATGAACAAGCAGCGCCGTGCCTGGGTATACGCCGAACTGGCGGAGATCGACTGGATCAATGGCGCGCCTTACGGGAGCCTGACCAGCAATCAGGCCGCCATTCAGTCCGGCGACGTGTACAGCATGCTGGAGAGGGAGGACACCCGCTGCACCGTGCTGCAATACGGCCAGCCCGGCGAATACAGCCTGATCGAACTGAGCCTGTTTGGACAGATCAATTCCCAGCTTCTGACGGTGGCGATGGAGGGCAGCGACTTTGGCACCTTCACCCTGGGCAGCGGCAATGCCGAAGTATGGTTCTCCGAGGAGGAGATCGTAATTGAAGCCTATCTGCCGGAGATCGGGCTGAATGATGTGATCATCCTGTTAAAGAATGGCACGATGCCGCAATAACCGCAAATACTGCATAAAAAACCCGCATGCGTTACCGCATGCGGGTTTTATTATGACGTTCTTTAGCCGTTTGTGCCGTCGTCGTAAATGATGGGCGCCGGGGTTTCGGTCAGCTGCGGCGCGGCGGTCTCCGCCGCGGGGAGCTCCTCAGCAGGCGCTTCCGTGGGCGCGGGGGTGATCATGGCCTCGGCGCGGGCGTCGCCGTACAGCCGGTTCAGGGTATTCTTGCCCGCCACGCCGTCCGGGCTGATGCCCACAAAGCGCTGATAGGCCTTCACCGCGCTGGCGGTACCGCCGCGGTATTCCCCGGTGACGGTGCCGGTATAGAAACCCAGCTCCTTCAGGCGCATCTGCACCCAGTATACATCCTCGCCCTTGGTGCCGGTGTTCATCTGCCGCACGGTTTCCGGCGGGTTGGCGCTGTCATATACCGGCGGGATGGTGGGCGTGGGCGTCACGTAGTTCATCTGGGTCTTGGGGTTCAGCTCGCCCGGCTTCACGGCGTAAGCCAGCTCGGGATCGCTGGGGCCATCCTCATGGATCCACACCTGCACGCCCTCGCCGCAGTTGTTATAGATCCATTTGGCGTCCGCCACCGTCAGGCGGATGCAGCCATGGGAGGCACGGCGGCCCAGGGCGTTGTAGGAGGATTTGTTCAGGCGGTTGGTATCATAATTCTGATAAATTACCGAATGGAAAGCAATGTTCTTGTTGATCTGCGTCCAATACTGGGCCGTGCCGCCGCCCCAGTTGGGGAAGGTACACCAGAGGGTGCGCCGGGCGGTCAGCGTCCACAGGCCCACGTCACTGGGGTATTTCTTGGTGCCGGTGGAGCAGATAAACGCCTTGTGCAGCACGGTGAATTCCCCATCGTCATCCCGGGTGAATACCTTGGTGACCTGGTTGGCCACGTCCACCTCGATAAAATAGGGCACCGGGGTGGGCGGCACCGCCGGTTCATCGGCGGAAACAGCCTTATCGGAGAAGAGGATGTTCCAGGTCGTTTCCCCCGCGGCGCCGTCGGCTTTCAGGCCGTTATGGGTCTGAAAGGCCTTTACCGCCGCCTGGGTGCGGGTATAGAAGCCGGTGGAGGTTTTGCCCTCAAAGAAGCCCAGCGCCGCCAGCCGCTGCTGCAGCAGGGTGACCCGGGGCCCGGTATCGCCATAGCGCAGCGTGCCCTGGAAGGTGAGATCCGGCTCCGGCGTGGGCTCGGGCGTGGGCGTAGGTTCCGCCGTGGGCGCGGGCGTGGGCATAGGCACCGTGCCGGAATAGAGCAGCTCCTGCGTCTTTACATCCGCCACGCCGGTGGATTCCAGGCCGTGATCCGCCTGGAAGGCCGCAACGCCCGTGCGGGTGTTTTTCAGATAGGTGCCGCTGATCTTATCGGAATAATACTGATAGTCCTTCAGCGCCTGCTGCAGCCGCTCCACATCCTTGCCGGTCATATTATAGGACAGCTCCCGGTAGCACTCGCCATAGATGATGGCCTGTGTCGCCGCGTCGGCAATGCCGGTCTGCTCCAGGCCATAGGCCTTCTGTACGCTCTTGACCGCGCTGCGGGTCACCTCGGCAAACTGTCCGCTGAGGGGGCCGTTATAATACAGCAGCTCCTTCAGCCGGGTCTGCAGGGCAAGCACGTCCTCCCCCTTATCCCCATATTGCAGGCCGTCCGCCGCCGGGCTTTCTTCCGCCAGCGCCACACAGCCCATCATCAGGATAACAGCCAATAAAATCAACAAACGCTTCATACGGTACACCTCACACGCTTCTTTTTGCAATGTTGTAACAGCGCGTACATATATTGTAATAAAACCGTCACAAAAAAGCAAGACCCAGTTGCAGCCAATCGGCTGTTTTCTGCATCAGTTTCAGAAATATTTACTTTTGCTCCGCGATCTGCCGCACGGCCGCCGCCAGATCATCGATCTCCCGCTCTGTGGAGTAGGGGCCCACGCTGGCCCGCACCGTGCCCTGCGTACCCAGCCAGCGGTGCATACAGGGGGCGCAGTGCAGCCCCCCGCGCAGGCAGAAACCCGCGGCGTTCAGCCGATCCGCCAGCTCGGCGTTCTCCATGCCCCGCAGGTTGAAGCTCAGCACGCCGGTGTGGGGCGCGCTTTTCTCGCCGTACAGGATCATGCCCGGCACCGCCTCCAGCGCCCCCCGCAGCCGGTCGATCAGGGCGGTTTCATAGGCATGGATCTCCGCCCCGTTTGCCAGCACAAAGCGCAGGCCCTGCAGCAGTCCGGCGATGGCCGGCAGCTGCAGCGTGCCGCTTTCATAGCGGTCTGGCAGCAGTTCGGGCTGGTGCACGCTCTCGCTGGCGGAGCCTGTGCCCCCTTCCCGCAGGGGACGCAGGTTTACGGCCTGCCCCACATAGAGAATGCCCGTGCCCATGGGGCCCAGCAAGCTCTTATGCCCCGGCATGGCGATCAGATCCGCCCCGATATCCCGCAGAGAAACCGTGCCTGCCGTTTGGGCCGCGTCCACCAGCACGGGCAGCCCATGCCTGTGCGCTGCCGCCGTCAGCTCCCGCACGGGCTGCAGCGTGCCGGTCACATTGCTGGCATGAGTCAGGATGCACAGCGCCGTAGCCGGGGTCACGGCCTCATCGATGGCCTGGGGCGAAATGATCCCGTCCGCCCCGGCCCGCAGCACGCTCAGAGTGATCTCCCCCCGCTCCTCCAGCCCCGCCAGGGGTCGCATCACGGCGTTGTGGGCGTCATGGGTCACCAGCACATGATCCCCCCGGCGCAGGCTGCCGCGTATGGCCATATTCAGCGCGTCGGTACAGTTCAGGGTGAAAATCACCCGTTCCGGCTGCGCGTTCAGCAGCGCTGCCGCCGCTTCCCGGCAGGCGTTGACCACCCGGCCCGCGCACAGCGAGGCCCGGTGTCCGCCCCGCCCCGGATTGCCAAAGGGCATTTGCATCACGCCCGCCGCCGCCCGCAGCACCTGAGACGGCTTGGGCCAGCTTGTGGCCGCATTATCCAGATAGATCATCCCATTCCCTCCCGCACGCGGACAGACCGCGCTTCATACTATGCTATGAGCACAGATGGGAGGGCATGCTTATGCAGGAAACATTTGGGATCGCGGCCTTTCGTTCCCGTCAGCAGGTGATGCGCTTCGAGGCCGCCCTGCGCCGCGCGGGGATTCGCAGTCAGGTGATTTCCACCCCGCGGGACGTATCCATCGGCTGCGGGCTGAGCGTCCGATTTGATTTGAGGGACAGCGCCGCCGCACAGCAGGTATACCGTCAAAGCCGCCCCGGCAACCTGATTGGCTTTTACCGGGTGGAGCGCACAGGATCGGGACGGCCTTATGTGACGCCGCTTTTTTGATCCAACGGGCATATAATGAAAAGCGTGGAGCCTTGCGCAGCCGCCGATGCGGGCCGGCTGGCAAAGCTCCACGCGCGTATATTGCCCTTTATTTCGTTCCGAATGCCCTGCGCATTTCAAGATACCGCCGGTACAGCGGCTCATAGGCGGCATGCGCGCCGCGATCCGGCTCATAGGGAATGAAATCCCGACTTGCCAGGTGCTCCATTGCCGCGTCCAGGGAGGAATACAGCCCGGCGGCAGCTGACGCGGCGATGGCAACCCCCGCCGCTGCGCTGTTGGGCAGACAGGACACATACAGCGGCCTGCCCAGCACATTGGCATAGCACTGCACCAGCAAGGGATTTTTGCTCGCGATGCCGCCGCACACGCACAGATGCTTTACCGGCACGCCGTGAGCCTCGGCATGCTCCACCAGGAAGCGCGCCCCGAAGGCCGCGGCCTCCACCAAAGCCCGGTAGATTTCCTCCGGTTTGGTGGACAGGCGCAGGCCGCTGATGGCCCCGGATAGGGTTTGATCCACCACCGGGCAGCGGCTGCCGTTCCACCAATCCACCGCCACCGGCGCATCGGGCCGCGGGGGCTGCGCGAATCCCAGGCGGCTGAGCAGGGTATGCACAGATATTCCCTCTTGCTCCGCCTGCCGCTCATACCGGGCGGGCACGCAATTCTGCACGAACCAGCCGAACATATCGCCCACGCCGCTCTGGCACAGATCATAGGCGTACAGGCCGGGGATCATGGCGTCCTTCGCCGCGCCGCAGACGCCGGGCACCGCGTGCCATTCGTCGCTCAGCACCCCCAGCACGCCGGATGTGCCGATGGTCAGCATAGCGTCCCCACTGTTTTTCAGCCCCAGCGCCATCACCGGGGTATGCCCGTCCAGGCCGCCTGTGCCCACGGCGATGCCGGGAACCAATCCCAGATATTCCGCCATTTCAGCGGTGAGATGCCCGGCACAGTCGCCCCAGGTCAGCACCGGCCCGCGCAGCTTTTCCCCCGCACTGACCATGGCGGGGTGAAGCTGGGCCCAAAAGCCGTTCTCCGGCAGGGTTTTTCCGTCCCCGCAATAGTTCTTCATCCCCATGGTGCTGGCGCTGCGGGTCAATTTGCCCGTCAGCCGCCAGGCGACCCATTCATTCAGATCCACAAACGCATCGGCGTCTTCATACAGCGCCGGGCAGCGGCGCAGCGTTTCCAGCATTTTGGGATAAGCCCCCTCGCTGGAAGGAGCGCCGCCGCAGACCTCCAGCCAAGGCTGATGCTGGGCGCGGGCCAGCGACCCGATCTTCTCCGCCTCGGCGGTGGCGGTATAGCTTTTCCACAGGCGGATATAGGCCATGGGCTCCGCCTGCCAGCGCTGCCGGCTGCTCAGCGGATTGCCATCTCCGTCGCAGGGCAGCAGGCTCATGGAGGTAGCGTCCACCGCCAATCCCTTGATCTCCTCCGCTTTGGCCCCGGACTGAGCCACAGCCTCCCGCACCGCCTTTTGCAGGGCCGGGAAGTACTCCGCGGGATCTGCCAGTGCCATCCTGTCAGGCAGCGGCGTGCCGCAGGGCAGCCGTTTGTCATATACATGATATCCGCCCTCCCCTACGCCGACGATTTCGCCGGTATCGGCGTTCATCACCACGGCGCGGCAGGACAGGGTGCCAAAATCAATACCGATAGTATAGCGCATACTGATCCCCCTCAAATATCTTTCGTCTCGCAGTTTTCCCACAGTCGCAGCATGGTCAGGGCATCGTCCGCCTGGGTGCCGCTGCATTCACAGATCACCGTGCCGCAGTAGCCCCTATGCCGCAGCAGCGGCGCTAAATGCTCAAACCGCGGGCCGTATTTCTCCTCCGCAAAGGTGCGGTGTCGCTTCTCCCCCGCCGCGGTGTATTCGATGGTGGAAAAATGCATGTGCATCCGGTGCGCGCGCTCCGGGCCAAGGGCGCTTTCCACGGCGTCCAGCACGCGGGCAAAGTCCTCCGCCTCCCGCAGCCCGCCGCCGGAAAGGGCGTGCAGATGGGCAAAATCCACGCAGGGGATCAGCCGGTCATCCAGCAGGCAGAAGTCCAGCGTTTCGTTCAGATCGCCGATCTGGCTGGGGCGGCCCATGGTTTCCGGGCACAGATGCACGTGGGAAAGCCCTGCGTCATCCAGGCGGCAATATGCCTGCAAAATCCCCTGTCGGCAGTTCTCCAGCGCCTGCTGCCTTTCCAGCTTCATCACCGCACCCACATGCACCACCACGCGCTCGCCGCCCAGCCAGGTAACGGCCTGGGCTGCCTGCAGGATATACCGAAAGCTGTTTTCCCGCTTCTCCGGGTCTGGATTGGCCAGGTTGATAAAGTAGGGGGCGTGGGCGCTGACGGCGATGCCGTGCTCCCTTGCCTTCTGGCACAGCTTTTCCGCCGTTTGCTGCGACAGGGACACGCCCCGGCCAAAGGGATATTCAAAGGCTGTCAGGCCCTGGGCCTGCAGCCAGCCCGGCGCCTGCAGAGAGGATTTGTACCCCTCCGCGTAAAACCGATCCGAATTGCCCGCGGGGCCGAATGCAAGCATACAGAAAGCCTCATTTCTTTTTCATCAGTTCATCCCGGATGCGGGCAATGGCGCGGGTTTCGATCCGGGATACATAGCTGCGCGATATGCCCAGCTTTTCCGCCGTTTCATGCTGCATCAGGGGCTTGCCGCCCAGCAGGCCGTAGCGCATCTCCAGCACGGCGCGCTCCCGGTCGGGCAGCGACTTCAGGACCCGGCGCACCTGCTGCATACTGAGACGCCGGATAGCCTCGTCCTCCACCTGATCCGGCGGCGTTCCCAGGATATCCTGAAAGGAGATGTCGTTCCCCTCTCCATCCATGCCGATGGGCTCGTTCAGGGATACCTCTCCCTTTCGCTTTTTAGAGGCGCGAAGCAGCATCAGCACTTCGTTTTCAATGCAGCGGGCCGCGTAAGTGGAAAGGGGCGTATTGCCGCCGGGCTTATAGGTGTTCACCGCCTTGATCAGCCCCAGAGTACCCACGGACACCAGATCATCCGCCGTATATCCCGGCACGGTATACTTGTGCACCACATGCACCACCAGGCGCAGATTATGCTCGATCAGCCGTGCCCGGGCGCTTTCGTCCCCTTGCTGCATGGCGGCGATGGCTTCCGCCTCCTGCGCCTTGCTCAAGGGCTTGGGAAAATTGCTTCCGCCGGACACATACCCCAGCAGCAGCAGCGCGTCCCGCACCAGAAACAGCAATAATTCCAGCATTTTCGCATCCCTCCCGTACAGGATATGCGATGCGTGCCGGATCATGTCAGCAAGAACGTCCGCATCCATTATAGCATATCTTGCGGCCCGGGAAAAGCGCCGCCGCCAAATTCCGCGGACATGAAAAGAGCCTGCCCGATCTGCGCCGGGACAGGCTCTGTTCCTATTGCCGTTATTTGATGACGGTATCTTCTGTTTCTTCCTCAGCGTCCGGGATGTCGCTCATAAAGGCTTCCACCACGGCATTGCCCCAGCTGATGTTGCTTTCAATGTGATAGTTTTGCAGCACACGGGCGTAGAAATCGAAATACACGTTGGAATACAGCGGAATCATAGGCGCAACCTCCTGGAACCGAGCTTCGAACCGCACCCATTTCTCGCAGTATTCCCGCACGTTTTCAGGCTGGGTCTGGCGCATATCCACCGCCAGGCGATACAGCGTTTCATCGCTGATCGCCGCGGCGTTGTAGGGATTGGGCGTATCGCCGTCCGGCCGGAAGCTGTTGGAGGGATCAAACACAATGTCAAAGTTGGTCGCCATAAAGATCATGTCGCAGCTGCGCTCCTCCGTCCGGTAATAGGACTTGAGCACCTCCGTCATGGGCAGGCTTTCCACCGTGAGGCTGATCCCCACCGCTTCCAGGCTGGAGAAAGCATTCTTCAGCTTCTCCTCCATGCCGTTTTCGGCCGGGCAGAGCATGGTCAGCGCCAGGGGAACCACCTCGTCGCCCACCTGCTTGCAGCGCACATCATCCCGCTGGGGATCGAAGGCCTCCCCCTGACGGTTCAGCGTCCATCCGTCGGCGATCAGCAGCTCCAGCGCAGCGTCGGGATCCAGCTGATACACGGGAATATCTTCCAGCGTCACCTTTTCCCAGGCGGCCATCTCCTCTTCGTAATCCCGCTTCTCCGCGGCGGTGGCGTTTTCCTCCGGCTCCGCGACGGGATAAGCCATGCCTCCGCTGACCAGCTGATACATCCACTGGCCAATGCCATAATAGCCGTCCACCCGCAGGCCGAAATTGCCCACGGTATCGGCAATCAGCGCGTCCTTATCCATGCACAGGGAAATGGCCTGGCGCACCGCTGCGTCGGAAACCGTGGCCCGCTCGCAGCAGAAGGTAATGTAGCCCAAGCCGCTGCGCATGTAGTTATCCGCCGCAAACAGGCTGTTTCTCGACCGCAGCTCCAGACCCGCCTGGAGGATATCCGCGGAAACGCATTTGTTCAGCAGCCCCACCTGGCCCGAAGCCAGCAGATCCATCATTTCATCATGAGCGACCGTTTTGTAAATCAGCCGCTTGATGGTGGGGCGGACGCCGTCCGAATTGCCCTTGTAATATTCGTTGATTTCCAGTTCCACCTGTTTTCCGTCATAGGATAAAAGGCGATAAGGCCCGCTGGTGACCGTGGGATGAGAGCGGTAGCCGCTGGTTTCATCCAGGATGGTTTCGCGCAGCAGCTCCGCCGTGAAGGCGGGCTGCACAGCATTTTCATCCGCATTGGCGATATACACGCCGGAGCCTTCATCCCGCACGCGGCAGCCGGGCGCAACCACATCGATGGGATACGGCACACAGTCCAGCAAGCCCAGTTCATAGAAGAAGGGCAGATACTCATGGCTGATGGTAACTGACATGGTACGGTCGGAAATCACCCGCACGCCCGCCAGATACGGCGCCTGCCCTGTGATGTATTCCCCATACCCGTTCACATACTGCATGGCGCGCACATTGCCGCCGATCTCCGCAACCTGCGGAGCAATGTTCAGCAGCATGGAAAAAGCATAGTCCCAGGCGGTGATGGCGCTGCCGTCGGAATAATACAGATCATCATAGATCGTCAGCGTATAGGTGCGGTCCCCGTCGCCGTTCTCCGTAACCACGATGCCGCTGACAACGGAGGGATCGATGGCGAAAGCGCCGACGGCGCTGTTCCATTCCACCAGGTTATAGCCATGAATCAGCATCCGCACATCCAGATCGCTGGTCACATTTCCCCACATCTGCGTGAAGAATGCGCCCGAGAAGGGTGTTGCGCTGCCCACAACCAGTTCATCATAATCGTACACCGGCTGAATTGCTTCTTGCCCCTGCTGTGACGCAGTCTGCGCGTCCTGCTCCGCGTATACGGGAACCGCATGGAGCAGCAGCAAAGCCACCAGCAGATAAACGAATACCTTCTTCATGGATTTTCCTCCAATCCAGATAATCTACGATAGGTGCGCCGCGCCCCGGCACGGGTTTTGCCCCGTGCCGGGGATCGTATGGTTTACTCGATGCATTCGCCCGCGTTCAGGCCCACGTTGCCGAGGCCCAAAGGCGTGCCATATTCCTCAACGATGATCACCGGCGTGCCGGGATTGGCAATCGGGACGTAGTACACCGTAATGGTCACATCACGTCCAGGCATCGTTCCGCTTACACGCGCCTGATCCGGCCGGAATCCGGGCACGGCAGGAGAGTTATAGGCGTACTCCGCGCCGATCTGCAGCGTCTCGACCACGGAAGGCGAAGCCTCCGCATCGTTCAGGTAGCGATAGTTGATCGTCAGCGTGAAGGTGTTCGCCTCATAGTACACATCCACCTCGGTATCGGCGGTCAGCGTACCGGTGACGCGCTCCTGGCTGACCACATAGCCGGCCAGCACGGGAGAAGCCACGCTGTAGTTATAGCCATAGGCGTAGGTGCCGGTAAAGGTGTCGAAGGCAGGTTCGCCGTCCGCCCAGTACCGCACGGTCAGCCGGTAGCTCTGCGCCGCGCTCACCGTAACGGAGGCGCTGCCCTCAACGGTTTCCGTCTCGCCGGTCACCGTGTCAACGACGCGCTCCGCCGTGACTGTCGCTTCGTTCCGCACGCTGCCCGCCAGCACGTCATCGGCCGTGACCGCATATTCGGCGGTAAAGCGCACGGTTTCGCCCACAGCCAGGGTCTCCAGCGTTTCGTGCAGGTTGGCCAGCTCGTCGTTTATCGCAACGTTTGTCAGCGTCTGGCTGCCGTCGTTGGTGACGGTGATGGCATAGGCGATGGTTTCACCCAGGCCGTAGCTTTCGCCGTTCGCGGGGCCATTGGTGGTTTCCTTCGTCAGCGTCACATGGGCGTTGGGCGCTTCGATCTGATCCGTGGTTGCGCTCACGCGCAGCGCAGTGCCGTCAGGCAGGGTCACATCCGCGACGTTCTCATACTGTCCCGCCAGCATATCCGCTTCAGTCACGGTATGCTGCACATGGATCGTTACGGTAGCGCCGGGCGCCACGCTGGCGATGACCGCCTGATGTTCGCCGTTCACCGTGTAGCCTTCGCCGGGCAGAATCACAGCCGATTCATCGGTTACGGCGATATCCGTCACCTCGATGGCCGTGATATTCGTTACAGGAATGTCAAACGCAATCGCATCGCCCAGCCGGTAAGCCGCTTCCGCGGGCTCCGTCGTCTTTTCTGCCTCGATGGGCTTATCAGCCGTTACGGTCAGCCTGCCAAGCGCGATCTCGATGGTGTAGTTGCTTTCCTTCACGCCTTCGCGCATCGCGTAGGTGAATACGTTGTTGCTGGAACCAACCAGCGTCTGGCTGCCGGTTACGGTGTAAGTCGGCTCCTCGCCCTCCGCGAAGCCATCACCGGTTACCGTGATGGTCGAATCGGTCAAGGCCGTGCCGTCATACTCCTTCTCCGCAGTGCCGGAGGTCAGCACCACATGGCGCTGGGTGATGGTCAGCTCGGCGGGCACGTAGGTCACATCGTAGTTCCCCTGCTCCGCTTCGCCGGCGGGTGTGATCGCGTAAGCGCCCACATCCTCGCCCGCTTCACGGCTCAGGCTGTACTTGATTACGCTCTCGTCGTCGCCGTTCTTCAGGCCGCTTACCATGGCCGTCAGTTCGGGATCGGCGTCGCCGTAGACCTTCGTCTTGTCAGCTGCCGTGACCGTGGCCAATGCACGGTTAATGGTCAACTTGCCGTTCACATAGCTGATATCGTAGTTGTCCGTCGCCTCGCCGATCTTCGCGGCAGAGGGCGCAATCTTATTGGCATACTCGCCAGCATTGGTTTCCTGACCGTTCAGGGTGATGCTGGTCAGCTTATCACTGCCCTGCAGGCCCTCAACCTTCACCTTAACGTCGTCGGTATAAACCTGAGCGTCTTCGCCCTGTGCCTCGCCGTTATAGGTATAGATCTGGTCATTCGCCGTGATGATGAGCTTCGCTTTGTTGATGGTCAGCGTGCCGTTCTTCACAGTCACCAGGTAGTTGCCAACCGCCGTCACCGCGTCGGGCGTTACTTCCGTACCGTCCACCTTGGCGATCACGTTGGGCTGTTCGCCCACGTTGGTGATGGTGCTCTCAGCCGTCATCTCCACCGTGAAGGAGTGATCATCATCAGGTTCCAGCGCAGTAGTAGTAAAGCCTTTCTCGGTCAGCGGCGTGCTGTCATAGATTTTGTTCGCGTCGTTGGCTGTGATGGTCACTGCATAACGCCACTGCGCATACAGGATGACTTCTTCACCCACGGGAACGTTAACGGTTTCGCCGGGTTTATACTGCGCTTCGCCGGTTCCATCAGGCGTAGTATTCCAGCCGATGAAGACATATCCGTTATCTCCTGCGTCGAAGAAATCGTTGTCCCTCACCGTTACGGCCGGCTCTTCGCCATACGTCCACACACGCCCGTCAAACACAGTCACGTCATCAGGCAAGGTGTCCAGCAGATCATGACCGTTGCCATCATAGATGACAGTGTTGTTTTTCACCAGGAAGTGGAAGTCCGTATTCCCCTGATCGGGCAGCTTCACACTGTACTGGCTCATGTGATACTTGGCAGGCAGCGTCATATTGTCGCCTACGATCGGATCATTTTCCGAATACCGACCATAGCCGATAATGGGATTCGTTTTCTCCAGATCCAGCGCATCGACCAGCGTATGTTCAAGGTTCGATGCGCCGTAGATCGTTCCCCAGTCACTACCAGCACCGCCAATGTACACGCCATAGCCGGTAATCGCGCCAATCTCGCGGTAGTTGCCAATTGCCGCCAATCCGCCCTTGAACACGGATTTGGTTCCATTCGGAATGGAAATTACGCCGATATTCGCGCCTTCCTCATTATTCCAGATACCGAACCAGTTGCTGCCGGTAAAGTTGCCGCCGACAATTTCGTTAATTGTCTTGTTATTGAGAATACCATCGCTCTTACCGGTGAAGGTGCCGCCAGAAATGGTTTCAATCAAACCGCTGTTGCTCACGCCATTGCCATCTGTGGAATGGATCGTGCCGCCGGAGATGATTCCAACCTTACCGGTGCTGTCTATTGCAAGACCCGCGGTTTGTTTGCCATGGATGTCACCGCCAGAGATCTTTTGGATCTCGCCGCTCCAGTTCCAGATGCCTGTACTGGCACCCTCAAATGAAGCCTCTCCGGTGATTTCCTCTATGGTACTGTCGATCCACATAATGAGACCGTTATCTGCGTTCACAGTGCCAAAGGTTCCGCCGGAAATTGTTCCGATGGTGCCCTGATTGCGGTTTGCAGCATAATCCCCATGTCCGTCGAAGGTACCGCCGGAAATGGTGTTAATCGTACCACGCTGGTTATCCAGCGCATAGTTGCTGGCAGAGGTGAATTCACCGCCGGTGATCTTATCAATGACGCCCGTCTTGATGGAAACGCCATCCACAGTTGCCGTTCCGCCGACATTGTAAATTGCCACTCCAGCTTCGCCTGTCACCTTACCGCCGGAAATTTCATCGATAATACCGCGGTTATAGATTGCGCTGCTGTCTCCGCCGATTACCTTACCACCGGTGATCTTTTCAATCTTTCCGAAGGGTTGATTGCAAATGGTATGAGCTGTTTCGGCATTGGGAGTAAATACGTTGTCAGCGCCAAGCTCTTTGATCGTACCGCTGTTATCAACAACATACATCCTGCTGCCAGAACCGCCGGCAGTGACATTGGTTTTGGTAATTTCGCCGATTTCAGCTTTGCTGGCAATCTGAATGCCGGTTCCCGCCGTTACCTCAACCTTTGTATCACTGATCGAATCGATCTTACCGTTTGCAGAGGTCAGATAGATGCCGATGCCGCTGTCGGAATAGATTTCAACATCCTCAACCTTTCCAACATGGTTCCACACTTCCAGAGCGCGGCCGGTATCGCCCTTGATCCAGGCATTGCTGATTTCTTCCACATCACCGCCCAGCGCGGAAACGCCGCTGCTGATGCCGTGGAAGGTACCGCCGGTGATCTTGCCGGTGGAGCCGTAATCATAGCGGACAGCAGTACCATTCTGGCGGCCATTCGTCTGCACGCCTGTGCCATTAAAGGTGCCGCCGCTGATGTTCAGCGTGCTGATGGAGGTGTCAGAGTAGGAACTCCGCTGCGCCACAACGCCCCACGGGCCCGTAAAGGTACCGCCTTCAATGTTCGCGGTAGCGCCGCCGGAAATTCTCAGCGCATAGCCCGTGCTGCCAGGATTGGTATTGAATATCTTTCCGCCGGTGAAGGTGCCGTCGGAGATCTTGGTGATCACACCGTTGTTGACGTAGATCGCCGTGCCATAGTCGCCCGGAGCGGAAACCGTGCCGCCGGTTATCTCACCGATCACGACCTCTCCGCCGCCGTCATAGACGCGGATGCCTGTGCCGCTGCTGCCCGTCGCGGTAATGCTGCCGCCGCTCATGCTGGACAGCTTGCCGCCGTTATGGATATCCACACCGTAGCCGGAGGCGTTGATCTCACCGCCGTTGATGGTCAGATCACCGCCGTTGTTCACGTCGATGGCAGTGTTGGCGCCGTTGATGGTGATATGGTCGTTCATCACCAGGCTGCCGTTTACATCAAACTTGCCGTTTACGGTCAGGGTCACACCGGCAGGCGACTGCACCACGTTCAGGATGACCTTCTTGGCGCTGTCGTCCGCGTTCTTGGCGGGAACAGTGTAGTTCTTATTCTCCACGCGCGGAACCAGCGTCAGAATCTGCGGACGATCCGCCGTAACTGCGTTGATGGCATCCTGCAGGTCAACAAACTTCCAGGTATCGTCATCGCCTTCCACCGTCTGATCGGCAGGGCAAACCTCATAGTAGTAACCCCACTGGGCATGGAGCATAAGCTCGCCAGACGCGGGAATGGTAAGCGCATCGCCGGGGACATAGCTCGTGCCGGAGCCGTCCTCTGCCGTATTCCACTTGATGAAGCCCAGGGTGCCCGGATCAAACTCGAAGTCGCTGCCGGTGCTGTAATCGTTGTCATCCGCGGTGGTGGTAACCTTAAAGAAGGTATACTCATCCTGACCATTCTCCAGGCCCTTTCCGGCAAGGAGCTTATGGCCGTTGCCCTTATAGATGACCGTGTTGTCGCGCAGCAGATAATGGAACACGCCGCTCTGACCGCTGACCGCGGTCGTCTGCTCGCTCATGTGATAGCCCGTGGGAACCGTCACATGGTCAAGCTGGCTGGCCGAAGTGTTGCTCGCCGTCTGATACCGGGCGTAACCCATGATGGGCGCGCCGTCCGCGGTCAAGTCATAAGCACCGCCGTCCTCCAGGCCGAAGGTGCCCTCATTCACGATGGCGTTATCCCTGGCGATCAGAACCACGCGGCCGATCATATGGCCGACCTTACCCTTGCTGTTCCAAATCGCGTCATACACGCCTTTGACAACCACGTCGCCTTCATTGGCCGCCACGATGGTGTTGATCGCGCCGCCTGCGTTGACCAAAATGCCATCCTCGGTGCCCTCAAACGTGCCGCCGGAAACGGTGTTGACCTGACCTTGATAGACCCTCATGCCCGCCTTGCCTTTGAAGGTGCCGCCAGAGATGGTTTCGATCTTAGGATCAGGATTGCTGCTGTATTTCCACAGCATCAGGCCTGCGTCCTTACCCTCAAAGGTACCGCCGGCAATCTCCGTGACGGTTCCCCGGTTATTGAAGGAATAGTGGCTGCCCTCGCCTTCGGCAGCAAATCGTGCGCTGCCTTCGATCTTTCCGACCTCGCCATAATTGGTGAACGCATGGGACGAGCCGCCCTCACCATTGATGAACTCGCCGCCGGAGATGGTTCCAATCTTGCCGGTATCGTCATTGCACACCGCAGGATCGGCATAGTTGTTCCGGAAGGTGCCGCCGGTGATCGCGGTGATCGTGCCGACATTATAGATCTCCTGGTTATAAGCTATGAACTGACCGCCGGAGATCGTGGTGATGGTGCCTTCATTCCAGACAGCCTCACCCATCGTATCGACAGGATCGGAATCGGTGTAGGTGCCGCCGGAGATCTTCTGCACCATGCCTATATTGTAAAGAGCATCGGAGCCGCCGATAGCCTTTATGGTGCCGCCTGCGATCTCGCCGATCGTGCCATTGGTATCATTATAAATTGCCCCGTCGGCATAACCACCATCATTCCCAAAGCAGGTATAGGTTCCGCTTTCGATCTTCGTGATGGTGCCGCTGTTATAAACGCCCTTGAAGCGTCCATCGCATTCCACATTGCTGATAGAACCGATGGTGCCGCCGCAGTTGGATATGGCCGCCTCTTTCTCCTCAGAGTTGCTGATCGTCACACGGTTGGTCTTGACGCTGCTGTCCTTGATGGAGGTGATGGTTCCATGGTTCTCGATGCCAGATTCGTCGCTGGTGATGGTACTGTTGGCAATCTCACCAGTAGCGCCCTCAGCGATCAGAACCGCCGTCTCGGGTGCGTTGTAGCTGCCGCCTTTGAGGTTCAGCGCGCCGCCATTGTTGACGACGACGGCATGATTGTCGCTGGCAGTCGTGCCGTTGACGGTGATGCCATCGTGCAGCTCCAGACTGCCGGTCACATCAAACTTGCCGTTGACGGTCAGGGTGACATCTGCCGGGGTCTCCACTACCTTGACGATCACGTTTTTGTCAGTGGGAACGATATAGTTGCCTGTCTCCTCCCGCGTGACAAGCGTCAACACCAGGGGCTTATCTGCCGTGGTGAAGTCGATGGCGTCCTGAAGGTCGGCAAACTTCTTGCCTTCGCCCTCCGCCGTCTGACCGTCAACCGTCACCTCGTAGTAGTATTCCCATTGCGCGTAGACCGTCAGCGTGTCCTGACCCTCCGGGATCGTGACCGTGTCACCGGGGGCGTAGTCTGTGCCCGTGCCATCGGCTTTGGTATTCCAGCCGGTAAAGGCCAGATAGTCGGCGTCGAACTGGAAGTCGCTGCCGGTGCTGAAATCGTTATCGTCAAAGACGGTCGCGACCTTCATGAAGGTATCGTCATCCAGACCATTCTCCAGACCCTTTCCGGCCGGGAGTTTATGGCCATTGCCTTCATAAATAACCAGGTTGTCACGAACCAGATAACGGAACTCGCCGCTCTGGCCGGAGATTGTTTTGGTCTCGAAGCTCACGTGGTAATTCGTCGGGAGCGTGACGCCGACAAGCTCGCTGTCGCGGTCGTTGCTGCTCGTCTGATAGCGGCCCGCGCCATAGATGCTTGTGGTGAGGCTGGTTTCCACATTGACAGTGCCGCCGGTGGAGGCAATGGCATGTTCCTTGCCGATGAAGATACCCGCACCCTCGATGGCGCTGATGGTGCCGCCGTTATTCTGCACCGCCGCGCCGTCGGTACCGGTGACCACCAGGTCGCCCTCGTTGGCGACGTTGATGCTGGTGATGGTGCCGCCGTTACTATTCAAAATGCCGTTTTTACCGGTGAAGGTGCCGCCGGAGATGGTTCCAACCTTCACTGCTGTGTTGAGGGCGCTGCGGCCTCCGTTGAACTCTCCGCTCTCAATCGTTGTGATGATGCCTTGATTGTAGATTGCATCGGCCAGTTCGCCTGTAGCATTGACTTTGGTGTTTCCGCAAATCAGTCCGATCTCTTTATTATTTTCGATTCCGTGGCTGGTTGAGTTGATTGTCACGTCTTTGATCGTATTGATTTGTCCGAAATTTCCGATACCGGTTCTGCCATTGAATGTACCGCCGGTTATATTCCAATCACCGTTGCCATAAGTCCCAATCATTGCACCATAGCCCGCAGAACCGCCATCAAAGGTACCGCCGGAAATGGTCATGGTTGTGCCATTGATGCCGCCGGTAAACCAGGCGCCTGCCCCGAATGTGCCGCCGCTGATTTCCTCTATATATCCCTTTCCTGTTGTGAAGATAGAATGATCCCCTCCGTTGAAGGAACCTCCGCTGATCTTACCGATCACGGCAGGGGTGCTGTTTTGAGCAAACACCGTCACCGCATCGGCATCACCTTCTGCCTTGAAAGTACCTCCGGCAATCTCGCCCACACGACCGCCCGGCTGCACCCAAAGCGCGCGTGCGGACTCATCCGTATCGATACAATGCACTGTTCCGCTGCCATCGATCTTCGTAATGGTGCCAGAGCAATTGATAGCCGCCTGAGTACCTTCGATCTCATCAAAATCATTGATGGTCGCTGTTGCTCCGCCGACTACAGTGAGGCCGTTGCCACCGGAAGACAGCAGACTGCCGCCGTTCATGGTGAACTCGCCGCCAGCGTTTACGGACATTGTGGTGCCCGTGCCCTGCACGGTAAGGCCGTCCCCAATCGTCAGGCCGCCGTTCACGCTGATGGAGCCGTTGAGGGTCAAAGCATTCTCGCTGGTGTCAATCGTAATGTTTTTGCCAGTGGGAACCGTGACGTTTGCAGCATCTTCATAGTCTTTGATAACGCAGATGGTGTCCCCGTTCTGCGCTGCATCAATCGCTGCCTGCAGTGTGGTGAATATTTCACCGGTGCGGATGACTTTGTAGACGCTCTCCTTCCAATGGGCATAATAGGTCACGGTATATTTGCCTTCCGTGTCCTTTTCCTGCACATCCGGGAAAGTCGTATTGGATGTAATCTTTGTGCCGCCGGTGGGTGCGGTATACCAACCGTCAAAATCACCGCCAGGCCAGCTGGATGCAGGCAGGGTTTCAAGCTTTGCGCCGAACTTGCCGGTTTTTTCAGCAGGATCCACGATCGCTTCTGAGTGCTGCGGATCAAAGACCGCCGTAATCAGCTTGCGGGCATATTGATACTCGACAAGCGTTGCGCCGTTTGCGGCAACCGTCACAGTCTGGGCAGCGGGTGACTCAAAGCCCACGTAGGTCTTTACTTCCGGGGTCACCTCGGCAGCCTCCGCCGCCACGATGATTTGCGCATCATCGGTGACCTCGGTATAGCCGTCATCCTCCAGATTCTGCGTATAGTGCTTCACAGTATAGTAGTTTTGGATCGTCAGCTTGCCGGGAACGGGTGTGACCTCATAATCGGAAGTAACATCCACACCGTCGCGCGTTACCTTATATGCGGTAACTGCGATTTTGCCCGGGTACTCCCCGACAGCACTTTCAGCGCCATTCAGCGTGACTTCGGCTAGAATATCCGAACCCTTCAGTCCTTCAATCGATACTTTCTCGCTGATCATATCAGCATCCGTATAGGTTGCGCTCACTTCGCCGAGTGCAGTGCCATTATACAGATAGATCTGATCCAAGGCGGTAATCGTTAACTGCGCCTGCTCCAAGCTCCACTGCGCATAGAGAACAAGGTCAGAAGACAGGGATACCGCAGTTCCTTCCGCATAGGTCGTCCCCGATCCATCCTTCGCCGTGTTCCAACCTTTAAAGGTGTTCTTATTCTCCGGGAAGTCAAAGCCCAGGGCATCCTTGGACTGAATTGTTGTGTTTTCGGACGCAACCTCTGATTTTCCGTCCGCAGTCTGTGCGCCATTGCCGGCATAAATGACAAGCTTTGTACCAGTCTTCTTCAGATAATGATAGCCGTCAATCGTTTCCGCACTCATCTCATAGCCGGTGGGAATGGCAGCAGCTTTGCTTACCTGGCTGGCAGGCGTGTTGCTGTTTGTCTTATAACGAACCGTGCCGATTGCATCAGACAGACCAGGCTCCAGGCCAAGGGTACCGCTGTTATTGGCAATCGCATTGTTCTTGCCGGTAATAACTGCATTGCCGCTCAGGCTGTTGAGGTTACCGCTGGAACCAAGCGAGATGCCGTAACCGCTGGATTCGTTGCCGATCGTTCCGCCGATAATGGCTTCGACCGTACCGTTATAGAGGTAGATACCATAAGATGTGCCGTTAAAAGTGCCGCCGCCGATCTGTACAGCTTTTGCATTGGTACCGTTTAGATGAATTCCGGCATAACCGTTATACGTGCCGCCGGTAATGCTCGTGACCTCAGCATATTGACCAATCTTCAAGGCGCCACCAGTTGAACCGGTTGCATTGAAGGTGCCGCCGGTAATCGAACCGACCGTAGGAGTATAGGTAGTGTTGCCAGCAAGGTTGAGTCCCGCCGTGGTTCCGGTGAGCGTGCCGCCTGAAATGGTCTCAATGCCAGATCGGGTCATGGTCACTGCCGGGCCAGCAGTCGCGGTGATGGTTCCGCCCGAGATAGTGCCGATGCCAGATCGCGTGGCAGAAACGGAAATGCCCGCAGTAGTTCCCTGAATGTTAGCGGACCCGGTGATCTCAGCGATCGTCGGCTGGTATACCCCATCGGCAGAGTAATTGTAGCTACTGGTAATTCCTGCCCCGCTGCCACCGACGATGGTACCGCCGCTGATGGTTCCGATATGCGCGGGCCAAGAGTTAAGCTCAATCGCAGCGCCGGTGGTACACCTGATCGTACCGCCTGTGATCTGATTGATATGTGCGGCCTTGATTGCCCTTGAGTTCGCGTTGCCGCTTCCCTCGATCACAGCGTCGCCGGTGATCTCCTCAATGACGCCGCCATATACCGCCGTACCGGCATTGCGCTGGTTGGTGATCGTGCCGCCGGAAATTTCTGTAATTGTTGCGTTGGTATTGGTGATCGTATAGTTGCCCGTGCCGGTGATGGTGCCGCCCTTGATCGCAAGCGTACCCTTATTCGTAATCGCGTTATATGTTCCGGAACCGGTGACGGTAACACCATCGTTGATTTCCAGCGCGCCGCCAGCGTTGATTGTAACGATGCTGGTGATATTCAGCGTCACGCCATCTTTTGTCTTAATGGCAATATCCTTCCCGTCAGGCACAGTGAATCCACTCTCGGTCTTGTTTTCCAAAACCCAGATGGTGCCGGAATCGGTGATGGCGTTCAGGGCCGCAGAGAGCGTAGTGTAAGATTCTCCGCCTTCATAAGATTCCGCGCTCTGATCCGTTACCACAAAGGGGCCAGCATCGCCATTCGCCGCTTTCAGCGTAACGACATACCTGGAAAAGCTGTCGCTGCTGAAATCGATCTGGGAAACCTGGTCGTCGATCTGGGCGTCGGCAAGCTCCTGGGCCTCGCCGTTATCATCGATATGCACCAGGCTGGCGGACTCCGTCTGGGCGTCGGCCTGGGCTTCCTTCATAACGATACGCACGTCAACGGGCTTATTGGGCTCCACTTCGGCGCGCTTGGCATCCAGGAAGCTGATATCAAAGGCCACAAAGCTGCTGTAATCGTAATCAGCGCTGCTCTGAGCCAGCGCGTCCAGGGAGGCGGCTACTTCCTGATAAGCCACGGTATTCTCCCGGATTTCACGCACGCGAAGCATAACATCCACGTCAAAGGCGTCGCTGTCATAGGTGACATAGATCACCGCGCGCTGGGTTTCCACCTTCACGTTGACGGGCACCACGGGGACAGCCGTGGGTTCGGAAGTAGGCTCCGCAGTAGGTTCAGCCGTCGGCTCGGCGGTAGGCTCCGCCGTGGGTTCAGCGGTAGGCTCTGCGGTGGGCGCGGCGAAGTTGGGATCGAAGCGCTCCATCGCCGTCTGCATGTCCATGTAGCCGACGATGTATTCATCATTCAGGCTGCGCACGCGGTAGGCCACAGCGCCGCCCACGTTGCCTTCGATGGTGGTGATGCTGTCATCCCCCACGGACACCACGATGCCCATGTGGGTGGGAATATTCTTATTATCGGCAAAGAAGGGATCATGATAGAAGGCCAGGTCGCCAGGATGGGGCTGATAGGCCTTTTCATCATCCACATAGAGGTCGCCCAGCTTCTGACGCCAAACGGAGGTGCTGGCCTCGCGGGGAATGGCGCTCTCCGGGATGCCCGCTTCATTCAGGCAGAAGGAGGCAAACATGGCGCACCACTCCGAATAGGCGGAGCCGTACCAAGCGCCGTAAACGGTATAATGGCGATAGTTGCCTTCCGAATCAACAATAAAGGTTACGTTGCTTTCCTGATAGCCCACCTGGGAGGCTGCAACGGCAATCAGCCGATCCGCAAAGGCAGCGTTGGCGGGCAAGGCGGGAATCAGCGCGCGCTGCTGTTCCAGCAGACCATCAACGAAAATGGATACGGGCAGGGTGAAAGAGGCCTCTGCGGCGTTGCCCAGCACATCGGTCACCGTGACGGTGAGCTCATGATCGCCGCCCTGCACAGGCATATAAGCAATGCTGTCGCTCACGGCATCCAGCGAATAAACCGTTTCGCCTTTCACCGTGATGACGCTGCTCATGGTATAGGGTTCCAGGCCGCCTTCAATGGCAACCGCAAAATTCAGTTTTTCAACGCGCGCCACGCCATAGCGCTGATCGGCATTGATCTGCACAGTCAGCGGATCCACCACGGGAATGGGCGTAGCCGTGGGTTCGGCTGTAGGTTCGGCAGTCGGCTCGGCTGTCGGCTCAGCGGTAGGTTCGGCCGTAGGCTCAGCCGTGGGTTCGGCTGTAGGTTCGGCAGTCGGCTCGGCTGTCGGCTCAGCGGTGGGCTCGGCAGTGGGTTCGGCTGTCGGCTCAGCGGTGGGCTC
>Ga0079305_1001497_pt1 | contig 29786 bp, 24 predicted proteins | sample LMS_cellobiose_e_FD_79183 | JGI IMG/M metagenome (GOLD analysis project Ga0079305, IMG submission 79183) | Rumen-fistulated moose microbial communities from Alaska, USA - LMS_cellobiose_enrichment | ecosystem: Host-associated > Mammals > Digestive system > Stomach > Rumen fluid ... | reverse complement strand
CCATTTGCTCTTTTTCATTGGATGGCCTACACATTTTCACCATTTTAGGGTCAATGGCCTACAGCAAGCAGTCCGATCCCTTTGCAATCAGGAAACGCTGAAGGTCGCGACAGCTGTCGCGCAGAGCTCGCCGTTATCGGTGTCATAGAGCCTGGCGCTCGCGTGGAAGAGCTTTCTGCCCATGTGGTCCAGATCGACCGCGATCTGATAGTGCTCGCCGTTCGCTGCTCTGAGGAAGTCGACCGTCAGGCTCGCGGTAGCGGTCTTCTTCGCGGAGTAGACGAAGACTGCGAAGCCCATGGCCACGTCAAACTCGCCGCAGACAAGACCTCCGTGAAGGCCGTCGTAAAGATTCATTTTGATCGGGTCTATATCGAATGTGTATGTGAATCTCGGTGTCCCGCCGTCCTCTGTTATCTCTGCGAGGCGCAGGCCAAGTATGGAATTGAATCTGTCTCCCGCGGCGTCTTCAGCAAGGCGCGCGTTGACAAGGTCTATCTTTTCCTCCGGGGTCATCGAAAGGACGGTATCATCTGTAAATTTGATCTCACTCATTATGCACCAACTTTTCCATCTATAGCTGTAAGTAATGGTCGGCCCGTGATGGCCGGACGTTTTACAATTATATATTAAGCAGTGGGTCCGGTCAAGAAAGCTGCCCATCAGCGCACATTGCCCATCAGAGCGGACCTTGCCATACAAAAGACCGCGGGCTCCCCTGCCCGCGGTCGTGTTTATTCACTGCAGATATCCCTCTTCCCTCAAATAACGCTCTAACTTTCTGCGCGTTCTGCCAGTAATACAGCCGCAATGCCAGCCCAGGCAGTTGCAGACAGACGAAAAAGAGCCGCCCCGTAGTTCCGGGGCGGCTCTTTATGCCGTTTATCGTTTTACTTGGAAGGTTTTGATCCTATGCGGCCGGCGCTTCCTTGGCGGCAGCGCGTTTTTCCTTTTCCTTGGCCAGGAGCTTCAGGTTGATGATGGCTCCGGTCGGGCATTCCCTGGCGCACATTCCGCAGTTCTTGCATTTCTCCGGGTCGATGGAGGCCAGGTTGTTCTCCACGTGGACCGCGTCGAATTTACAGGTCTTCTCGCACTTCATGCAGCCGATGCATCCGACGTCGCAGGCCTTGCGGGCGTCAGCTCCCTTGTCGGTGTTGTGGCAGAATACCACGACTTCGTTCTTGGCGGGAGCGATGCGGATGAGGCCTCTCGGGCAAGCCTTGGCGCACATTCCGCAGGCGACGCAGGCGTTCCTGTCGACTCTGGCGACGCCGTTAACTACTCTGATCGCGTCATAGTTGCAGGCGGCTACGCAGTCGCCGAAACCGAGGCATCCGAACTTGCACTGCTTGAGTCCTCCGAAGAGCTGGCTTGCGGCCTTGCAAGTCTGAGGCCCCTGATACTCCAGGAGCGGCTTGGCGTTGTCGCAGCTTCCGTTGCACATCACGACCGCTACCTGCTTCTCGGTCTCCTCAGCGGAGACGCCCAGGATCTCAGCGAGCTTCGCGGCTACGGAAGCTCCGCCTACGGGGCATTTGTTGCAGGGGGTATCGCGGTCGGCTGCCATGGTTTTGGCATAGTCGTCGCATCCCGCGAATCCGCATCCGCCGCAGTTGGCTCCGGGGAGCACTTCCCTCAGAGCTGCCGCGGTCTCATCGACCGGTACGAAGAACACCTTGGAGGCGATGGTCAGCATTATCGCGCAGACCAGGCCGACGGCGACTACCAGAATAATTGCTATTCCTATACTCATGTCTGCCACCTCCTAGGAGAACATTCCGGAGAAGCCCATGAAGCTCAGCGACAGGATAGCGGAAGAAAGTAGCGTGAGCGGTACTCCGCGGAACGCCTTGGGCACGCCGTCCTGATTGACGAGCTTGGTGCTTCTTACACCGGCAAAGAGGATCAGAGCCAGGGTGAATCCGACGGCGGCGCCGAAGGAGTTCGCCAGGGACTGGATATACGTATAGTTCGCGTCGATGTTGGCGATGCAGACGCCCAGCACGGCGCAGTTCGTCGTGATCAAAGGAAGATACACGCCGAGAGCGTTGTACAGCGATACCATGTACTTCTTCAGCATCATTTCGATCAGCTGTACCAGAGCGGCGATGACCAGAATGAAGACTACAGTCTGGAGATAGCCGATCTCGAATTTGTTAAGAAGCTGCTGGATGGGCCAGGTCACGGCCGTCGCCAGCACCATGACGAAGATTACCGCTCCGCCCATGCCGACTGCAGAGTCCAGCTTCTTGGAAACGCCCAGGAAGGGGCAGATCCCGAGGAACTGCGAGAATACGTAGTTATTTACGAGGATCATGCTGATGATTATTGCAACAACTCCCATGACTACTCTCCTTTCTCTTCAGTCTCGGCTTTAACGGGTTTGGCTGCCTTCGCGGCGGCAGCGGCTTTCTCGGCCTCAGCCTTGGCCTTGGCGGCCGCGGCTGCCTTGGCCTTCTGCTCAGCCTGCTGAGCTCTTATGTCCTCGATGATCGCCGCGTCCTCTTCACCGAAGTCTCTGACTTTGATCGACTTGTCTCTGGTGAAGTAGTTTACAGCGGCTACCAGAAGAGCGAAGGTGAAGAATCCTCCGGGAGGCAGGCTCATGATACCGACTCCGGGGATGCTTTCGGGAAGGATCTGATGGGTGAACAGTGTTCCCGCGGAGATGAACTCTCTGATGAGGCCCATGATCACGAGTACGCAGGTGTAGCCGATGCCCATTCCGATGCCGTCGAGCAGGGAATCGAAGATACCGTTCTTGCTGGCGAACATCTCAGCTCTTCCGAGGATGATGCAGTTTACTACGATCAGCGGTATGAACAGTCCGAGGGACTTGTCCAGAGCGGGCGCGAAGGCTTTGATCAGAAGCTGTACGACCGTTACGAATCCCGCAATGATAACGATGAAGCAGGGGATACGGACGTTGTCGGGGATGATCTTTCTGACTGCCGCGATAACGACGTTGGACAGGATCATTACGACCGAGAACGCGAGGCCCATGCCCGCGGCGTTGATACCGTCAGAGCTGGTGGCGAGCACCGAGCAGCATCCGAGGAGCAGTACCAGTACCGGGTTCTCTTTGATCAAGCCGTTGGTGAGTATTGAAAGCTTGCTTTTCTTCTCTTCCATTACAGTTCACCTCCCATCAGCTTGTACTGTTCGAGGGCGCCGTAGACTCCGTAGTGGATGGCTCCGGAGGATACCGAAGCGCCGGAAACGTGATCTATCGTCGCGTCTTTCTTGATGTTGGTGTTAGTGAGTTCGGAAACTCCCTCGTACTGAGCCAGATGCTCAGGTGTCTGGGCCTTGGTGCCCACGCCCGGGGTATCGGCGTGATCAGTGATCTTGACGCCTGTCACGGCTCCGTCGGCATCGATGCCGATCATCTCGGTGAGCTTGCCGCCGAAGGATGAAGTCTCCACGGTGACCACGATGCCGCATTTATTATCGGCAACGCTGACTTCCGTGACTGCGACCTTTCCGTCCTCGGAGGCCCAGAGCTCTCCTTCGTAATCGCTGAAGCTGTCGGCATCAGCGAGCAGTTCCTGTCTTGCCGCTGTAGCATCGGCGATGGCTCTCTCTTCGATCCTGGGGGCTGCCACTGAATAGGTCAGTGCGAGAGCCGCGGAGATCACGAGGCAGATGCCTACCAGCACCACGATGGGTGCGCCGTATCTTTGGAAAGTGCTTTTATTTTGCATTTTTCTTTGCACCTCCTCCGTAAGCCAGTTTGATGCAGAGCATATCGATGAGCGGCGTCGCGATGTTCATCAGCAGGATGGAGTACGACACTCCCTCGGGAGCACCCGCCCAGAGACGGATGACCATCGTAAAGAAGCCGCAGCCTATACCCATGATCACCTTGCCGAGAGGCATTATCGGGCTGGTCACATAGTCAGTTGCCATGAAGATGGCTCCCAGCATGACGCCGCCGGCGCATACGTGGAAGATGGCCATATCCAGAGCGTTGACTCCGTTTCCGACCACGCCGTAGTAGATCAGGGCGATGACGAAGACCGTGCCGATGAAGGCCACGGGCGTCGCCGGTGAGATTATCTTCTTCCAGATCAGGATGCAGCCGCCGATCAGGAGAGCGATGGCGCTGACCTCACCCATGGATCCTCCGATGGATCCGAGGAACATCGCGAGGTTGCTGTGCTCCATATTGGCCAGCTCGACCATCTCGGTCTCGCCGAGTATGCCGAGAGGAGTGGCCTGGGATACCACGTCAGCCGCGTTCATGGGCACCATGGTCCTGGGGGCAGGCCAGGTGGTCATCTGGGTCGTAAAGGATAACAGCAGGAAGATCCTGGCGACGATAGCCGGGTTGGCAAAGTTTCTGCCGATGCCGCCGTAGAGCTGTTTGACCAGAACGATGGCTACGAAGCAGCCCAGGATGGCCATCCAGAACGGGAAGCTCGCCGGGACGTTGAACGCGATCAAAGTTCCCGTGACCGCGGCGGAAAGATCTCTCACCGTGTTGGGTCTCTTCATGATCTTCTCGTAAGCCCACTCGAAGAACAAGGAGGCCGCGATGCAGACCGCGGTGAGTATCAGGACTCTGGGTCCGAACATGAAGGTGCTGACGCAGAGGGATGGTACCAGAGCAATCAGGATCCACATCATGGTCTTTCTCGTATCCAGCGCCGTCACGATATGAGGTGACGAGGATACGGTCAGCTTGTCGTAATACTGTCTTTCCATATCAGACTCCCGCCTCCTTTACAAGTGCTTTGCCCAGTTTGTTCATGAAGACGAGCGGTCTGTGAGCCGGGCAGACGAACGAGCAGCTGCCGCACTCCATGCACTGCATGACCTGGAGGTCTTTGAGCTTCTGGGCATCCTTCGCGAGGTACGCGTCAGCGAATGCGGTGGGCAGAAGGTTGAACGGGCAGGCCATATGGCATCTTCCGCAGTTGATGCAGGCGGTCTCCTCGGGGATGATCGCCTTGGCTTTGCTGAAGGCGAGAATGGCGTTGTTATTTTTGATCACGGGCATCGTGTCGGCCGGGACCGCGCGTCCCATCATCGGGCCGCCCATGATGATCTTGCGGGGCTCAGCCTTGTAGCCGCCGCAGAACTCGATGATATCGCTTATCGGGGTACCGATCGGAGCGATGATGTTCTTCGGGTTGTTCACCGCGTCGCCGTCCACCGTCATGCGCTTGCTGACGAAGGGGACTCCGGTGCGGAAATACTGTCCGACGAACGCCACGGAGCTGACGTTGGAGAGGATCACGCCGAGATCAGCGGGAAGGACTCCGGCTGCCATATGCTTTCCGGTGATCTCATAGACCAGAACACGCTCAGCGCCCTTCGGATATCTCGCCTGGAGCGGGAACGTATGCATATTGGTGAGGCCCTGCTCCTTGAAAGCCTGGTCGAATTTGGCTATCGCGTCGGGCTTGTTGTCCTCGATGCCGATATAGCCCTCGTCGAGGCCGTCGTACTTCATGATCAGCTTCATGCCTTCGATGATATCCTGCGTATCCTCCAGCATGCAGCGGTGGTCGGATGTGATGAACGGTTCGCACTCAGCGCCGTTCACGATAAGGACGTGCACATCGTCGATGTTCTTGGGGTTGTACTTGATGTGCGTGGGGAACGATGCCCCTCCGAGACCGACAAGGCCGCTCTTTCTGACCTCAGCGACGAACTCCTGAAGATTGCTCACCTGCGGGATGGCAATGTTCGGATCCATCTCCTGTTTTTTGTCTGTCTCGATAACCACAAGGGTCTCCTGGCCTCCCATCGCGCCGCGCTGGGTCTCGATGGCCTTCACCGTACCGGAAACGCTCGAGTGTATAGGCGCGCTGACAAACGCGTCCACGTCTCCGATGAGCTGCCCTACCAAGACGTGATCGCCCTTGGAAACCAGCGGTTTGCAGGGCGCGCCGATATGCTGGGACATGTTGATCTTAACGATGTCCGGCACCGGCATGATCTCGGTAGCGCATCCCGCGGTGTTTTTGAAGTGACCCGCGTCGATACTGCGCAAATGCCTGGCACTTGAACTCATATCAGAAACCTTCCTTTCATTAGAGTCAAAATCATACGCAACAATTATACAATAAACATATCTACATTAATATATTTTTTTACGCCCGAAAGCAAGTTTTTTCAAAGAAAAAACTGATTCGATTGCGGTTCGAGCCGTTGCGGATCAGGCGTCTTTCTGATACTATGTTCGGGTACGGAGAATAGAATGCTTACTGTCATAGGAAAAGTCGCGGCGCTCTTCGCCATGATCGCGGTCGGATTCGCTGCCAGCAGGACTTCCCTGCTGACGAAAGAGTCGATCCCGCATCTCAACAACCTGCTGCTGTTCATAGCCACGCCCTGCATGATAATGAACGCCCTCTACACGAGGGAGCTCTCGCCGGGCATGGTGAGGGACTCACTTCTCACCGCCGGCGCGGCCGTATTTTATTTTGCGTTTATGACAGGCCTGACATATCTGTTTATCAGGCTGATCCACCCTGAGCCCAAGGCCGACTGGGGAATGTATATATGCGTGATGGTCGCCACCAATACTGGGTTCATGGGTTTCCCCGTGACACTCGCCCTCTTCGGCAACGGGATCCTGTATTTCGTCGTGCTGCACAATCTGCTTCTTAACGTATACTGCTATATGTTCGAGCCCACGATCCTGAATATCGGCTCCTCATCGCGCACAGACCTCAAAACGGCGCTCAGATCTTTCGTCAACGTCATATCGGTCTGCATGGTGATAGGACTTGTCCTGATGGCCACGGGAACAAAGCCTCCGGCTATCCTCGATGAGGTCATCACGAGCATCAGTCAGATCAACGTGCCCGTATCGATGATACTCGTCGGGCTGCAGCTCTCCCTGACCGATCTCAAAAAAGTCTTCACCAGGGTCAACATTCTCTGCAGTCTGTTCTCGATGATCGTGATCCCGGTGATCTACTTCCTGATAATCAATCCTCTGCCATTCCTAAGCGGTGAAGTGAAAACAGCCCTGATCTTCTGCGCGGTGATGCCGGCAGCTGTCGCTACCGTAGCGATCTCACAGAGATACGGAAAGAACAGCGTTACCGCATCCGAGATAGTATCGATCACCACACTGATCTCAATGATAACGATCCCGATCTCGGCGATGATACTTACCGGGCTTTATCTGTAAACAAAAAGGCTGCCCCAAAGCGCTGCATCGCGCCTTGAAGGGGCAGCCTTTTTAGTTCTTTTGTTTCCGAGTCCTTTTTCTGCTCAGTCCTCGCGCACCGTGAGCGGGAACTTGGTCACGCTGTAGGAGCCGAGGCCCGTCGCGCAGAGCTTGTCGTTCTCTGTGTCGTAAAGTTTGGCGCAGGCATGGATCAGCTTTCTTCCAAGATGCTCCATCTCCACCTCGATCATATAGGTCCTGCCTAGGCCTCCCTTGTGATAGTTGAGGGAAAAGCTCGTCGTGGCCACCTGATGCTCCGAGAAGATCGTCGCGGCCATGCCCATCGCCTCGTCCAGAATGCTGCTGATCAGTCCTCCGTGAAGCGCGCCGTATCTGTTCATCTTGATCTGATCCGCCTCGAACGCGAAGCACATCTTCGGGGACGCGCCGTCGGAGATGCTGACCGCCTTTAAGTTCAGCGCCTTTTCAAAGCAGCCGTCCTCGGCCGCGGTCTCCATGACGCGGTTTATCAGTCTGAGCTTCTCCTCAGCTGTCAGTTCTTCATTTTCTTTTTCAGCCTTGATATTCTCGTCTGCCATCGATCCTTACTCCTCTTCCGTCATCGCGCACGCCAGCTTGTAGAGCTTCTCTTTCGCCTCTTCTATGGCCGCGCGCTTGCCGCGCCAGTCGGCTTCCGCCTTCTCCACGTATTCATATCCGGCGTCAATCATCTCCTGGACCGCAGCAGGGCTCGGGCTTCCGGGGATGGTGCGCCTTCTGACGTTCTCAACAGGATCGAGCGCGTTCTTTATATCCTCCTGAGTCATACCGACTTTGATCCCGAGGACCTCTTCAGCTGCCCTGTCCACATAGGCGGGATCGATGTCGTGGACGCTCAGCTTCTCGCGGTCGGCATTCACCACGACGCGTCCGACTATCTTCTTCGTGGCCGAGAATGAAAGTCCATAGGACATCACCATCTTGTCTGCGAGGTCGGTAACCGTCGAGAATCCGTCCGCGGTGACCTTCAGGGCTCTCTCGCGGTCGACCTCCAGAGTCCTGATCATGCCCTCGAGCAGATAGGTGCTCTGGATGACGCTGTCCACGATCTCGTAGTATTTGCTCACGACGAATCCGGGCTCTCTTCCGTTTCCGGGCGTATAGGCCTTCATCGCGGTGAACATCGTCTGCAGCGCTCCGTATGTGCGCTCAGCGGTGCCCCTCAGTGTCTCGATCGCGACGGGGTTTCGCTTCTGCGGCATGATGGTGCTGTAGGAGCAGTACGGCATGGCGAGGCGGGAGATCCCGACTTCGTTCATATTCCAGAGCAGAAGGCTCTCGCACATCCTGCCTATATTGCAGACGTAGATCGCCATCGCGGCGGCAGGTTCATACGCGAAGTCCACGGCCGATATGGCGTCCATGGAGTTCACGATCATGCCGTCGAATCCGAGGAGCTCAGCGACCCTGCCCCTGTCGATATTGAAGCCCGTAGCTGCGATCGCGGCTCCGCCCATGGTGCTCTTGTTCACTCTGGGATAGCTCTCGAGGATCCTCTCGAGATCCCTTGAGAACATCTCGAAGCATCCCATATAGAAATGTCCGAGGGTGATCGGCTGGGCCTGCTGGGAGTGGTGCGTATATCCGGGGATGACGGTCTCCTTGTGCTCCTCCGCCTGGACGAGCAAAGTCTTCAAAAGCAGCGTCATCGCCTCGCAGAGGTCGAGAATCGTCTCACGGGTGTGCTGGCGCTCTATCGTCGAGTTCATGTCGTTTCTTGACCTTCCGGTGTGGATCTCTCCTCCTACCTCGATGCCCAGTCTGTCGATCAGCCACTCCTGAACGTTGGAGAACAGGTCGGTGAGTCCCGGGCGCATCTCAATGTTCTCGGGTCCCATATCCCTGAGCTCGAGCAGCGCTTTGATTATTGCCGCACCGTGTTCCTTCGGGATCAGCCCCTGCTCCACGAGCATTATAACGTGGGCAAAGTGGTTGTCCAGCTGTGAATCAAAGGACTCGAGATCCTCAGCGATCGTATCCTGCGCATGCTTATCGAGGATCTTTAAATCTCTTCCCTCATAGGCTTTGAAGTAGTTTTCCCTGTCGATCATATCGTACCCCTTATTCTTTACTGCAGCACGCTCATAGCCGCGCTGTCCGAGATCAAAGCTTTGCCGCCCATCACTATGCAGTATGATGCGCCCTTCGAGGACGCGAACGAGCGGGCCTCCGAAGTGTATTCGTTCACCACGAGGAGCATCGGCGCTCCGATCGCCGACGCGATCGGGCCTCCGGTAAGTCCGTCAGGATAATCCGCGCCGCTCGCGAGAACGACCGTATCCACACTCCCCGGGAAGAACTGCCTGGCCACCGCGGCAGAAGTCTTGTATCTGTCGCTCCCCTGGACTCTCGTCACGGTACCGAAGGACTTGCACTGATCCTCTACGAAGAGGCTTATCGCTCCGCGTCCTCCGATGATATAGAAGTCATTGGCATATCCGGCGTCGACGAGGTTGTGAAGGAATTCCCTCTGCTTCGGGACAAGGCTCGTCCCGACGAGGAGTATAGGTCTCCTCGCGGCTGAAGCTGACAGGCTGTCGGCGAAACCTCGGCCGGAGCATACGAGTATGTCCTCGGAGGTCACTCCGCATTCCCTCAGGATCTTGACGTTGGTTATATATCTGTTGTCGCCGGCTAAGCGCTTTTTGTTGACGTTCGGGAGCGCACGCTCCATCTCCTTCGGCACGGCGGCCTTTCCGCCCAATATGTATACCGTTCCGCCTTCCGTAAGGTTCGCGAGCGTGTATTCCGCCACCATATCGATGTTCGCCGGGTTCACCAGAAGGATCGGCGCCCTCTTGACGTACGCCAGATACGACCCGGAGAGCGCGTCGGCATAGTCCGCTCCGCTCGCGATCAGGATGTTGTCGAAGCTCGATACGCCGAGCTCCGTCTTCAGCCTCTCGGCAGCCTCGATGGCCGTATAGTAACGGGTGCTTCCGGCAATGCGGCTCAGCGGTTCCGTCTGCCCGGCAGGAGCACCGGCCTCCTCGGGAACATCGGCTGCCTCAGTGACGTCGGCCTCATCGGCATACGCGATAGCCGCGGGATCAAAAGCGCACGCAAAAGCCCCTGCCGCCAGAAGCAGCGCCAGGAAAGCCGCGTTTATCTTTCTGATCCTCATTGCTTTCATGCCTTCCTCCCCGCCTTTGATCGCATCAAAAAGCGCGCGGATACTTCCGCACGCCTATTATAACAGAAGATTGCAGTTTTTTACAGATGCCGTACAAAAAGTGCCCTGAGAGCGTTCAGCACGGCGATCACCATGACGCCGACGTCCGCGAAGATCGCGAGCCACATGTTCGCGAGGCCTACCGCCCCGAGTACCAGGCACACGACCTTGACGCCGATGGCGAACCAGATGTTCTCGTTCACGATGCGGAGCGTCCTTCTCGCTATCCTAACGGCCTTCACCATCTTTGCCGGGTCGTCGTCCATCAGCACTATATCCGCAGCCTCGATCGCCGCGTCGGATCCCATCGCCCCCATCGCGATGCCGATATCCGCCCTCGAAAGCACCGGAGCGTCGTTTATACCATCGCCGGCGAAGGCGAGGTTCTTTCCCTTAGGCATCTCGGAGAGCAGCTGTTCGACCTTCTCCACCTTGTCTCCCGGGAGAAGCTCGGCGTAGAACTCTTTGATGCCCAGCTCTTCGGAGACCTTTGCGGCGACGCGGTCGTCATCTCCGGTGAGCATCACGACCCTCGACACGCCGTATCTTCCGAGGTCGCTGACCGCCTTGCCGGAAGTCGGCTTAACGACGTCCGATATGCGGATATATCCGCGGTACTCGCCGTCCACCGAGATGTGTACGGCGGTCCCGGGTTCATCCGGCTCGCGAGCGTCTATACCCTGCTCCGCCATGAGCTTATCGTTTCCGGCGGCCACAAGGCGCCCGTCTATCAAAGCAGTGACGCCCCGTCCCGAATGCTCTTTTTCATCCGTGATCTCATGGGCGCGCGCCTCATCTTCCCCGCCTTCCGAACCGGCGGAGAACGCGTCTCTTATGCTCTTGCTGATCGGGTGGGAGGAAGATCTCTCCGCGAGCGCGGCGATTTTAAGCAGCTCTTCGGCACTGATCCCGACCGGCCTTATCTCAGCCACTTCGAACACGCCTTTGGTCAGGGTGCCGGTCTTGTCGCATACAAGCGTATCGACCCGGGAGAGCGCCTCAAGATAGTTGGAGCCCTTGACGAGGACTCCCTGACGGCTCGCTCCCCCGATCCCGGCGAAGAAAGTCAGCGGGATGCTTATTACCAGAGCGCAGGGGCAGCTTATCACCAGGAACGTCAGCGCCCTGTAGAGCCAGTTCCCCCAGGCGGGATCTCTTCCCGTGATCAAAAGCGCCACAGGCGGCAGGATCGCGAGGACCACCGCTCCTATAACTACCGTGGGCGTATATATCCTCGCGAAGCGGCTTATGAAGTCCTCGGATCTCGATTTTCTGGAGCTGGCGTTCTCCACCATGTCCAGGATCTTCGAGACGGTGGACTCGCCGAATTCCTTCGTGGTGCGGATCCGAATGACTCCGGTCATATTGACGCAGCCGCTCGTTATCTCGTCGCCCTCCGCAACGTCGCGCGGCAGGCTCTCTCCCGTGAGGGCGCTCGTGTTCAGAGTGCTCGAGCCTTCGACAACGATTCCGTCGATGGGCACCTTTTCGCCCGGTCTGCAGATGATGACCGTCCCGACCTCGACCTCGTCCGGGTCGACCTTCACAACTTCACCGTCCTGCTCGACGTTCGCGTAGTCAGGCCTGATGTCCATGAGTTCGGATATGTTCCGGCGGCTCTTTCCGACAGCGTAGCTCTGGAACCACTCTCCGATCTGATAGAAGAGCATTACCGCTACCGCCTCGGTATAGTCGCCGGTGCTGAAGAGCCCGAGCGCTATCGCGCCGAGCGTCGCGATCACCATGAGCAGGCACTCGTCCAGCGGCTGGCGGTTTTTGATGCCTTTGCCCGCCTTGATCAAAATGTCATAGCCGACTATCAGATAAGGCACCATATACAGCGCAAAACGCACCGCCCCTGTCACGGGGACAAAGTGCAGTGCGATCAGAAGCGCGGCAGATACCAGTATCCTTATTAGGTTTTTCTTTTGTTTCTTATTCATGTCGGTCTTAGAGGAAGATCTCGCAGTCGTCCTCGACCTTCTTGCAGTTCTCAAGAACGCGGGGCATGACCTCCTTGGGATCCGCTCCATCCTCGAACTCGACGCTCATCTTGAGAGTCATGAAATTGACGACAGCGTCCTTGACGCCCTCGGTCTTTTTCGTGGCTTGCTCCATCTTGTTGGCGCAGTTCGCGCAGTCGACATCGATCTTATATGTCTTCTTCATGGGTTTCGTCCTTTCCCTCGTCTCTTTACGATTAAACGATTGTTTAATTGATGAATAGAATATACACCCGCGCTGCCCGCTTGTCAAGTGTTTCCGAACAAAAAAGCCGCCCTCGCGGGCGGCTTTTGCATTGCGACGCCCGCTCGGCGGCTTTCGCCTTGCGACGCCCGCTCGGCGGCTTTCCTCTCCGTGCGGCTCTCCGGACCGGGGCTAGAATTCTCTCCCTTCTCCCTGCCTGATGTCGCTTTCGTTTTCCGCGATCGCCTCGATAGCGGCAGTTATCGCCTTGACCATAGACTCCTGGCTCATCGATGGCTCGCCTGGCTTGTCTACCACCTGGCTAGGGAGGTAAGGGATGTGAATGAAGCCGCTGCGCTTTCCCGGGTATTTATGCTCGCAGAGATATCTCACTCCGTAGAGAACGTGGTTGCAGATGAAGGTCCCTGCCGTATTGCTGACCGACGCGGGAACTCCCGCCTCTCTTATCCGCTTTACGATCGCTTTGATCGGGAGCGTCGAGAAATACGCGTCCGGGCCGTCCGCGAACACCGGCTCGTCCACCGGCTGATTCCCCTCGTTGTCGGGGATCCTGGCGTCGTCGCAGTTTATGCCGACCCGCTCCACGTCGATGGCCGGGGAACCTCCCGCCTGCCCTATCGAAAGGATCACGTCGGGGTCGCATTCCGCGATCTTCGCGTCGATAGCCGCTATCGACTTGTGGCAGACCGTCGGTATCTCGAGCTTGATCACCTCAGTCCCCCCGATGCGGTCGGGCAGAAGCTTCACGGTCTCTATGGACGGGTTGACGGGTTCGCCGCCGAAGGGATCAAATCCCGTTACGAGTATCTTCATATCAGCACCTCCTCTTTGATCTGATGATATCACGCCGGCCGGTCAAAGTCCAATGCGCGTCGGCCCGGCGTATCGGCCCGGCTCGGACTGGAGCCGTGTTTTTTGCAAACTACTGCGGTACACCGCAATACTGACGGCTCGGACTACCGCCTTTTTTACGCGAACTATTGCGGTACACCGCAATAGTTACCCGAAAGAATTGTTCTCTTGGCGGCACATTTGGATAATTTTTGGTCAATTCGCAGCGTGGTATTGACTTAATGGATATATTATGGTATATTATCGGTAAGAAGCAGGACGAAAGGAGGCTCACAATGACTATAGAGCAGATGAGAGAGCGGAAGCGCGAGCTCGGATACAGCGCCGAGAAGCTGGCTGAGTTGTCCGGAGTTCCTGTAAGCACTGTGCGAAAGATCATGAGCGGAGCTACCAGGTCGCCGAGGCAGGAGACGATCGAAGCGCTGGCAAGAGCGCTCCGCAAAAAACAGGGTGAATACACGATCGAGGACTTCGACATGATCCCTGAGGGATACTATGTCGAGCTGATAGGCGGCAAATTCTATCCCCGGGAAGGCAAGGGACCTCTGCCCCAGGAGCTTGTAGACTCTCTGCTGGCAAGGGAGACCCCGGCAGTGTATCACGGAACGGGGTCAGCCGTTTCCGGAACGTCGGCGCTTAGCGGCGGAGACAAGACCTTAGCGGATTTTGAGGCTATGCCGGAGGGATGGCGCGGCGAGCTGATCAACGGCGAGCTTTACGCTCTCGCCGCTCCTACGATAAACCATCAGCGGATAGTTATAGAGATCGCTTTTCAATGCAAAATATTTGCCCGGCAGAGCGGGCAAGGCTGTGAGGTCTTCACCTCGCCCGTGGACGTGCAGCTCGGGAGCGAGCGGGACGAGGTGTTCGAGCCTGATGTGGTCGTGCTCTGCGATCCGTCCAAGGGCAGGGGCAAGCGCATAGTCGGGCCGCCCGATCTTCTGGTGGAAGTGGTATCGCCCTCCGACCGCTCCCGCGATATGGTGCTGAAGCTGAACCGATATATGGAGAACGGCGTAAGGGAGTACTGGATCGTCGACGGAGAGAAGCGCAGGGTCCTTGTCTACGAATTCCAAGGAGAGCGATTCGCGGAGAATTACAGCTTTGATGAGAAGATACCCGTGGGCATCTCGGCGGGAGAGCTCGAGATCGATCTCTCCGCCCTCTAGGTGCGCGGATGGTGTGTTTGGGTCCACGTTGACAGGAAAAGGAGGCACAGACAAATGAGCAGGGACATCGTTCTTCCCCACGATCACGGGCATATAAGTGAAGACTTCTTTGATCATATCCCGACGGAAGCCACAGTCTCGGCAGTATCCGAGGCGCTTAAGCAGCTGGGCGACCCGACCAGGCTCAGGATCTTCTGGATCCTCTGCCACCTCGAGGAATGCGTTACGGATATAGCAGCGATGATGGAGATGTCGAGCCCGGCGATCTCACACCATCTCAGGCTGCTAAAGGCCAGCGGGCTGATCGTTTCGCGGCGGGAGGGCAAAGAGATGTACTACCGCGCAGCCGACACCGAGCTCGCGCAGGAGCTCCACCACATAATCGAGAAGATCGGGGACATCACCTGCCCCGACGCATAGATCAAGGCGATTCATGCATGCACGAGTGAATGAATGCATAAACAAAAGAGCGGGGCGCTTCCGCGCGGCCCCGCTCTTGTTATACACTTCTTTCGATCAGATATCGAGGATCCCGAGTATTATTACGCCCGCGATCACCGTGGCTATGGCCGCGTAGTGCTTCGGGCTGAGCTTCTCTTTCAGGAAGATGCGGCTCCAGATGACGCTCGCGACGCAGTAGGATGAGATGATAGGCGCGGAGAAAGCGACGTGTTCGCTGTCCGCGAGGGCAAATATATAGAAGAACTGGCCGATGGTCTCGAAAACGGCTCCTGTGTACTTCGGAGCCTCTTCGCGTGCGACGAGCTTCTGCTTTTTGATGCCGAGCACGTAGATCGCGCAGACTATGCCCACGGCAAGGAATGTCAGCTCGTAAGCCACATTGGCCGACTCCTCGTCGAGAGTCTCAAGGACCCGGCTGTCGGCGTAAGTCCCGAAAGCGTCAAGCAGGCAGTAGATCACAGGAATCGCGATCGCGACCCAGCTCTTGGCGTAGTGGTGGTTGGAGGCGTCCTGACGGGCTTTTCTGAGCTCCTCGTCCTCGCGCGACTCGACGACTCCGAGAGCGATCACGCCGACGCATACGAGAGCAACGGCGACGAGGGCCACCGGCGGAAGATCCTCCCCTATCCCGACCGTCGCGAGAGTCATGATCGCTACGATCGCGCCGGAGGAATTGCAGATCGGCGACGATATCGAAAGCTCGATATATCTCAGGCCGAGATAGCCTATAGCCATGGAGAGGATATATAGCGCTGACACAGGGAGATAAGTCCAGATAACATGCCAGCTTATCTCCACGCCATTCACGAACACCTCAAACGCGGCGTGAAGGCCCATCACGAGGCCGACCGCCATGACCATCTTAAGATGGCTGTATTTATCCTTTGAATCCTGACAACCTATCTTGGAGAAAAGATCCGAACCGCTCCACGCGAGGAGCGCGAAAACCGAAAACCAGAACCACATAAACCTTTTAAACTCAAACTTCCTATAATACTTATGTCAAACTAACGACAAATTATTCTTTCAGCACAGGCAGGCGCTCACGCCCTACAGCAGCGGGCTGAACACGCGCAGGACGCCATCGAGAAGGAGTCCGAAGAAGCTCGTCTTGACGTCGTTCATTTCGATCTCACGCGAAATGGAGAAGGTCTTGTTCATATCATTTTTGAGCCCGCTGAGCGCAGAAGAACCTATCATCATCGTGCCGCATTCGAAGTGCAGATACAGACTTCTGTAGTCGAGATTGATGCTCCCGATCACTCCGGTGATATCGTCTGCCACGATGCTCTTTGCGTGGATGAAGCCCGGCGTGTATTCGAACACCCGGACGCCCGCTTTGATCAAAGGATGGTAATACGATCTCGTCAGCCTGAAGACCAGCTCCTTGTCTGGTATGCCCGGAGTCAGGAGCCTTACGTCGACACCGCGCTTTGCGGCGAGCTGGAGGCAGGAGAGCATCTCGTTGTCCAGGATCAGATAGGGCGTCGTGATATACACGTAGTGCTCCGCCTGGTTGATGATCTCCATATAGACGTTCTCGCCCAGATTCTCGTAGTCCAGAGGCGAGTCCGAGAACGGCTGGACTATGCCGTCGCTGTCGAAGATGTCCGGATGATGGACGTGCGGCCTGAACTCCTCGTAGGATATCTCCGTCGGGACGAAGGCGTTCCACATGTTCAGGAACATGACCGTATAGTTCCAGACAGCCTCGCCCTCCAGCCTTATGCCGGTGTCCTTCCAGTGGCCGAAGCGCTCTATGCGGTTTATATACTCGTCCGCCAGATTGTAGCCGCCGGAATAGCCTATGTATCCGTCAACGACCGTGATCTTGCGGTGGTCGCGGTTGTTGTAGACCAGCGAGAGGACGGGCCTCAAGGGGTTGAAGGGGCAGACTTTGATGCCGGCGCTTCTCAGGATATCAGGAAAGCCCAGCGGGTTCTTGTCGATGCTTCCGACGTCGTCGTAGATCACGCGCACGTCGACTCCCGCCTCGGCCTTGCGCTTCAGGACATCAAAGATGCCGTCCCACATCTCGCCTGATCCGATGATGAAGTACTCCATGAATATGAAGTGCTCCGCCTTCTCCAGATCCGCGAGCAGGTCGGGATACGCCTCGTCCCCGAGGCTGTAGTATTTTGTTTTCGTCCCGGACCACGCGGGATAAGGGCCTTTTTCGGCGACGTATTTGATCGTGCTTAAGAGCCTGCTGTTATTGAGCTCCCCGAGTGGGTCCTTCTGCTCGAGCTCCTTCAGATGCTCCGACTCCACCGCGTCGATTTTGACGCGTATGCGGCGCGAAGGCCTTTTGTTCCCGAAGAAGAAGTACATCAGGACGCCCAGGATCGGAAGGAGCGTTATGATCAGGATCCAGCCGACCTTGTACGCGGAAGTATCGTCCCGGTAGATCACGAACAGAGCCATGAACGCCGCGATCACGGTGAATACCACGGTGGTGATCTCGCTGTAATCGCGGAGTTTCCACACAAACAAAACCAGCCATCCTATTTGAAGCAGAAATATGATGGCCAGGATCGTTAGTTTGCTGAAGATTTTTCCGAATATCTTTTTTATGGAAGTCATCTCGACCGTCCGTTCAAAACAGCCAGGCTATTTGGCGGGGATGCGGTCAACGCCCATGTATTTTCTCAGGACCTCAGGTACTATGACGCTTCCGTCTTCCTGCTGGAAATTCTCCAGAATGGCGGCTACGGTGCGTCCAACGGCGAGTCCGGAGCCGTTCAGCGTGTGGACGAACTCGGGCTTTCCGCCTTCGCGTCTGAAGCGGATATTGGCGCGTCTGGCCTGGAAGTCCTCGAAATTGCTGCAGGAGCTGATCTCGACATAGCGGCCGTAGCTGGGCATCCATACTTCGATGTCGTAGGTCATCGCGGAAGAGAATCCGAGGTCGCCGGAGCTCAGCCTTACGACTCTATAGGGAAGACCTATGCGCTTGAGGACTTCCTCGGCGTCAGCGGTCAGTTTCTCGAGCTCGTCATAGGACGTCTCGGGCTTTACGAATTTGACCAGCTCTACCTTGTTGAACTGGTGCTGGCGGATGAGGCCTCTGGTGTCGCGGCCGGCGGATCCCGCCTCTGCGCGGAAGCAGGGCGTATAAGCCGTATAGTAGACCGGGAGCTCATCCTCGCTCATGATCTCCTGCGCTCTCATATTGGTCACCGGCACTTCAGCGGTCGGTACCAGGAAGAAGTCCTTCTGCGGGATATAGAACATGTCCTCCTCGAACTTCGGGAGCTGGCCTGTGCCGGTCATCGCGGCGCGGTTCACCATGAAGGGCGGGAGTATCTCGACGTAGTCCTGATCTATCGTGTGAAGGTCGAGCATGAACTGGATGCAGGCGCGCTCGAGTCTAGCTCCGAGGCCCTTGTAGATCGTGAATCTTGTCCCGGCGATCTTTCCGGCGCGCTCAAAGTCCAGGATGCCGAGGTCTTCTCCGATGTCCCAGTGAGCCTTCGGCGTGAATCCGAACTCGGTCGGCTCCATGAACCTTCTGAGCTCGACGTTGGCGGAATCGTCCTCGCCGTACTGAACGTCCTTATAGGGCGTGTTCGGTACGCTGAGGATAGCGTCCTTGAGTTCGGCCTCGATCGCGGAGAGCTCGGTGTCCATCTCTTTGATCTCGGCGGACAAAGCCTTCATCTCCGCCATGACAGCAGTCGTGTCCTCGCCTGCCTTCTTCAGCTTGGGTATCTCACGGGATACGGTGTTCTGGCGGTTCTTCTTCGCCTCTACCTCCGCGAGGAGAGCTCTTCTCTGCTCATCGAGCTCCTTGACCCTGCCGATGCCGAAATCGCCTTTTCCTCTGAATTCGACCCTGGCCTTTACTCCTTCAAAATCGTCTCTGATCCGCTTTATATCCAACATTTTTCTCACCTCATCAAATGTTTTTTACAATATGTTCTTGGTATATTCTCCGTAGAGATCCAGAAGCGTGTTGACCTTGCTCTGTATCATCTGCTGGAGTTCAGACGCGAGGTCGTAGTCGCCCTCGTCCAGAGCCGCCTTCGCGGCGGAGAGGAGTGAACGGCGGCCCGCCGTATCCTTTCCAATCTCATGCCTCAGGGCGTTTATCTCGACCCACCTCGCTTCATCGAAGCTCAGCGACGCGGCGTCCTCCTCGCCCTTTCCGTGAAGCTTCCGGCAGCTCCTGATCACGGCCATATTCTCCGGGATCAGCCTGTCGTGGAACTCGGTCTTCCACTGCGAGAGCACCTGAGACTTGAATGAGTTCAGCGCCACCTCCGTCATGACGTCTCCTTCCTTGAAGACAGCCAGCTTTTCCGGATATCTGTCAAAGGCGCTTATGTTCTCCCAGACGGTCGCCGGAGCCTTTCCGAAGAGCCTGTCCCTGTCCTCGGAAGAATAGTCCTCGAACACGTCGTTCTCGCTCCTGTACTCGCGGTCGCGCTCCAGATAGAAGTCCTCTTCGCCGTATTTCTTGGAGATCGAGCGCTCCAGTTCATCGGGAGTCTTCTCCGCTCCAAGCGCAGCCCTGATGCCGTCCAGCATCGCCATATACGACGCTGCAAGCACCAGATAGGTGTTGCTCTTGGGGTTCGGCGCTCTGAGCTCGAACCTCGTCGCCATCGTATTGGACCTGTCTCTGATGAGCCCCGCCAGGACCGTACGGTTTCTGGAGGGCTCGCTCGTAGATCGTCCGAGCGAGGTGACTATGCAGACCGGAGCCTCGTAGCCGGGTTTCAGCCTGTTGAGAGAATCGTTGCTCGATGAGACGAAGGGATTCACCACCTCGTAGTTCTTCAGAAGTCCCATCAGGGCTCCGAAGCCCACCGGGCTCATGAAGGCTTTGTTCATGTCCTCTGGCGAGAACAGGTTTATGGTCTTTCCGTTCTTCAGCTTCGCCGCGACTCCCAGATGGGTGTGCTCACCGCTTCCCGCGACTCCCGGGAAAGGCTTCGCCATGAAAGTCACATCCAGTCCGTACATCGTGAAAATGTCGCGGACGACGTATTTCACCTGGTTCTCGTTATCAGCGGCTCTGAGAGCGTCGGTGTACTTCCAGTCGATCTCCAGCTGCTCCATAACGTGGTCATAGTGGCCGGTATTTCCCATGCGCGCCTTGACGCCGCCGACCTCCTTATGGCCCATCTCGACTCCGAAGCCGTATTTATCCAGTATCCGGAGCGTGTCCTCGAGGGCGGTCCTGACCTCTCCGTAGGTCCTCTTCCAGTACTGCTCCTTCATGACCTGCGAGGTGAAGAGCTGTTCTCTGTCGCCTTTGTCATCCGGAGTCTTGACCCAGAATTCGAGTTCGGTCGCGCTCGTGGTGACAAGCTCTTCTATATCGTCCGCGGAATCCGCCCCGTCAATATATCTGAACACATAGGGGTGCTCGCGGAGGCTCTTCATGACCTCCTGCTTGAAATACGCCAGCGCGTCTCTCAGCATCACGCGGGAACCGCATTCGAAGCTGTCATTGTGGATCAGATTCGACGGGATCCTCAGCGTTCCGACCGGAAGTCCGAGGACCGGATCCACATTCCTGTAGTTGTAGTCCACATACCAGTTGGCGGATAGATCGGGGATCATATCCACCTTGGCGTTGTTCAGTTCCGCGATCCCGGGAAGCGCCACGGATGAACCGTCCGTCTGGACGCCCTTCTCCAGCATGCTGTCCATGTCTTTGATGAACAGATCGATGGGGATCTTCTCGTCGGTATCGTGTCCCCCGATGTCTATTCCGACGAAGGACACGTATCTGACCTCAGGGTGGGCGGAAAGTATCTCGCTTATCCGCTCCTTATCGCGTTCTCCCTGCGGGATGGTGAACAGCATTTTGTCTATATCAAAGTCCAGCATCAGTGTCTCCTTCCGTATCCGCAATGTTGCCCTCAAGAGCCTTGAGCTCCTGCTCCAGGATCTTCATATATTCGCCGTATGCCGCCCAGTCGCCGCTTCTGAGAGCAGCCTGCGCGTCATCGAACGCCTTCGCGGCATTAGCTATATGCTGTTCCACGGTGACATCGCCTTCATCCTCGCCCGGTTCGTCATCCCCCTCGGAAGAGTCATCCGGCCTCGCTTCGGGGTCTATGCCCTTTCCGAACAGATCGTAGAGCGCCTCCATCAGTGTAGGCTCATAGGCTATCCGGTCGTTGTATGCCACGATCACCCGCTTGACCTCAGGAATGGCCGTATTGGACGCCTCAAGGTAGATCGGCTCGACGTAGAGGAGAGACTCTCCCATCGGAAGAACGAAGAGGTTCCCTCTGCTGTAGGTCGATCCGGCCTGGCTCCACAGCGAGAAGTCCTGAGAAATCTCGGTGTTCTGGTCTATCTGCGCCTCGATCTGCATAGGTCCGTAGACCGTTCTGCTCTTCGGGAATCTGTAGAGCACCAGCTCGCCATAGTCCTCACCGTCGTTCCTGGCCAGGAGCAAAGCGGTCATATTCTGCTTTGATGCCGGAGAATACGGAAGCATGCTCACGAATTCCGCATTGTCCTCGCCCGGGAGCTTCAGCATGAAGCAGTTCGGAACGATCTTGCGCTCTTCCCTTCCGTAGATCTCGTGCGAGACCTCCCAGATATCCTCGTTCTGATAGAAGACCTTGACGTCCTCCATGTGATACTTGCCGTATACGTCAGCCTGGATGCTGAACAGAGCGTGCGGATATCTGATGTGGGCCTTGATCTCCTCAGGCATCGCGCTGAAGTCTTTGAAGAGATTCGGGAAGATCTTCCTATACGTCTGGGCTATCGGGTCGTCCGGATCGACGATATAGTAGTCCACTGTTCCGTTATAGGCGTCTATCACGACCTTGACGGAGTTCCTGATGTAGTTGGAATCTCCGAGCTGGCCGGAATATGGCTCGGAATACGGATAGAAGCGGCTCGTCGTATACGCGTCGATGATCCAGTATATCTTTCCGTCCGCTATGATCCCGTGCGGGTCGTCCTCATAGCTCAGCCAGGGCATTATCGTCATCGCCCTGTCCATGATGTTCCTGTTTATTATGATGCGGGAATCGCCGCTGACGTTGGTGCTGACCAGGAGCTTCAGGCTGCTTTCACGGATCGAGAACATGAGCCTGTTCAGCAGATTGAGCCTGATGCCCGCGGTGCCTTCGTAGCGGCTGTATTTGTTCTCCTGTCCGTCCGGATAGTCGAACTCGTCCTCGTTGGTGCCGACGATGATGTAATTGTTGGTGAGCTCACCGAAGTAGACCTCAGGTCTTTCGATCGTAAGCTCGCTCGCTGAGGACTGCGGCGGGATATTCCTTACAATGACCTCGGGCTGTCCGCTCGCGGTGATCTGGTCAACTCTGGAGAGGGCGAGGCCGTAGCCGTGAGTGTATTTGATGTGCTGGTTGAGCCAGGTATCGCTGATCTTGGACTCGTCTATCTCTCTTACGGAGAGATAGGTCTGAGTATATTCGCCGTTCAGCCAATATCTGTCGACGTCCGTGTCGTAGAACCGGTAGTACTGCCTGATGCTCTGCGTCTGGTTGTAGAAGGTCTCGACCGGCTCGTAGTCGTTGATACGTACGTTCGTCACGGTCTCCTGGTTATTGCGCACGTCTTCGGCCTTCAGGCTGTTGTCTGCGGCGTAGTCGCGAACGTCGACATCGTCGACATCGTAGGCGTACTGGGTGTATTCGATATTGTATCCGAGGTATTCGGACTCTTTGTTGATCTCGTCAGGCGAGACGATGACGTTCTGAACAAAGGCCGCAAGCCCGCCTCCCGCGAGACTGATGACCACCATGGCGACCGGGACGATCACGAGAACTTTGATCTTCCTGCGGAGGATGCCGACCGTCGTCGTCACCGCGCCGACCAAAGCCAGAGCTATCAGGATCCTGTAGACCCAAAGCGTCACTTTAACGTCGGTATAACCCGCGCCGTAGACTATGCCGGTATGGGCGTGGAGCAGGTCGAACTGCATCAGGAAGAAGTGGAAAGCCACCATCAGGAAGAACACGATCCCGAGGGATATCAGCTGTCCAGAAGCGATCTGCATGAGCTGGTTCATATTGCTCTGAGATACCTTCCTCTCGGTCCTGCGTTTTGGTTTCTTCTTCGCGGCGGAATTGAAGAGCTTTCCGAGCGGGCTGTTCTCCGGGAAGGGCCCCTTTGCCTCCTCCGTTTCGGCGGCTGCTCCTCCGGTGAACTTGCCGTCCTCGATCGGCTCGGCCTCATCCTCTTCGAACATATCCGGGCTGTGCATCGCCAGAAGGATCATATAGTAGACGAGCGTGGCCAGAACGAAAAGCACGATGATGCCGATCAGCATCTCGTTCAGTTCGTAGAGGAATTCGTATCTGAAGATATAGAAGGAAATGTCAAGGTTGAAGATGGGGTCTTTGATCCCGAAATCCGTGCTGTTCGCGAACTGGAGCAGCTCGAACCAAAGATTCCGTATCACGGCAACCGAAGCCACCGCGCCGAACACCAGCGAGATGATATTGGTGTACAGCGCGAGGCGCTTTTGATCGGTCTCCTCTTTGGACTTGATCTTCCTGAAATATCCCCTCCTGAGAGCACGAAGATAGGCGTTCATCAGAACGGAGAGAATGATGAAGAGCGGGACTCCGAACTTCAGCTGGTTCACGATCTTGGTCAGGAAAACGCCGGTATAACCGACCTCCTTGAACCAGAGCCAGTCGGTAACAAAGTTCAGAAGCAGCAAGAAGAGTGCTGCTATCACTACCGCGATAAGGAGGATAACAGATACTCTTCTTTTGATTTTGGATGTGTCAGCTTTCAATTTTCTACCTCGTCAATGCCGGTCAAAGCCTACTTCGCATCGACGATATCATTAATGAATACCTGATCGCCGTCAATTACAAGGTGAACGACCTGGGTCGAGATGACGGGGTCGGTCACGCCGGTGGCAGTCTGGGTAGTTCTGACCAGAACGTAGAAGTTCTGATCCTTCTCTCTGAATTCGCCGATCTGCAGTTTGGTTATGTCGTGCTGTACCGCCGGGTCGGCCGTGATGGCGCTGATACCGCCGTAGAGCTGGGAGCCCGGGGTGATCAGAGCCAGAACTGCCTCGTCGTTGCTGTTCAGGCGGTCTACCAGTTTGGAGTAGTACTCTATGAGCGTTCCGACGACCGCGTCGCTGTAGTTGACGTTGTCATGCCATACGCTGTCCTCGAATACGTTATAGGTCGTTATATCGGCAATGCCGTAGTCGCCGTCAGCGCTGAACTGAAGCGCCGTGTCCTCCGCGACTTCGTCGATATTGGTGTTCCTGGAGAGCTGGTTCTCTATAGCCTGGGCGGTATATGAGACCGTGATCTCAGGCTCGCCGTCTCCCTCCTCCGGCTTGTCCCCGGTCACAAGCGAAACGATCTTGTCTATTCCGTTCTGGAGCTTCTGAGCTATCGGGGTGCCTTCCGCGAATACGAGGATGGCGGCGCAGGCTACGCAAAGCGCCAGGATCACGATCAGGATATCCAGGAATATGAGCTTGGCCCTTCCCTTCTTTCTTCCGGTGTCATAGTCGACATCGTCGTCCTCATCCTCTTCCTCGAAGATGTCTCCGAAGGTGTCGCGGGACGCATTGCGCTGAGCGGCTTTCTCCTTGCGGGCTCTGCGCCTTCTCTCGCGCGGGGACTCCTCTTCCTCCTCGTCCTCATCCTCATCATCGTCATCGTCCACAGGTCTTGCCTTCTTGGAGACGGGTGCGGGAACGGGCTTCTCCGTGACCGCGGGGGCTTCCGGAGCAGGCTCTTCTGCCTTTACGGCCTGAGTCTCCTGCTCTTCCTCCGGTACATCGGGAAGATCGTTCAGGACGTCGTCTATGGTCTCGAAAGCGATGGAGGTCTCAACGGCTTCCTCTGCGGGCGCTGCCGGAGTCTCGGCTACCGCCGGGGTCTCGGTTGCGGCCGGGGTCTCGGTTGCAGCCGTGCGGGTGACCGCAGCCTCTGCCGGGTGCGTAACCGGCGCGGACACGATGCTCATGTCGCTTTCATCAAATACGATGACGTCGTCATCGTCTATTATCTCTATCTCGGGTGCTTCCTCAGCTGCTTCGGAGACCACCGGAGTCTCCTGCGCGGGCTCCTCGATGAACTCATACGCAGGGCTCTCAAAGGCTGCAGGCTCTTCCGCAGGCTCAGCAGCAGGCGCTTCGGGCGTCTCGGTCTCGGCTGCAGGCTCATCCGTGACATCCACTGCCGGCTCTGTGACCTCAGTCTCAGGCTCGATCTCGGGTCCCTCTGTCGCTTCAACGGTCTCAGATATCTCAACAGTCTGATCGGAAGGCTTCTCCGCGATCTCCGGAGCGGTCTCATCGGCCACAGTCTCGGGCTCGGCCTCGAATACGAGCTCCGGCTCGGGAACGGGCTCCGCCTCAGGTTCGGGAGCAGGCTCTTCCGCGACTTCGGCGGCAGGTTCTTCTGCGATCACGACCGCGGGTTCCTCTGTTATCTCAATTGCAGGCTCCTCTTCAGGCTCCTCAGCAGCGGGTCCCTCAGCGGTCTCGGGCTCCTCGGCTGAGGGCTCGAAAACGAGTTCTGGCTCCGGAACTGCGGTCGCGGCGGCGAGCTTCTGTGCCTCAAGCGCAGCTTTTTCAGCTTCAAACGCGGCGCGCTCGGCTTCGAGAGCGGCTCTCTCGGCCTCGATCGCGGCGAGTCTCTCCGCTTCCTGAGCGGCCTTCTCAGCCTCAAGCGCGGCCTGCTTCTCGAGCTCCTCCGCGGCCTTCATGGCTTCGAGCTTCGCCTGCTTCTCGGCGAGTTCCTCTTCAGCCTTGGTCTCTTCGCGGATGCGCTCCCTCAGGCGCTCATACTCCTGATCGAGAAGCTGCTGGAACTCCTCGTTCTTTTTGTTGAACGTGTAGAATTTATCGATCTTGCGGCGGGACGACTCGATCGAATCCTCCGAAGCCGCGGGTGCCGGTGCGGCAGGAACGGGTGCCGGCTCAGGCGTCTGGACCGTGCCGGACGTTGCCGCAGCGCTTATGATATCCTTAAGGCTGGCGATATAGTCGCTTTCCGTGCCGGCGTAGCTCTTTGATCCCGTCATGAAGTCGGGCTTGAAGGAATCGCTTTCCGGCTTATCCTCCTCAAGCTCGTACAGGAAGTCGTCGAACTTCTGTCTGTTGTCTCTCTCGACTCTCACCGTAGAACCCTGGGTCCAGTCCAGATCGGTGTGCTCGCGTACAGGAGTCTGGCTCACAGGAGTCTGAGCAGCAGGGCGTTCAACGTTCCTCGCGCCGCGGGCAGGCTCCGGCTTGGCGGTATATCCCGCGATCGCTCTGTCTCTGTCATCCACGACGGAAGACCAGTTGAAATTGGTGCTGGCGGTCGGCTCGTGCGATTCTTCCTCGGTCGGATATCCGGCGAGATCCCAGTTCAGGCCTTCCATATGGAATTTCCGCCCTTCGAACTTTGAGGGCTCGGGCTTCTTTTCATCGATGCCGGCAGCCATCGTGGCGAAACTGTCGCTGGCGTCGATCCTTGCTCCGCAGCCGCTGCAGAACCTGTCGTTCTCTTTCAGCTCTTTTCCACACTTTTTGCAATACATTTTGTTCGTCATCCTCCGGTGAAACGATCATCAGTTGATCTGGTTTATCAGCGTCTCTTCAGTATATGTATTTCCGTGCTTGTCCGTGGCAAATCCGCGAACCACACGGTATGAGTCATCCATATTGTCGCGTCTCGAACGCCTTGAAGCCGCCTCGAACGCTTCTCTCACCGCGTCGGTGCTCCTGCGTCCGACCGTCTCCTCGGTATCCTTTATGGCCTCTTCGAGCGCATCCCTGCTTCCCGCCGGGGCATCAAAGGCGAGCTCGATGGTGTGTATCGGCTCGAACTCCATGTCCAGGGTCTCGCTGAGCTCCCTCCAGCCGGGTACGGTCCACGCCGCCTTCTCGGGTTCCGGCTCCGCGGCGGTCTCGGGTTCAGGCTCCGCAGTAATCCCGGGTTCAGGATCCGTCTCCGCGGGTGCCCCCGGGGCTTCCAGCTCAGCTTCCGCAGCGGTCTTCTCCGGGGCTTCCGACTCAGCCGGGGCTTCCGGCTCTTCGGGCTCTTCATGCTCCGGCACTAACACCTTCAGCTCATCGCCTTCCGCAAGGGTGAATTCCTTGCTCTCTCCCTCCGTAAGCGAGAATTCGTATTCACCGGGCTCAAGATCCGCGATGCTGTCGGAGCAGATGTTCACGACAGGCTCCACGCCCTTTTCAAAACTGAGGTCTATCCCTTCCTCACTGTCGAAATCAAGGCCGACCTCAACGAGTTTCTCAGCCGTGGCTTCCTCAGGCTCGGTTTCAGGCTCGACAGCCGCCTGCATCTCGGGCTCGGTTTCAGGCTCGAGCGCCTTCGGCATCTCAGGCTCGGCAGAAACTGCAGTGATCGGCTCGGCTGCCTGCGGTGCCTCAGTCGCAGTCTCGGGTTCGGGCGAACGCTCGGGCTCGGGTTCCTGTCCGGCCGGCTCAGGCTCAGCTGCCGCTTCGGGCTCAGAGTTTTGCTCGGGCTGAGGCTCGGGCTCAAGGCTTTGCTCGGGCTGAGGCTCTGCAGGTGAGCTCTCTTCCGCTTCAGGGAGCTCCCCGCCCTCCGTCCTGAGAGACTTGACCCTTATCGTCATCTCCCCGTCTTCGGTATGGATATTGACCGGCGAACGTGAAGAAGCGCGTATCTGTTCTTCTTTGATAGATGTGACCGTGCTCTGGATATCCGAGAGTTTCTGATCGATGCCGTCGAGAGTTTTGCTCTCCTTGCTTCTGCCGACCAAAGTCTTCACGATCAGGCAGATGATCAAAAGTGCCAGGAGTATCAGAATGACCGCTTCGATCTCGAAACGGTAATACATGATCCAATTTACGATGCCTTCAAAAAGCTTCATCGTCAAACCTCCGCAAAGTTCCAAGTTATTATACTACATAAGGGGATAAAGTGCAATAATCTGGCATCTTATGTATATATGGGCGGATCCCGATTGAAGCGTGAAAATGAATGACCCCCTTGCGGCTTTCAAGGGGGTCTGCAAAATGAAATATAGAGGTGTTATGATATTGATTGGGAAGGTTTAGATGTCTTGTTTCTGTGGTTAGTTTATACTAACCAGCAAGCGTTGTCAATAGTCAAATTAGATTTAACTAACTATTTTTTGATCAAACTAACTCACGTTCGGATTTTTCCAGCGCCGAACGCAGCTACATGCCCGTCACGTCTCATTTCCAAAGCCCAAACCCGTTGATTTTTCAGTCTTTCGTGGAAAACTTGACACTTCGTCTAAAAATGCTACAATCGAGTTAGTTGGTATTTGCTTATTAGAGAGGTGCATTTCATGATAGTCAACGAATCCATGGAGAATTATCTCGAATCCATACTCATGCTGAGCAAAGAACGCCCTGTCGTGCGTTCTGTCGACGTTGCAGAGGAGCTGGGCTTCAAGAAATCCAGCGTCAGCGTAGCCATGAAGAAGCTCCGCGAGCTCGGGAATATAACGGTCACCAAGGAAGGTTATATATATCTGACCGATTCGGGAAAAGAAATAGCAAATATGATCTACGAGCGTCACGTCCTCATCTCCGGCTGGCTGACCGCTATGGGTGTCACCCCCGCAGTCGCCCGCGAAGATGCCTGCCGTATAGAGCACGTTCTGAGCAAAGAGAGCTTTCAGGCCATCAAAGATCACGTCCGTGAAGTTCACTCCGAGATCTATGAGCAGGCTGAGAAAGAGCTCGGCTGATCTGACCGGCCGGTCCTTTCAAAACTGATTTTGGCCCCGATAAAAGCGGGCCCGGCGCATGCCGGGCCCGTATTTCTTTTATCTGTCTCTCCTTGCTCTACTCACCCTTGAACGCTCTTATGGCGGAAAGAAGATCCTTGACGCCGGTGATCTTCAGGCTTCCAAGGCTTCCGCTGCCAAGTGGTTCTCTGCCTGCGGGCGTGCCGCTCTTTGATGCTTTGATGATCGATGCGGCGTTCTTCTGAGGCATGATGATCTCCTCGTAACCCATACGGGCAGCTTCGAGCGCGATCTTGTCCGCGCTTCTGACCGACCTCAGCTCACCGGTGAGGCCGACCTCGCCGATAGCAAGAACGCGCTTTGATGATCTGACGCCGCGGACCGAGGAATAGACAGCGAGTGCGACCGCGAGGTCGACGGATGTGCTGTCCGGCCTGAGGCCGCCTACCACGTTCACGTATACGTCCTGATTGATCATGGAGACTCCGAGCTTCTTCTCGAGCACCGCGAGGATCATCGAGAGCCTCTGGTTGTCAATGCCTACCGCGGTGCGTCGGGCGAATCCGATGTTGGCAGGTGAAGTCAGGGCCTGGATCTCCATCAGAACGGGGCGCGACCCCTCGTAGACGGCGGAGACGACTGAGCCCTCCGGCTTCTCGCCCGTGTTCTCGAGGAAGATCGCGGAGAGATCTCCGATCTCCACAAGGCCTTCCTCCTCCATCTTGAAGGCTCCGATCTCGCTCGTAGTGCCGAAGCGGTTCTTGTACGCCCTTAATATCCTGAGATCGTGATCCCTCTCTCCGGAGAAGTTCAGCACGCAGTCGACCAGATGCTCCACGATCTTGGGGCCGGCGAGCTCGCCGCTCTTGGTCACGTGGGCGACGATGAATACAGGTACGTCCCAGCTCTTTCCGACCTTCATCAGCATATTGCCGCAGGCGCGGACCTGAGAGACGCTGCCCGGCACGGACTCCAGATCCTCGGTGTACATGGTCTGGATCGAGTCGACGACCATGAAACCGGGTTTGAGCTCTTCGCAGACCGCCATCACGTT
>Ga0079305_1001494_pt1 | contig 29828 bp, 22 predicted proteins | sample LMS_cellobiose_e_FD_79183 | JGI IMG/M metagenome (GOLD analysis project Ga0079305, IMG submission 79183) | Rumen-fistulated moose microbial communities from Alaska, USA - LMS_cellobiose_enrichment | ecosystem: Host-associated > Mammals > Digestive system > Stomach > Rumen fluid ... | reverse complement strand
GGAGCCGAGGCGACGAGATACAACACGAAGACCGGAGAGGTGTTCACCTGCGACGATCCCGTTCCCGGCTGTCAGATAAAATCGCTTTTTTATAACAAAAAACACGATCTTCTCGTAGGCGGCACGACGTACGCCACCGACTGCGATATAGGAAAAAGGACCGCGTCCGTCAGCTCGGCGGTCGCGCTTTCTCCGGAAACTCTCATGCCTCTGGCGATGACCGACGCTTCCGAGGGGGTCCTTTACGTAACGGTTCTCGGCGCGATAAGCGACGACGAGTATATCGCTTTCTTCGGAAACGCCGGCGATACGCGCATAATTTCCCTGGCGGACGTAAAAACTTCAGGAAAGCTCTCAGCGATCCCGGCGAAAAAGCTCATGGAACAAGGCTTCCCGCGCGGCTCCGTGATATGGGCGGGTAAGAACGGATATTTCGTTTTTCTTAGCGGCGGCGAGGTATCGCTTTATTTCTGCGACGGCGAAAAGTGGGAAAAGAAAAAGACGTTCTTTACGAATCCCGAATATAAAAGAGTATTCGTTTCGGACGGATGCGTCCTCGCGGTGACCGCGACGACGGTAGACTGCGCGGAGATATTCGGCTGATATCCCGCGTCAATAAACACACCCGTTTCCGGCATTGAACCAAAATTCCTTTAACGTTCATGCCGGAAACACATTTCCGCGGTATAATCATACTGAATAAATATAAGCGGTCGCTGACCTGAAAGGAAAAAGCATGAAGATACTTGTAGCCGATGACGAGACGAAGATCAGGGGCATAATAAGAAAATACGCGGAGTTTGAGGGACACGAGGTCGACGAGGTCTCCGACGGTATGGAAGCGGTCCTCAGATGCAGGAAAAACGAGTATGACATCATAATCATGGACGTGATGATGCCCGAGCTCGACGGTTTTTCCGCATGCCGCGAGATCCGAAAAAACTCGTCCGTCCCCATCATCATGCTTTCCGCGAGGGGCGAGGAATATGACAAGATCCACGGATTTGAGATCGGAGTGGACGACTACGTCATGAAGCCGTTTTCTCCCAAGGAGCTCATGCTCAGGATCAACGCGATAATGAACAGAGTCAACAGATCGTCGAAGGAGACGAACGATACCTTCGTCTGCGAGGAGCTTAGCATCGATTTTACCGCGCGCATAGTTTATATAAACGGTGAAAGAGCGGAACTCTCGCCGAAGGAATACGATCTGCTCTTTTATCTCGTCAGGAACAGGAACATGGCTCTGACGAGGGAAAAGCTGATATCCGACGTGTGGGGATACGATTTTTACGGCGACGACAGAACGCTGGATACGCACATAAAGCTTCTCAGAAAAAGCCTCGGCGCGTGCAGCCGCTTCATCGTGACGCTCAGAGGCGTGGGATACCGCTTCGATACTCAGTGATATGAAGGGCGCGGATATCGATAAGAATGCCGCCGGCAGGAACGCGTTCCGCTGCACCGGAAAGGGAAGAAAAGCCGGAAAGCTTGGTATAAAAGCCAGGGTGATTCTGGCGTTTTTGCTGTTCACGGCGGTCATAATCGGGATACTCTGGGTTTTCCAAATAATCCTTCTTGACGATTTTTACAAGACGATAAAGACCGACGAGATAAAAAGCCTCGCAGACCGGATCAGCGTGACCGACATAAGCGACATAACGGATATCATCGAGAGCGACGCGAGGTATAAGGATATATGCGTCGTTATAAGCGATACGACCGGCAGAAAACTCGTCGCGCTGCAGACGGAATCCTTCCCGTTCATACGCGTCTTGGATGAGGAACGGCTGAAAAAACTTTACGAGCACACCGAGAACAGCGGCGGGACTTATTTCAAGTATTACAGATTCAGGGACGATCCGCGATCCGAGGTGATCGGGGATCAGCCTCCGGAAGCGCCGGAGCCTCCGGCTTCCGGTGAGACCGCGGGGAAAAACGTATCCGCGGACCAGAACGATAAGTATCCCCGGATACTGAATCCCCAGATCGGCTCCGGGTTTGCAAAATACAACGACGCGGAATGCCTGATGTACTGCGCCGTGCAGAAAAGGATGTCCGGCGAAAAATGCTTTCTCGTGCTGTCCACCGTCATATCTCCGGTGAACGCCGCCAAGAGCACGCTTTTTTATCAGCTCGTTTTCCTCACGGTCATACTCATAGTCCTTTCCGTCGTCATGTCCGCCGTTATTGCGAAAAGTCTTTCCAATTCCATAATCGTTCTGAACAGAGAGGCAAAGTATCTTCCCGCCGGAAGATTCAAGATGCCGGAGAAGGATATATCCTTCAAGGAGGTAAAAGAGCTTGCAGATACGCTCGAGGATGCGGCGGACGAGATATCCAAGGTTGAGGCGCTGAGAAAAGAGCTTATCGCCAACGTTTCCCACGATCTGCGCACGCCTTTGACGCTGATCGCCGGATACAGCGAGCTCATGCGGGACATACCCGGCGAAAACACCGCCGAGAACCTTCAGATCGTTATAGACGAGACTAACAGGCTCAACGATCTCGTTACGGATATGCTCGACATATCCAGACTCGAGAGCGGGATGTACAATACGAATCCCGAGACGCTTTCGCTCACGGAGCTCGTCAAGAACATACTGTTCAGATACGACAAGCTCGTAGAGAACGGCGGATACGTTATCACCTTCAATTACGATGAGGAGGTGTACGTCAGCGTCGACAACACGAAGCTCTCGCAGGTCGTATACAACCTCGTGAACAACGCGATAAACTACTGCGGCGATGACAAAAAGGTCACCGTGAATCAAAAACTGATCGCCGGCGGCAAAAAGGTAAAGTTCGAGGTCATCGACAGCGGCGAGGGCATCGCTCCGGAAAACCTTCCGCTTATCTGGGACAGATATTACAAGGCTGACAACGCCCACAAGCGCGCCAGCGTCGGCAGCGGACTCGGACTTTCGATAGTCAAAAAGGTCCTCGAGATGCACGGTGCGGAATACGGAGTCGAGAGCGAGCTCGGAAAGGGAAGCTGCTTCTGGTTCATACTCGATACGTGCTCTCCCGATAAACGAAAAAACTGCGAAACGCCGGATGAATGAAAAAACGGCTGAAAGCCCGGACGCGGGCCGGGCTTTCATTATTTTTCTCCGCGTACTCACGTTCACTTGACATACCGGCGCAAAAACTGTAAAATATCAGGAGGATATCATAGGCGCGCTTTGCAGGCGGCAAAGGCGCCCGAAGGAGAGAGAAAAATGCTCAGAGATTACGGCGCGGAACTTGAAAAAAGAGTGGCGTTTATCAGAGGTCTCCTCGAAGAGAGCCGTTCTTCGGGGATAGTTTTCGGCAACAGCGGCGGAAAAGACAGCGCTCTTGTCGGGATACTCTGCAAAAAGGCGTGTGATAACACCGTGGGGATAATGCTCCCGTGTGAAGCTAAGAGAAATTTCGAAGAGGACATGAGCGACGCGATAGAGGCTGCGCGCAGCTTCGGCATAGAAACGCGCGTTATAGACGTGACGCCCGTAAAGCAGGCTCTCGTCGGAGCGATAGGCGATAAAACGTCGCTCAATTCAGCCGCGCTCGTGAACATGGCGCCGCGTATCCGGATGACGACGCTTTACGCGATCGCGGCATCCGAAAGAAGACTCGTCGCCGGCACCGGGAACAGAAGCGAGATATATATGGGTTACTTCACGAAATACGGCGACGGCGGTCACGATTTCGACCCGATAGCCGACCTCACGGTAACGGAAATATACGAATTTCTCGAATACCTGAAAGCGCCCGAAAGCATCATCAAAAAGGCGCCGTCCGCGGGACTTTTCGAGGGACAGACGGACGAGGCGGAAATGGGAGTGACGTACGAGGCGATAGACAGGTTCCTGTTTACCGGCGAGGCGAACGATCACGACAGGGCGATCATAGAAAGATACCACGCCGGAAGCGAGCATAAGAGACGAATGCCGAAAAAATACAAAGAGATCGAGGAATGATTTGAAAGGATCAGGCGAAATGATCGAAAAGATATACCCCAAAAAGCTTGAAAAGGGCGATACGATAGCGCTCGTCGCGCCTTCGAGTCCCGTGAAGGAAACGGAAAAGATCGAAAAAGGCGCTGAATATCTCGAAAGCCTCGGATATAAAGTAAAGATATCGAAGGGCTGCTATCTTTCGTACGATTATCTCGCCGGCAGCGACGAAGAACGCGCGAAGTACGTGAACGAGGCGTTCGCCGACAAAAGCGTCGACGCGATAATGTGCGTCAGAGGCGGCTACGGTTCGCCGAGGATACTCGACAGGCTCGATTACGACTTGATCGCGAAAAACCCCAAGATATTCTGCGGCTTTTCCGATATAACCGCGATGCACTGCGCGATATGGAGAAAGACGGGGCTCGTCACGTTCCATACTCCGATGACCGCCACCTGCATGGCTGACGGCTTTGACCCCGACGCCGCGAAAAGCTTTTTCGGACTTTTAACAAGCGAGGGACCGCTCGGCGAATATAAAAACCCCGACGGTTCCGCGCTGAAAACGATATGCGGCGGAAAAGCCTCCGGAATATTCATAGGCGGAAACGTCACGTTATGCGGATCGGTCTGCGGGACCGGATACGGGATAGACTGGACGGACAAGATCCTGTTTTTCGAGGACGTCGGCGAGAACGTATACCGCATAGACAGAACGCTCAACACGATGAGGCTCTGCGGCGCCTTCGAAAAGTGCGCCGGAGTCGTTTTCGGAGCGTTCACCGGATATGAAAAAAAGGATGACGGGATGACGATAGAACAGGTCATAAGAGACCTCATCGCTCCCTACGGGAAGCCTGTCCTGACCGGAGCTTCCTCCGGACATATCGCAAAGAATATGTCGTTCCCGATAGGAGTGCGCGCCGAGATCGACGCGGACGCCGGGAAACTGACGTTCACCGAACGTCACCTTTCGTGAAACGTTTCGTGAAACGTAAAATTATCGACTTCATATAAGAGGCTTTTATGGCAGCTAACAGAAAAAAGACAAGACGCAGCAGAATAAAAACGCTCACATACGCGGTGATAGCCGTGCTCGTGGTGCTCATGGTTATAACGCTCGTCGTTACCGTGCGTTACATGAATGAAGGCGCACCTGATTTATCCGGAAAGACCGCGGAAAGCGGAGAATCGAAGGAAACGGGAAAGACAGGCGGCGCCGAAAATACGAACGGCGCTTCCGCGACGGGCGGTACGACAAAAACACAGGACCCTCCGAAAACGCAGGATCCGCCCAAAACAGAGGATCCTCCGAAGACCGACGAAAAGCCCGTGACACAGGATCCGCCCAAGACCGAGGACCCGCCCAAGACCGATGATAAGCCCGTTACCGACGATCCGCCGGTGACAGATATCCATTGGACCGATCCCGATCTGAAAAGCATCGACGACATCATAAAATTCTCGAATACCCTCGGAGTGAGCGACGATATAGCGAAATTCTCGCTCGACGGACTCTACCCGGGAACGCTCCTTAAAAAGACGGCGGACGCCGGAGAAGGGTATAAGAATGAAACGGTGTATATCGGCGACTCCACGACTCTCGGGCTTAAAACGTGGAAACAGCATTCAGCCGATCTCGTATTCGGCTTCGGATCGCTGACGCCGGAGACCGCGTGCACCCTCGAGGTGACGCTGCCCGACGGCACGAAGGGAACGATAAAGGACGGCATTTCAAGAGTAAAGCCGAAACGCATCGTCATCACTCTCGGTACGAACGGCGTCGCGCTCTTTGCCGAAAAGACCTTCCTGCAATACTACGGCAAATTCGTCGATCAGATAAAGACGGCTTCTCCGGACTCCGAGATAATCATACAGACGATAATGCCCGTTACGGAATCGTACAACAACAAAATGAAAAAACTCGTGAATTCCCGCATCAACAGATATAATCTGCTGCTTCTGGGACTTGCGAAAATGAAGGGCGTTTATTTCCTGAACACGGCGGAATGCCTTAAAAACGATAAAGGACATTTCAGAGACGATCTCACGAGCGACGAGGGCGTCCATCACAATGCCGAGAGCTATAAGCTCTGGTTCAAATATCTGCGCGAGCACGCGGTTAATTTGCAGTAAAGCTTCGGAGGAATCGCTTTGATGATCGGAGATTTTGAAGGATACGTAGGAGATTTCACTAAAGCGTACGGTTATCCCGACGAAGCGCGGCAGACGCTTGAAAACGCATACGAGGCGATTTCAAAAGCTGCCGGCGGCGCGCTTTTTCACGAACAGATAAGGCGTTACGACGAAAGCGCAGACATTCCTTATTCGGAAATACTGTCGGCGGTGAAGAAAGCCGGAGACGCGGCGGGCGTACACGAGTATACCGCAAAGCTCCTTTATTTCATCTGCATTTCCGCAAAACTCAGGGAAAGATACGCCGGAAGAGGCGTCTCCGAGGAGATATACGTGAATTCCATGTACGATCTCAAATGGAAACTCAACGAGTGTCACAGGGTTTACGGCATATGGGGCTCGTTTGTGGCGCACTGGTTCCCCGGATTTTTCAAAATGACGAGATTTGCGATCGGAAGGCTCCAATATGAGATGATCTCTTTTTCCGGTGAATACGAAAAAGACGGAAAACGCCTTGAAAAAGGTGACGGGATCATAAACGTCCACATACCGTCGTGCGGACATCTCGACCACGGACTCTGTGAAAAATCGTATTCGGCGGCGGCGGAATTTTTCGCGTCCGAATTTGAAAACAGACCGACGGTATTCCGGTGCAGCTCGTGGCTGCTGTTCCCGGAAAACAGGCTCATACTTCCGCAAAGTTCGAACATTATCGCATTCATGAACGATTACGATATATTCAGAAGCGGATATTACGATAATTACGGCGAAACGTGGAGATTTTTCTATAAGAATTACTGCGGCGATCCGGACGCTATGCCGAAGGACGATTCGATCCAGCGCGGCTATATCGAATGGATGAAGCAGGGCAAAAAGACAGGATGGGGAGAGGGAGTATTCTTCCCCGACTAAAAAATCAAGGAATGGTAAAATGAAATGACAAAGAAAGTATTATCGCTTTTCATGGCGGCGCTGTTTATGCTTGCCGCGCTTGCTTCCTGCACGGGAGCGCCGAAAACAGCCGGGAAGACCGCTGAAAAAACTGCTGAGACACATACGGCTTCTTCCGAAGATAAAACAGAGCCTGCCTCCTCAGAAGGGCCGGTATCGACAGAGGAAACAGAAGAGCCCCCCGTCCTCGACGAGGATTATAAAAAGTGGCTCGCAAACGCTCAGGCGTATGCAAACGGTCTCAACACAGGCAGCCTGATAGTGGAGAGATCCCACAATCTCGCGTGGGGCACGTCTTACGCGCTCAACGGGCTTTACCGCGCGTACTGCGCCACGAGCGACGTGAATTTCCTTATCCGGATGGCGGATATCCTTTACGGAGTATATCAGCTCGCAAAGGATAACGACGGCGACGGATATCTCAACTGGGGCTCCGTTTACGAGGATAAAAAGGTGGACTACGCGGAATACGTTTGCCACGCCGGAACGATAGTCGGGTGCGCCGCGGATTTTCTGAACCTCCTCGAAGGAAAGCCCGAGCTTTACGATACGGTTTCGTCGCAGTATAAGAAATCGTTCAGAGAGATAGCCGATTACATCCTTGATATCACCGTAAATCATATAATTCCCGGATATGACAAGGACTGGAGCGATCAGTACGGCGTTTACATGAACAGAAAGGGAAGCGTGAACTACAACAAATCGACGCTCGATATCGCGCTCCCCAACAATCAGTATCTTACGATGGCGTACGGGCTTCTCGAGCTTGTGAAGCTCGACTTCGACGCTGAGAAAAAGAGCGATTTTTACGCAAAAGCGGTCAGCATGATGAAAGTGTTCGACAGCAAGGTCATACGCAATTCCGACGGAACTCTCAAGTGGAATTACAAGGACAAGCTTTTTGACAGAGACTATCAGTCGAGCATCGAAGACTACTCTCACGGTATGTGGGACGTCAGAGCCGCTATCTCCGCTCATTCCGCAGGAGTGGCGTTTTCTTCCGAGGATCTCGCGGCTTTCGCAAAGACTTACGATACGAAGATGTACAGGTCAGTCGACGGACTGCCGATGCTCACCAAGGCGGTCGACGGCAGCGGGGCGAGCACGGGATACGTTTTCCTCTTTATCTATGATCTTTCCAATTTCTCGCAGAAGATATGGGAGAGGGGAAAGACGTATCTTGAAGCAAAGCTTTCTCCGACGAACCGCGACTCGACGCGCATCCTCGCTTACCACCCGAGCGCTCCCGCTCCCGGCAAATTTTCTCTTACCTCTCCCGCCGCGAAGGACGGAAAGGCAAAGGCTGATTTCGCTGTGTTCAGATGGACGAATTCCGTCGGCGCTTCGAAATATACGCTGAAAATAGCCTCCGACAGTGATATGAAAAACGTCGTTCTCGAAAGAAGCGATCTCTTCGAAACGAGCGCTCTCGTAACTTCGGAGCTTGAAGCCGGAAAGACATACTGGTGGAGCGTCACCGCCGTCAACATGGCGGGCGATACGAGAGAAAGTAAAATCTCTTCCTTTACCGCGGAATAACGCGTAAAATATCTTGAAAAAACGAAATACCGCACGGTTTGTCCGTGCGGTATTTTGCGTTTATATGCAAAGTCCCGACTTATTTTCTTGCCTTATGTTTCTTTTTTACGGAGTATCCGAAAGAACCGACGGCTTTTCCGAGGGGCGCGTATTCGCCGTGGGAAAAGGCGACGAGCCCCGCTTTTTCAAGGCAGAGCCTGCCTTTTTCGTCGATAAGATCTTCATCCACGTCCACCGCCGTTATCATCGACAGGAACATATCGTGAGAGCCGAGCTTTATTATTTCTTTTACTCTGCATTCTATTGACAGCGGCGACTCTTCGATCCCGGGAGCCGACACGGTGAAGCTTTCCGAAGGAGTAAGACGGCATTTTTTGAATTTGTCCGTCTTTGCTCCGGTGAGAACGCCGCAGGTGTCGAGAGCGGGGCAGAGAGCTTTGGTCGCAAGATTTATGACGAATTCGCCGGAATTTGCGATCAGCCCGTATGAGTATCGCTGAGGCCGCAGCGATATGTAAGTCATCGCCGGGTCCGAGCAGACTATCCCTGTCCACGCGACCGTCAGTACGTTCGGCTTTAAGACAGTACCGCATGAAACGAATACGGCAGGAAGGGGAGCGAGAAGCGTTGAAGGCTTCCATTGGATCTTTGACATATTTACTCCGCGCCGCTTTTCAGGCGGCAAAACTTTTTTGTTCCGGCGGTATCATCCGCCGGGGACTCATGTTCTGAAGAACATTTTTTCGAGCTGATACTTCGTGACGGAAAAGATTATCGGCCTGCCGTGAGGGCAGGTAATTATGTTCGGTATCTCCCTCAGCTTTGCAATTATCCATTCGGATTCGTCGCTTCCCGCCGGGATCCCCGCCTTTACCGCCGCTTTGCAAGCCATCGTGTAAAGGAACCTGTCGAAGAATATCTCCGTCGCGTCGGAAACCTTTCCTCCCAAAAGCAGCTCTTCGGCGGCGGCCTGGATTATTCCGGAAACGGTCTTTACGCCCGACCCCGAGAGTTCCGCGGGTATCGCTCTGACCGCGACTTCGTTTTCTCCGAATTCCTCGACCGAAACGCACACTTTTTTCAGATCCTCGATATGATCGCATATCACCGCTTTTTCCTGAGGCGTGAGCGTCACGATCACGGGAACGACGAGCTCCTGCGCGCCGTCTCTCGAAACGGAGGCTTTGAGCTTTTCGTAAAGTATCCTCTCGTGCGCCGCGTGCTTGTCGATGAAGAAAAGCACGTCGTCATGCTCGTAAATGATGAACGCGTCGAACACGGAGCCGCGTATCTTCCCGTCGAAAAGCATAGGATTGTCGTTCAGCTGCTTTTCCGTGTATTCGGGAGAGATCGATATCTGCCTGCCGTATCCCGCGGGTATCTTCGGAGGCTCGGGATATTCGTTTTCGCCGGTCAGCGCCCGGTTTATATCGGGCAACGCCTTTTCCGGCGCGGCGATCGGCGCGCTGCCCGAAAACGACGGGAACAGATCCACCACGTTTATCTTTCCGGCGCCGTATGAAACGCTTTTGTCCGCGTCGGCGGGATTTGCACCGGATACGTTTTCCGAAGATGATGCACTTGTTTCTTTTTCTTTGCGATCGGACGGATAAGCGCCGATATCCGGTACGCTTATTATCTTTTCGGAAACCGCCCCGCTCGGCGCGGCGGATATTTTCAGCGCGTCTTCCTTATGAGGCTCGGACTTCGGTACGGCTCCGGTGAACGGGAACGATACCTGCGAAAATGTGCGCGGAGCGTTTTCAAAGGCGGCTCTCGGTATGGACACGCGGAATCCCTCGAGCTCGTCGCTCCGTTCCGCGGCTATCGGATTCATCAGCTTCATCACGGCGTTCTTGACGGCGATATATACCGCTTCGTAAACGAGTCTGTCGTTGGAAAAACGTATCTCCATCTTCGTCGGATGTACGTTCACGTCGACAAACGCGGTGTCTATATCGATGAAAAGCACGCAGGACGGATATTTATCCGTCTTCATGTATCCCTTGTACGCCTCATCCACGGCGAGAAGGATCGTCTTGTCTCTCACGGGGCGTTTGTTTACGAAAAACATCTGCATGGAACGGCTCTGACGGGAATTCTCCGGCGTGCTTATCATCCCGTGAACGAGTATTCCCGCGGTCTCTCCGCTTATGTTTATGAGCCCCCGGGAAAATTCCTTCCCGAATACCGAATAGACAGTTTCTTTCAGAGAAGAACCGGCGCGCGTGGATAATTTAAGAAGACCGTCGCTGTAAAGCGAGAACGATACGTCGGTATTCGCCACAGCGAGCTTCTGCACGACGGAAAGCACGGCGGAAGCTTCGGTGGACTCTCTTTTAAGGAATTTCCTTCTCGCGGGCTGATTGTAAAACAAATCCTCGGCGGTCACCGCGGTGCCGTCCGGACATCCGGCGTCTCTTGCGTCGGGAGCACCGGACGCGTCGCACGTCAGAAGAGTCCCGGTGGGATCCTCTCTGCGCTTCGTATATATCGAAAAGCGCGAAACCGAAGAGATCGCGGCGAGGGCCTCGCCTCTGAAGCCCATCGTGGCAATGCCGGAAAGATCGTCCGCCGTCTTTATCTTGCTCGTGGCGTGGCGCAGTATGCATTTTTCGGCGTCGGCGCGGCTCATGCCCTTTCCGTTGTCTGTCACGCGTATGAGAGACGCTCCGCCGCCCTTTATCTCTATTTTTATCTGAGTCGCGCCTGCGTCGATGGAGTTTTCGCAGAGTTCCTTTACGGCGCCGGCGGGGCGGTCCACCACCTCTCCGGCGGCTATCATGTTGGACAGATTCCTGTCGAGAATGTTTATAACGCCTTCGGCTCCGGAAATATCACCGGAACCGCCGTTTGATATATTGACCATTTTACTTCTCCGTGAAGGCGGCGTGTCCGGAAAGCCGGATCAGTTTTCCTTCGCTTTCTTTGCGAGCTCGTATAGCTTTCCCATCGCCTCTATCGGCGTCATGGTGTTTACGTCGAGGTTTTTGAGCTCGCTGATTATGTTGCTTCCTTCTATGTCGAATATCGATATCGCATCGGGTGCGCCGGTATTATTCTCCCGAGGCGTTGTCCCGGTTTTGGGAGAACCGCTTTCAAGCTCCTCGAGCACCTGCCTCGAACGCTTGATGACCTCTTTCGGAACGCCGGCGAGCCGCGCGACCTCTATGCCGAAGCTGTCGTCCGTGCTTCCGGACACGATCTTTCGCAGGAAAACGATATCTTCTCCGCGCTTTTTCGCGGCGATGTTGTAATTTTTTACGCCTTCAACGGATGATTCGAGAGCGGAAAGCTCGTGATAATGCGTAGCGAAAAGCGTTTTTGCGCCGAGCTTTTTGCTCGTCGTATATTCCAGCACGGCTCTTGCTATGCTCATTCCGTCGTAGGTGGAGGTGCCTCTGCCTATCTCGTCGTAAATAATGAGGCTCTTTTTCGTCGCGTGTTTGAGTATGAAGGCGACTTCCTTCATCTCGGTCATGAACGTGGAGCTTCCGCCGGAAAGATCGTCTCCCGCGCCGATCCGCGTGAAGATCTTGTCGACGACGCCTATCCGAGCCTCCTGCGCCGGAACGAAGGAGCCTATCTGTGCCATGATCGTTATGACGGCGACCTGCCTCATGTAAGTCGATTTTCCCGACATGTTCGGTCCGGTAATTATGGCGGTGCGCGACGAACCGCAGTCCATGTACGTGTCGTTCGGTACGAAAAATCCGTCGGAGAAAAGCTCCACCACGGGGTGGCGGCCGTTCTTTATGGATATGACGTCGCTGAGATCCACCTCGGGCTTTACGTAATTGTTCTTTCTCGCCGCTTCCGCGAGGGAAGCGTATACGTCGATGAGCGCCGAGATATCAGAAGCCTCCTTGATGAATCCGGCGTTTTCCCTGACCGTTTCGAGAACGGAGGAGAATATCTCGTATTCCATCGCCACGAGGCGTTCCTTTGCGCTGAGTATGCGCGCTTCCATCTCCCGAAGCTCGGAGGTGATGTATCTCTCCGCGTTCACGAGAGTCTGCTTTCTTACGTATCTTTCCGGCACGAGATCCTTCGAACCGTTTGGGACCTCTATGTAATATCCGAACACCTTCGTGTAACCGATCTTCAGCGTCTTTATGCCGGTCAGCTTTTTTTCCTGATTTTCAAATTCCGCAAGATAGCTTTTCGTGTCCGTGGATGTCCTCACGAGCTCGTCTATCTCCGGAGAATATCCCTCTCTTATCATTCCGCCCTCGCGCACGGATACCGGAGGCGAATCGACGAACACGGAGCAGAGATGATCGGAAAGCTTCTGTGCGTTTTCCGCTATGGATCCCTCGAGCTTTTTGTAAAGCGCGGAAAGCTCGTCGCTTTTGCATCCGGCGATGAGTGCGGAAAGCGGTCTGAATATTTTCAGACTTTCGCCCAGCGCCCTGAGATCCTTTGCGTTAACGTTGCCGTAAAGCGCCTTTGACAGCAGGCGCGCCGTATCGTGCGACCCGGAAAGCGTTTCGCGCACGTCGTCGCGGAGCATATCGGAAAGATAAAGCTCCTCCACGGCTCCCTGACGCATGGCTATGGATCTGACGTTCGTAAGAGGCTGCTCAACGAATTCCCGCAAAAGTCTCGCCCCGGCGGACGTTTTCGTTTTGTCGAGGACCCAGAGCAGGGAACCCTTCTTTTCCTTTGATCGGGATGTCTCGCACAGCTCGAGATTTCGCCTCGAATCGGAATCTATCGACAAAAACTGAGACTGATTGTACGAAACGATCCTCGTGATCCCGGAAAGGGAAGTCTTCTGCGTGTCTTCGAGATACAGCAGTATCGCCGCCGCGGCTCTTTTTTCATCGGTTTGTATATCGTCCGCGTCGTTTCCGAAAGCGTCTGACACCGTCTTTTCGAATTTGTCGTTGAAATAAGAAGCGGACTCGTCTATCAGGTACGCGGAGCTCGTTTTCGACAGGTATTCTCTCAGCTCCTTCTGACCGAAGATGCCGCCGAGAAGTATCTCGGACGGGTTGTACGCGCCGAATTCATCCGTTATCAGCTTGATGAAGGATTCGTTTTCGGGACGCGAGAATTCCGTCACGTTTATCGTGCCGCTGGAAATATCGCAGAAGCCCATGGCGATGTTTTCTCCGCCGAGATAAACGGCGCAGAGATAGTTGCTCTTTTTCTCGTCCATGAGTTCCCCGTCGGTCAGCGTTCCCGGTGTGACCACGCGCACGATCTCGCGCCTCACCATCCCGACCGCCTTGGCGGGATCCTCCATCTGTTCGCAGACGGCGACTCTGTATCCCTTGGCGACGAGGCGCGCTATATATACGTCCGCGGCGTGATACGGCACTCCGCACATCGGAGCGCGCTCCTCCTCTCCGCAGTCGCGTCCCGTAAGCGTCAGCTCGAGCTCTCTCGAGACGGTCTTCGCGTCATCGAAGAACATCTCGTAAAAATCACCGAGCCGGTAGAAGACGATATGATTCGGATATTGCTTTTTTACTTCAAGATAATGAAGCATCATCGGCGACATAACAAAAAACCTGCCTTATGAAAAATCGGGAAGAGAGCCTGTCAATGGCAGCCGGAGCATCCGGCGCAGTTGCCCGAGCAGCTCGAGGGCGACGGGCGCATTTCGGGATAAGCCTTGAATATCTCTTCGCGGATCGTGTCGTTTACCGACGCGAGAAGATCGTTCAGATCGTTTTCCGCGCTGTCAAAACGCGCCATGTTCTCGTTTTGTGAAGCTTCGTCGTAAAGCTGCTGTATCCTGTTTCTTATAACGCCTACGAGCTGTTCGTTCTTCGCATCCTCGTCGGATAGCTTTTCGAGAGCCGTCTGCTGTATGTTGTATTCGTTTATGAGAGAGTGAAGATGCTTATCTTCCTCGTAAGCCTTTTTTGCTTCGATATATTTTACGAGGACCTCGCTTTTCGAAACGAGCTTTCCGAGCTCCTGCGCGAGATCGAGAATTGTTTTTTCCATGGTGATGCCTTTCTGTCGTTTTGTTTGATTCAGTTGTTTGACGTGTTTATAAGCTCGCCGAACAGCATTATCGCCTCGGCGGACGTTATCCTTATATCCGCAAAGCGTCCGATGAGCTTTTCGGCTTCGGGAGTCCTTTTGAAATGGATCAGCTTCCCCTCGGTGCTCCTTGCGGATAGCATACCGGGATCGGACTTGCTCTCTCCTTCGACGTGAGCCCGCAGCGTTTTTCCGACAAACCCGGAGTTCTTTTCCGTTTGTATTTCCGTCTGGAGCGCAAGCAGCCTTCCCATGCGCGATTTCTTGACGTCGTCCGGGACCTGATCTTCCATTTCCGCGGCGACGGTCCCCTTGCGCTTTGAATACACGAACGAGAAAACGCCGTCAAAGCGGATCCTTCTCATCATGTCGAGCGTATCTTCGAAATCTTTATCGGTCTCTCCGGGAAAGCCCACGATGATGTCCGTGGTTACGGATATACCGGGGATCCTTTCGCGCATATACTCGGTGAGAGCGAAAAACGAATCTCTCGTATATCTTCTGTTCATCGCTTTCAGGATCGCGTCGGAGCCGGATTGCAGCGGGAGGTGGAAATGACGCTCGATCTTCGGGTTTTCCGCGATCACGTCGATCAGCTCTTTCGTCGCGTCTTTCGGATGAGACGTCATGAAGTGGATCACGAAATCGCCTTCTTTCGACGCGAGCGTTTTCAAAAGATCGGCAAAGCTCGTCTTTTCATCGAGATCTTTACCGTATGAATTCACGTTTTGACCGAGCAGCGTTATATCGCGGTAGCCGTCCTTCACGAGAGAATCGAATTCCTCGATGATGAATTCCGGCTTCCTGCTCCTTTCCCTTCCGCGGACGTACGGCACGACGCAGTATGTGCAGAAATTGTTGCAGCCGTACATGATGCTCAGCCACGCGTTCGTCTTCGAACATCTCACCGGAGTTATCCCCTCGGTTATGGTGCCCGGGTTTTTATCGTAGGATTCGACGAAAAATCCGCGCCTTTTCGATTTTTTGACCTCGGAAACGATCTCCTTGAATCTGTCCGTCATGTTAGTGCCGAAGACAAAATCCACATATGGATATTTGTTCTTTATATCCTCTTTGCGGTGCTCCTGCTGTATCATGCATCCGCAGACGCCTATGAGAAGATCCGGGTTCTTTTCTTTTATATGCTTTAGCTGACCTGTGTTGGAGAGCGCCTTGAGCTCCGCATGCTCTCTTACGGCGCAGGTGTTGACTATGATAAGATCGGCGTCTTCTTTGCGGTCGGTCTTTTCATATCCCATTTCCCGGGCGAGCCCGAGTATCCGTTCGCTGTCGGCTTCATTCTGCTGACAGCCGTATGTTTCGACGTATATGTGAAGCATTATGCGTTTTTCGCCTTATTCCCAGATAAAGCGCAGTACTTCTCCTTCGGATAAGAATTCAGACGGGAGAGACGTTTTGTCCCAGTCGAGGGGAACGGCGTCGTTTTGCTCCGCGGCGCAGCGCGCAAAAGAGGCGTTGAGCCTTTCAAGATCGTTTCCTTTCAGTATTCCGTGATCGGCGGAGACGAAGAGCACGCCGCCGAGACGGGAAATGAGCTCCGCGTACCGCAGATTCAGCTCGATCGGCACTTTGTCGGTGAACGCCGCGCAGTCGGGATCGGCGGTGTAGAAGGTGCCGTTCTGGCAGAGCCTGTATACGAGCGAGTTTATGCCGTTCTTTTTCGTAACGTTCCAGTCTCTGCCGCTCGTGTCGCATCCGGTGCGCTGAGCAGAGTGGATGCCGGCGGCAAGATGGCTGAACGTGTTGCAGCCGATTATCACCGCGCTTCCGGAAGCCTCCTCGATGAGACGGTAAAGACTCATCAGCGCCTGGGCGTTCGTGACCGATCTGTCAAACAGGGTCCATCCCGGCACGGTGAGCTCGGCTTTCAGAAAATTCTTTCCCATAAAGTCCGGAGACGTGAAATCGTGTTTTATGAGCCCGTATCCCGCGTCCGCAACGCCTTTTACGAGGGAATATATGTATTCACGGGCGCCGGGGGAGGTTATATCGAGAAATCTTCCCATAGCCGGCGGCTGAGGCATTTTCGAAAAGCATTCCTCACCAAGCTCGTCGAGTGTGAGCATCGGTCTTATCCATATTCCGGGAACGCATCCCGTTTTTGCGATATCCTCGGCGACCTTTTTCATATCGCCGAAATCGGAGTTCGGAGCGTACGGAGCGCCGTTGTACGTTTTCGGGATCCTGCTCGCCTGCCATCCGTCGTCTATGACCATGAACGGCTTGTATGAGTCGATGCCGGCGCATGATGCGGCGCAGTCGGCGGCAAAGCCGAGCACGCTCTTTCTCGTTATGTCACCGTACGTGTTATACCATGTGTTATATCCGAACATCGGCCTTCCGGGAAGGTTCGGCTTTTCGCACATCATCCCGCAGAATGAGCGGCAGAAGGCGTACTTTTCATCGCCGCGCACAGCGCCGCCGGCTTTTTCAAGACGCGCCGAAAGAACCTCACAGACGGTGAGTGCGTCTTTGAGGACCACGCCCTCGCCCCCGCTTCTCGTGTCGCATCTGAGAGTTATATACCCTTCGGATATATACCACGAGCAGAACGCGGCGCACCCGGTCCTGACGCCGAAGGCGTAAAGCTCATCCTTCGCCTCGGCGAAAAAATACCACGGCATGAATTTTCCGTTTTCCGGAGCTTTCCATCCGAGATCTCCCACGGCGACTCCCCACGCGTCCGCCAGAACGGAAACAATGCTTTCCGTATCGAACCTGAATCGCAGGACCGTTTCGGATACGGGATCCTTGCCGGGATACAGTACGACTTTGACAGCGCCGTCCGCGCTTTGAAGCGACGTGCGTCCTTTGTCTTCGGGCGCCGTCACCTCGGGTTCGAAGTTAAAAAAATTCATTTTTTCTTTTATCATATCGGTTTCCTTTTATTTGTCGTCATTTTTTCCGCCGCTTGCTTTTTCACTTTTTCCGGCGCGTTTCGCGGAGCATATCCCGAGAGACTGCTTCCTGCTCCATATCGCGCGGATCAGCGGGTAGGGCGCGAGCTTTGCGGAGAGCTGCTGGAATTTGTTAACTATGCCGTAGGAGGACTTGTCCTTTCCTTTTTCGGAATCGGCGAGCGCTTTTGCGACCACGTCGGCGGGAGAAGCCATTACCTCGAATTTGTTTATCACGTTCGGCGTTTCGGTGTTTTTTGCCACCTTGAAAAAATCGGTGTCAACCCAGTACGGACAAACCGCGGTAACTGTTATGTTTCTGTCCCGGAGCTCGTCGTTGAGCGCGCGCGAATAAAACAAAACGTACGATTTCGTCGCCGCGTATACGTTTATATACGGAAGCGGCTGGAACGACGAGGCGGAGCCCATGTTCAGGATCTTCGATCCGTCCGGCATGTACGGGAGCGTCTTCATGGTCATCGCCGTCAGAGCGCGGCAGTTCACGTCTATCATGCCCACGGTCTCTTCAAGGGAGGCGGCGTCGTATTTCCCGAATTTACCGTACCCGGCGCAGTTCACGAGGCACGTTACGGAGCATCCGCTCTTTTCAAGCTCGCTTTCGTATTCCTCCCAGGCGCTCTCCTTCGCAAGATCGAGAGAGAGTATTTTCGACGCGCCTTTGAGCATTTCCGACGTTTCGGAAAGTTTGTCCCGGCTCCTTGCGATGAGCCAGATCTGATCGAACGCTCCTTTTTTGTCCAGCGCTTTTGCAAATTCGCGTCCTATCCCCGAGGACGCTCCGGTAACTACCGCGATATTCATATAGATCTCGTTTCCTTTTCAGAACGTAAATAATATCAGATAAACAGCCTCTTTTTGAATTCCTCCGCCCAAAGCTTGTGTCTGTTGAACAGAGCGCATATCACCGAGAAAATGACGCAAACTCCGAAAACTATCAGTGACCAGCTCAGGAAATACCCGGCTTTTACGTACAGACTCGTGACAAGGTCGATGAATACGGTCAAAAGTCCGGTGGCGGTTATTATCAGAGACGCCTTTATGAGCCTCGTCGTCTTTTTGTTGCCCGTTATCGTGACGAGCGCGGCGATATAAGCGTAAAAGCAGAATATCACCGGCAGAGCGAGATAAAAATACCAGTAAAATCCGTCCGTCAGCGCCGCTATCAGCAGAACGTACAGCAGAGTCGCGGCGGTGTCACAGACGATATACAGATACGGCTTTTTCTTTTTCATCCTGAACGGGAACACCGCCAGCACGTATACGAGAGCGCAGGCTCCGGCGACGTAAAGCGACCAGGACAGCGTTTTCGATATGAAAACGTTGCAGATGACCGTTACGAGAACGGGTATCAGAAGTATGAGCGCGGCTATGCGTCCCCAGAACTTCCTGTTCAGCCTCTTCATATCGTTTTCAAAATAAAGAGGATACGGGGCGGCTTTCCTTTCGGCGTCCTCCCGCGGATTATATACCGGCGTTGAACAGAGCGGACACTTTTTTTCGGAAGCGTCGAGCTCCACGCCGCAGTTTACACAGTATGACATATTATTTCAGTCCTTTTCAGCCTGATTCGTGTTTTCTCTTCCGGAATTGCTTTCGATCTTCACGCGGATCCCGTCTTTGACGAGGGAGGTGAAGAAGCTGCGCTCGAAATCCGGCTCCTCTATCCGCCTTACCACATTGAACGAGAGCGTGTCTTTGTACGTTATGCAGGCGCAGACGAACGGGTTTTTCGAAAGCGGACCTATCATGAAGTCCAGACGCGTTATGAACCGCTCCATTTCCTCGGGAAGCGTCACGAGTCCGAGATTTGAAAGTGTGGTCGACGACGTTCTGTCGCCGCTGTATTTGTAAGCGATCTTCATGGCGAAGTTCTTTACGGGAAGCGGCAGAGCGCGGATCAGCTTGTTCTGCTCGGAATGGACGTTGGAGCTGAAGCGCGCGTTCAAACGCTTTTCGCTCGTGGCGTATCTGAGCTGATTGCTTATCTCGCGTATCGCCTCGTCAAAGGAATACTCTCCGAGGATCGGATCGATCCCCACGTTTACGAAGCTCGAGAAATTTCTGAGCGTATTCGTCGGGTAAAACTTTCTCAGATTCACGGGAACGCATACGTAGATCGGTTTTTTTATCTTTTTCTTTCCCGATATCTCCGCGATCGCGAGAGTCATGCGCGCCAGCAGATATTCTGTTACGGTGGCGCCGTGTTCCTTCGCTTTGGCTTTGAGCTGGGAAGCGGATATGAGCCCCGTGGTGACTCTCGGATAATCGGATACCGGCGTGCCCCTGAACCGGTACGCCGCCTTTTCCGCGCGGCTCTCGCCGACACTCCTTGCAAATTTCGGAAACGCGTCCTCCGTCTCGTCCTTTGACGGCTCGTCGCCCGTGTCGAGGATCATGCCGCCGCGAGGCACGGACACGCCGTATTTTTCGCTGATATATTCGGCGCACAGCGTCAGAAGGAAAGTGACTCCGCCCGTTCCGTCCGTGAGGACGTGGAAAAATTCGAGCGCGATCCGGTTCTCGTAATACCTGACCTTGAACATATATCCGTTATTTTTTTTGAAATCTATAGGAGCGCAAGGGTCTATGGAATCCGGGATCACCTTCGGGAAAGTGTCGATCTTTTCCAGATAATACCAGAAAAGCCCTCTTCTGAGCCTCAGCGCCATCGTCGGGAACCTCTTTATCGTTCTGACGAGCGCCTTTTCAAGAAGATCCGGATCGATCTTTTCGCAAAATTCGGCGGATACGCGGAACATCGCCATCCATCCGCTCCGTGAACGGGACGGCGGATATATCTTCGCGGCGTTGTCGAGGCGCATCCATTGTCTTGCCGGTGCCGTTTTATCGTTTTTTGCGTTTTTTTCTGAATTGTTTTCTGCCATTGTCACATAATATTCGCGGAAGCAAACGTTTTTATTCGATACCGTCCAGAAGATCCCGGACGAAGGTTTCTATCCTGTCGAGAGCGTTCTTTGCTTCCGGGACCGGAAAAAGAACGTAAGCGTGCCAAAGTCCTTCTTCGACGTAAAGCTCGCACTTTGAACCGGAAGCGGTCAGCTTTTCCGCGATCCTCGTTCCGTCGTCACGCAATATCTCGCTTCCTCCGGCGAAGACCATGCACGGAGGAAATGAAGAAAGATCGGCGAAAAGCGGCGAAACGAGCGGATTGTCCGTACCCGCGTCTCCGGCGTAAAGCCCGGCGCTGTGCATAAGAGCTTTTTCGGAGAGGGAAGGATCGCACTGGGCGTTGCCGTTTACGGAAGCGCCCGAAAGCGTGAGATCGGTCCACGGAGAGATCGTGATCACTCCGGCGGGAAGCGGAAGCGAAAGACCTTTTTCGATTATCCGCAGTATCAGCGAAAAGCAAAGCCCGCCTCCGGCGGATTCGCCGATGAGGAAGAGCCTTCTCGGATCGTGCCTTTCGCAAAGATACGCGTAAGCGCTGACTGCGTCATCCAGCGCCGCGGGGAACGGATGCTCCGGCGCGAGTCTGTAAGCCGCGCACAGGCACGGCGCGGAAAATCTCTCCGCGACGACTCCGCCGAAGCCTTTTGCATATGAAAGCGAGCCCGCCGTATACGCTCCGCCGTGCAGATAAAGAAAAACGGCGCCGGAACGCTTTGTATCCTCCGGGAGAGCCATCGCCGCCTCGAAATTTTCGAACCCGACGTTTTCAAAGCGGACCTTTCCGGCGAGAGCCTTCGAGCTGAGATCGCCGAGTATGTCCTGATATTTTCTGGAGCTTTCTATATCGAGATTTTTGAGTATTCCTTTTGCCAGTCTCATCTGAGTGATGAAGACGGATGAAAAAGCGCTTGGCATTTGTCCTCCGGACCGCTTTTTGCGGTAAGCGTTAAGTATGCGAACGGTACGCGATTACGCGTATGATGCGTCTTATGATTTGATATGATACGATTTTTCGGTATCCGCGCGTGAAACGCCCGGTATCCGGATTATCATCCTATTATATCATATAATCGCCGCGCAGTCAATCGCCGCGGACGTTTATCGAAGCTTTGGTACGAAACGTTTCGAAAATAATTCCGCACGGAATACAGATCGGAGCCGTGCGCACCTGAAAAGATGAGCAAAAAAATCAAAATATATTTTGGAGTTACGGAAATGCTTTGGGCGTAAAAAGAACGCAAAAGGCTCCGGGTCATAATCTTGTAAAATTTTGACGGGTTTTTATTAAAAACTCGTGAATCCTATTGACATTTCGGGAAAGACGTAATATAATATCCCCGTATTTTGGCTAAAACCAAAAAACAAGCAATAAAATAAGGAGAAAGATTCTGATGAAAAAACTTCTTTCATGCGTACTCGCTGCCCTCATGATCATGAGCGTGTGCGCGATTGCTTCCCTCACCGTATCCGCTGCTGACGCTGTGGTTTACGTTGACGGAACCAAAGATACGGACGGATCCGGAACCAAGGATTCTCCGTTCAACAATTTAGTAAGCGCTTTCAAAGCTCTTGCTGAGACCGGCGGAACCGTAACCATCATCGGCGACGTCGAGGGAAATGCGGTCCTCACGACCCATAAGACCGAGACCGACGACGACGGAAACGTTCACGAGACCGAAGAGTGGGTGACCGGCACCATCAATCTGCCCCGTCACAAGAACACCATCGTCGTTACCAGCGACGGCGGAGCTCTCTGCCTCGGTACCACCACGGGCTACAGATTCGAGAACTACGACAGCACGATCTATAGAAACTGCACGTTCAAATTCGGATCGTCCAGCAACCGCATTATGTTCGACTCTTTCGACGGACATCTTGTCGTCGAAGAGAACTGCACGATGAACGGAACAGACGGACATTATATCTACTGCACCGGTTCTTATGAGCTTTACGCTCCCTGCAACTTTGCTCACGCTTTCATCAACTACGGTTATACCGAGAAGCAGGATACCGTTTTTGTTCTCGGCAAGAGCGCAGCCGTCGGTACCATCTGGTACGGCTACGGCGAGGTCGAGTCCAACGTTGCAGTTGTAATGAAGGACAGCGCTTCCATCAACAACTTCACCGGCGGCCAGATCAAAGGCATAGCTGACAATTGTTCCGTTTGGTACTATGCAGTCAACGGAAATGCTCCTACTGCAACTGTTAAGTCCAACAGCATTTCCATTCCGAAGAGCTTCATCATCGGAGCTGAATCCGGCGAATTCGCAGCTACCGCTGCTGATTACACCGTAGCAGCCGCTTCCGACAACACCGCTCTCTTCAACAAGGTTGCAAAAGAGTACAAGGTTACCGGCGACGTTAAATCCTTCGTAAAGGTCGACAGCGTTGACGAGTCCAACAAGCTCTATGCCATCGTTGACGGAGAAGCAGTTGAGATCAAATATTTCAACACCAACGAAGACGGTGCTTTCTTCTCTACCGTTGAAGGCGCTACCAACTACGTCTTTGCAGACGGACTCAAGAAGGCCGACGAGGGCGGCAATAGCCAGGGCGGCAACGAAAATCAGGGCGGCAACGGCGGCGGAACTTCCGTCAAGACCGGCGACCCGATCGTAGTTCTCGCGGTTATCGCAGTCGTATCTCTCGCAGGCGCAGTCGTCGTTAAGAAAGTCAGATAATCGGTTTATCGGTTTATTAACGGCTTGAACGCATAGCTTGAAACGTGCCGGAGGCAGCAGCCTCCGGCATTTTTTATTTGCATGTGAAAAGGCGACGCTGTGCTCCGGTATTGAATTTGACAGGCGGGTATGATAGAATATAACCGTTATATGTCGGCGCTTTGTTAATATACGCGCCGCCCGCGGAGGAAAGCATGGACGCACCGTTTACAAATATGAGATCGCTTCTCGGCGCTTTCGCCGAGGCTATGAACCTCATCGATCCGAATATAGAAAATCATCATCAGCAGACGGCTTATATGTCGTTCATGATCTCGCGCGAGGCGGGCATGTCCGACGAAGAGGTCATGCTGACCGTATACGCGTCTCTTTTACATGATATCGGATCCATTATGTTCGAAACCTCAAGGACGCTTGCCGAGATAGAGAGTCAAGCGAAAGAGATCGCGCTTGCGGGCTCTCAGATGCTTTCTGACCTTCCCGGAGGCGGACGGATAAGCAATATCATAAAATACTGTCAGAACAGCTGGCGCGATCTTGAACTTCTGCCGGAGCGGGAGAGGATCGAAAATTATACGAACGCGCGCATTTCGTCGGTGATACACCTTTCCGACGTCGTTTCCGCGCTGATCGATCCCAAAACGAATATACTCGATCAGGTAAAGCGCATACGCGGCATCGCTTCTTCGCTTCGCGGCGTGGAGTTTTCCGAGGAGGCGGTAGATTCGTTTCTCCGTGTGAGTGAAATGGAGTACGTATGGCTCGACCTCAGATTCCATCCCGCGTTTCTCATGATATTCACCGGAGACATACGTCCGGTATCTCTCGAGCGCACGGCTGAACTGACCAAATTCGTTTCCCGCGTCATCGACTACCGCAGTCCGTTCACCGCCATGCATTCGGCGGGCGTTTCCGCTTCCGCCGGCGCGCTCGCGTCTCTGTGCGGTATGAGCGCCGAAGACTGTACCGTCATGACCATCGCCGGTCATCTCCACGACGTGGGCAAACTCAAGGTGCCCAGGAGCATCCTCGAAAAGCCCGGGAAACTCACGGAGGAAGAATTCAATATGATAAAGGAACATCCGTACAACACGAGGTTGATCCTTTTCCCGGTGGACGGTTTTACAAAGATCGCCGATTGGGCGGGCTTTCACCATGAAAAGCTGAACGGGAAGGGCTATCCGTTCCATTTCGGGGATTCTCAGCTCGATCTCGGATCGCGCGTAATGGCGGTCGCGGATATTTTCTCCGCTGTTACCGAACTCCGCCCGTACCGCGTCGGAATGAAAAAGGACGAGGCTTTGAAGGCCCTGTGGGACAACGTACGCTCCGGCGGCATATGCGGCGATGTCGTGCGGGTGCTTGAAAAGAATTACGACGAGGTAAACCGGGCGAGAGAAACGGCTTCCGCCACCGAGGGCAGGCGCTATTACGAATCCGTGTCCGCGGAAAACGGAAAAGTATGATCTTGATAACGTGAAACGGGTCGCGAGCAGTCGTGCCCCGTTTTTTTGCTGCAAATCGAAAAAAGTTTGGATCCGGCGTCACAAACCGGCTGTATTTCAGGTTTTATAAAATGAAAGGGGGGAGAATATGGGTCTTACCGATGACAAGACAAAAGAATGCGAGAAAGCGATACTCAGGATCGCTTCGGGCGACGGCGAGGCGCTGTCCGTGATCTATGAATCATACGGAAGGCTCATATATTCCACCGCGCTTACCGTGATGCGCGACGCCGGGAAAGCCGAGGACGTACTGCAGGACGTCATGCTGAGGCTTCTGAGATACTCCGGGTCTTATAAAAAGGGTACCGATCCCCGGGCGTGGATCATGCGTATGACGAAAAACTGCGCTCTCGACGCGCTGAAAAGAGATCCGCCGGTATCGGCGCTTCCCGAAGACGCGGCGGACGGCGATGAGTTCCCGGATGATTTCGACGACGCGCTCGGACACGCCGCGCTGAGGGACGCCGTTGAAAGCCTCGGGGAGACCGATCAAAGGATCGTAAAGCTTCGCGCATACTCGGGATATTCCCACGGCGAGATCGCCGAAATGCTCGGGATCAGCGCCGCTCTTGTCAGAAAAAGGTATGAGCGCGCGATAAAAAAGCTCGGAAAGATGCTTGGATGAGGTGAAAACATGCCTGAAATAAACAGAAACAACAGTACGGAAAAGACAGAGGAAGCGCTCCGGCGCTTTTTCGAAGAAAAGGAAAACTCGGTCGTTATCCCCGGGAAAGACAGGATCAAAGCTTTTTCGGATATAAAGACCGCGGATGCGTCCGGTAAAACAAAAAGACCGGCGCGCTTCGGATGGATATACGCCGCCGCGGCTGTGCTTTTCGCCGCCGTCGCTCTCGTATTCGTCATCAGGGCGGCAGGCAGGACGCTTTTGCCTTCCCCCGTCACCAGCACAGTCGGGACAGGTGACGCGCCCGTGACCGCGACCGTTTACGATCGCGTATATTCCGCCTCTCCCGTCGAGGCGGAAAAAGCTTGGGAATCCGCAGGAGGACTTACCGTTCTCTCTCTCGTCTCGGAAAAACCGAATAACGGGATATCGGGCGTTTCGTTCCCGTTTTTGCGCAGTCTCGGAAACGGTCCGGACGCGTCGAGCACGAGTGTGAACGTTTCCTTCCTCGCAGGAGCCAAAGTCTCGAGAAGTCTTTCCGGACGATTTATAAACCTGACTCACAAGTCGGACGCGCAGACGGGCTTCGATACCAAAAAATTCGGAAGCTTCGACGGAGTGTATTTCGATCTTGCGACCGGAAAACTCTTCTGCATAGGATACGAGGCGGCGAAGGTGATAAACGCCGAACGGGAAGACGAGACGGAGCGGATATTCATGATGCTCGCCTCATCGCTTTTCTTTGCGGATGATAAAGCCTCTCCGGAAGTATTCGAAAAGATAAACGCCATGCGCGAGGAATATACGGAAAAGCGCGAGATATATTACGACGGATACGAAGGCTGGCAGGCTCTCTGCGAGAAGTACGAAGACGTATCGAAACGCGATTTTCTTCTGACGCCGGACGAAAAATCGCTCCTTCACGCCTTCTTTCTTGATGGTGACGCCGATCTTTCGGTGTTCGACGGGGAAAAACTCGTTGGCACGGATCAGGCGAGGCACGATCTCGGCGTTTTCCGAATGGTCGCGCTTACGGACGGCTTTTCATTTACCGACGGATTTTCGGATATAGAAGTCGTCGAATTCGGCGCCTGCGAGGATAAAGCGCTCGTAAAGATCGCCGTGCGCGGCGTACAGAAGGATAACCCGTGGCAGCCCCGAGTTTCACTCGCCGTGTTCGATATGAAAAACGGTACGCTGAACACGATAAACGATCCCGAAAATTTCGGCGACATCGTGACAAGGCGCGGAGACGTGCTGACCGATTCGGCATATACGAGATTCGCCTTTCTGTACTACGGCGCAGACGGAAAAACGGCTGCGGTATATGACGTGAACGGCAGCGAAGACCGCGTTTCTTTTGCGAAAAAACCGCAGGGAGATCCGGAACCGTGCGGCGCGGAAGGCGAATTGTTCGTTTCTCCCGGCGAAAGGTACGGATATTTCCTCAAAGCACGTTACGGAGAAGAAGGAGAAAAATGGGTCGTATTCCCGTTCTCGGCAGGGGGATATCCTAACGCCGACGGTACGGACGCATCAGTCGGCGGACAGACCGCATCGGGCGGCGCGTACGTTTTCGAAGGCGAATTCGTCCGCTTTGCCAGAGACGATTCCGCGGTGATCATGAAGACGGAGAGCGGATACAGAGCCTATTCCGCGCAGACCGGAGAGGACGTTACGGATTTTATTTTCGAGGGGCTCGGCGAAAACGGCGGTGAAGAAGGGAATGAAGAAGATATTCCCGAATTGAAGCTCGCCGCGCATGAGTATTACCGCGTCACGGAAGACGAAAGCGGACTGTACCGCACGGATATCGTGACGGGAGAAAGAACGCTTATAGCTCCCGTCGGCTCATACGACGCGTACACGCAGGACGCCGAAAAGTCGTGCGTCTATATCCTCAGTCTCAAAGAAGAGTGCGTGAAAGCCGTGCCGGTCGTAAGCTGCATGGCGGAGTACGTCATACGGATCGACGGGTCCTTCGTCGCCGAGGCGAAAAACGGAACGGAGATATCCATTCGGCTTGCGGACCGGGGAGCGACTCTCATCGTTTCGTCGTACAACAGGGGAGACATAAAGTTTGACGAAGCGGTATTCATCGAAAAGCTCAATGAGGAAAGAAAATTCGGCGACGCCGGTACGGGACTCGCGGACAATTACAATTCAACGTTCGTCCCGTCTTTTGTTCTCGGAAGCATAAAGTACGGCGACGTATATCTCCATATCGAGGAAGAGGATATCAATATCACCTACGTGCCGCTTGAATATATAGGCCGGTATATCGTTCTTGACAAAATCAAGGAAGCGGTCGCGGACGACATGCTGATCTCATGGGATGAAATGCTCGATATCTCGAGGTACGCCGCGGAAAGGATCATCGACTATATAGATATCGACACCGACGGCGCGGTCCGTCTTGCCGGCGGCGTAATGGAAAAGCTGTTCGGAGCCGAGCTGAATCCCGGCGACGGCTTTATACGTAATGAATATGTTCCGTTTATAAGAGAATGGGGCGCGGACGCAAATCCCGACCTTTTCAAAAAGTTCGCGGAAGTGAACGTCAAAAACGAGCTCGCTCTTCTCGGCAAAAACGCTCCTTTATCCGGTGAAAAGCTCGGCGCTTTCATCGCCGCCGTCGCCGCAAGGCTCGAAGAAGCATACGAAAAGCATTATTCTTCGGAATATCAGATGTACGTTCAGATCAGTGAGGGCGACCTTCTCGCAATGAAAAACGCCGTAAGGAACATGACGCGCGGGTACGCGGCGGCTTTTGCCGCTGACAGCCGAAAAGGCGCTGAACTCATAAACGGATACAGTCTGCCTGACTTTTCGAAATCGTTCCGCGAATGGACTGATGAGGAAAAGCGCGCCGCCGGACTTATCGACTGAAAAATGATTGCATGAAAAAATAAAACGAGCCGCACAAAGCGTTTTGATTGCTTTGTGCGGCGCTTTATTTATGCCGATTTTGGCTTTTTTACACCTCGACGAGCATGACGCAGGTGTTCGGCTCCATGGTGAACTCCGGATTTTCCGTTTCGCATATAAGATCGCCGTCGTGAGATTTGTCGAGCAGGAAAGCACGGTATTTTCCCGCGCCCCCGGCTTCGATATACACGGTTTTGCTCTGAGCCTTATCGTCGTCTTCCGTGTAATAGGTGACGATCATTCTGAGCTTACCGTCAGCGTCTTTTCCGCAGAGCGTGTAAAAGTCCCTGTCCGGGCATACGGCCCTTATCTCTTCAAGACCGTAAAAAAATCCGTACCATTTGAACGGATAATATCCCTTCAGTCTGTCGAGAAAATACATATCGAAAAGCCCGTTGAAAGCGCTCGGGCGCGCGTCGTAATACATGAGCATATCTATGGGAGACGGCTGAGCGAGGCTCATGACCGCCATGGTGAACGCCGCGCCCTTCATACCGATGATCGTTTCGACGCTGTAACGGAAATCATCCGCCCACCAGCCGCGGACGTAATTCCACTCGTTGAGTATGTTTTCCGCGCCGCCGTATCCGTATTTTTCCAGCAGCGCTTTTATTTCGAAGGATTTTGCGATCGCGGCGTAAGGATCCACTGTGTACGTGTGCCACGAGAAGAAGTCGATCGGAACGTTTTTCGCGCTCATTTCCCTGAGAAAATCCTCCGCCCACCAAAGCTTTCCGGCAAGGGATGGCCCTCCTATCCTTAGGTCGGGAAAACAGCTTTTCAGATGCTTTGCGGTGATCCCGTAAAGCTCGAAATACTGCGCCTTCGTTCCGCCCCAGGTGCGCTTGTTCGTGCTGTCGTCGGGATCGAGATCGGCTTCGTTCCATATTTCCCAGTATTTTATCCCGAGTTCGTATCCGTTTGCCCATCCTTCGTTGTAATGGCTGATTATATGCTCGCATACGACCGCCCACTTTTTGAAATCCTTCGGCGGGAGCGTATCGTACTTTTTTACGTAGTGTTCGATCTTCTGCCCGAGACGGTAAAACGTCTGCGTGCCTGCCTCGAGGGTTATAAGAATGTATTCGTCGGTAGTTGCAAAATTGTAGGACGCGGGATCGTAAGGATCGGCGTCGAAATCGGGGAACACGCCCGAAATGTCTACGCTGTGCTCTCCGCCGTAATCAGCGCAGAAGGCGGCGTCGTGATTGCGCGCGTACGGTATTTTAGCCTCTTTGTAAGCCTGAAGATTCGAGCGGAACTGATCGGGCGAGTGGCGTTTGTGTACGGGACCGTTGTTCACGGCGTTCAGCCGTTTGAAAGCGCCGTACGCCTTTTCACGGTCGACGTTTATGATAAAGCGTTCCATGGTGACCTCCTGAAAAATCAAGGTGATATCATATCGTATTATATTGAAAACGTGAAGAAAAGTCAATAGATCACGGGAGCGCGGATCAACGGGTGAAGAACATCATCACCGATCCCGCCGGGACAACGCTCGAAATCGCAAAAAGTGAAGTTTACCCTGCGGGCAAGTGAAGCTGCGCCGGCAGGCGCAGTGAAGTCTACCGCTTACCCCATTCCCCAAAACTCGCGTGGCTCGTTTCGGGGACCCCGAGGGGTGCCGCAAAGTGAAGTTAAGTGTTCCGCATATCGTGCCGAAGGCACACTTCACG
>Ga0079305_1001493_pt1 | contig 29862 bp, 29 predicted proteins | sample LMS_cellobiose_e_FD_79183 | JGI IMG/M metagenome (GOLD analysis project Ga0079305, IMG submission 79183) | Rumen-fistulated moose microbial communities from Alaska, USA - LMS_cellobiose_enrichment | ecosystem: Host-associated > Mammals > Digestive system > Stomach > Rumen fluid ... | reverse complement strand
TAGATATTGGCGGCGGTACCACCGAGGTTGGAGTGCAGATGAACGGTGCGGCATATTTTACCGGTGCAGTTCCTATAGGTGGCAACTATGTCACCAAGGATATAGCTGCAGTACTCAGGCTGCCCGAGGAGATTGCAGAAAAAATCAAGGTAGAGCAGGGTGCCTGCCATGAATCGCTGGTAGATGATAAAGAGACTATAGAGCTTCCTGCCGCATCGGGAGTCTGGGGTGAGCGGACTGTCTATAGACTTATGGTGTGCGAGATTGCAAAAGCCAGGATGTGGGAAATTTTTACAAAGGTAAAGCGTGCAGTAGAGGATGCCAAGGCAATGCAGCATGTAAATAGCGGCATTGTCCTTACAGGTGGCGGCGCTCTCCTTCCTGGGGTCAGCGAAGTTGCAGAGGAAGTGTTCAAGATTCCAGTACGCATTGGTGTTCCAATGGGGCTGGCAGGGGATTCTAAGGAGTATGAGAATCCACAGTATTCTGGAGCTGTAGGACTTGCTCAGATAGGACTTGATATGCGCATCAGAGCCCAGATGGAGAAGCTCAGGAAAAAGCCTGACAGAGGAATGAGCTCCCATGATGATGCAGAGCCGGACAGAGGCGATGGAGTGTTCAAGAAGGCAGGCAGATGGATGCTGGGCAAAGCCAAGGATTTTGTAAAGGACTTTTAAATAGAGGGGAGGGGAGAATGGAACTGACAATAATTGAAGATAAAGAGAAAGCTCCGGTAGAAAGCGCTGTAATAAAAGTTATCGGCGTAGGTGGAGCAGGGTGCAATGCAGTAAACCGCATTATAGAGGATTATCATCCTACCGATGTAGTGTTTATTGCTGCCAATACAGACCTTCAGGCTCTTAAGCGGAGCCAGGCCGAGTCTCATCTGCCTTTGGGACGGGAGACTACCCATGGACTGGGGGCAGGTGGAAATCCAAAGGTAGGCGAGGATGCAGCCAACGAGCAGAAGGATGATATCAAAGAGCTTATCGAAGGCTCAGACATGATTTTCATCACTGCAGGAATGGGCGGTGGAACTGGTACTGGTGGGGCTCCTGTCATTGCCAAGATTGCCAAGGATCTGGGAATACTTACTGTTGCTGTTGTCACTACCCCCTTCGACCTGGAAGGTCCTGTCAGGATGCAGAATGCAATCAATGGGATAGAGCGGCTTAAGGAGAGTGTGGATGCCCTTATAATTGTTCCCAACCAGAAGCTGATCGATTATGCACAGGTAGAGAAGACTATCACCATGCAGGAGGGCTTCAAGATTGCTGATGGTGTACTCCGGGATGGAATACTGGGAATTGCAAACCTTATAACCAGCCCTGGCGACATAAACCTTGACTTTGCCGATATCAACACAATCATGCGGGGCAAAGGAGAAGCCTTTATGGGCATAGGTGAGGGCAAAGGCGAGAACATGGCAGTGGATGCCATAACCAACGCACTCTGCAACAAGGTTCAGGAGAATACCGATATCTCGGGTGCAACTGGAATTATCCTCAATATAACCAGCGGACCAGACTTTACAATGCCTGACCTGCAGAAGATCCTGAATCTGGTGCGCTCAAATGCAGACGAGAATGTCAACCTTATCTTTGGTCATCGGGTTGATGAGTCTATGAAAGATCGTGTCTCTGTGACTATCATAGCCACTGGATTTCCTGCCGGACAGAAATCTGCAGGGGAACAGTATGCAAAACCCAAGGTCAATAAGCCTAATGTAGTAAGTGCCCGGGAATGGGATGATATACAGCGCAGCGGAAGCAGGCCGGCTGCAGAGCATGTGGCAAACACAATGGCTCAGATGCCTGGCACCAGTGAATGGGGCAATATTGAGCAGCCTGCAATCTACAGGCTCCGGGGCAGGGTTCCTGGAATCAGAAAGGAATGATGATGGATCTTAAGAAGCTGGCAGACAGCTATGTGGACTACATAATCAGCGAGCTCAACCTCTCTTCTGCAACAGTGCAGATTTACAGCCGGGAGATAAGAATGTTCATCTCCTATCTGGAAAAGGGAGATATTGCTCCCGATGCCATTACAACAACCCACATAGAGAACTATATTGCCAGCCGCACCAAAGAATCCAATCTTACATCCCGCACAGTATCCAGGGTCATGAGCAGCCTCCGCTCCTTCTTCAAGTTCCTTCAGCTGGAGGATGTGCGGAAAGACAATCCTGTCACAGTCCTGGATATGCCTAAAAGCTCCCATGTGCTGCCAAAGGTGTTCAGCAATGCAGAGGTGGATTCCTTCTTTGACAGCATAGCTCTGGGAAAACCTGCCGGGCTCCGCGATCGTGCACTGTTCGAGGTTATATATTCCTGCGGTCTTAGAGTCTCAGAGGTGGCAGATTTAAAGTGTTCCGATATCTATCCCGAAGAAGGGGTTGTCAGAGTGTTCGGAAAGGGGAGTAAAGAACGTATAGTACCACTGGGAGAAGTTTCTCTCTACTGGATACGGAAATATATGGAAGAGGGCCGGAAAAGCCTTCTCAAGGAGAAGCAGTCAGAGTACCTGTTCATCAATTGTTTTGGCCGCAAGATAGGCCGCAAGGGAATCTGGAAGAAGTTCAAGGAGATATCCAGGAGTGCAGATATCGAAGGAAAGGTGCATACCCTGCGCCACTCCTTTGCAACCCATATGCTCAGAAATGGAGCAGACCTCCGCTCTGTCCAGGAGATGCTGGGACATGCCGATATTTCCACAACCCAGATTTATACACATCTGGACCGCAGCGATCTGCACCGGATTTATAACCAGAGCCATCCTGGAAGTTGAGGAAGATATGGATAATAGAGATTATCTTGCATTTGTGATTAAACATCTGAAAGGCATTGATATCAAAGATAAGATTTCCTTGCTTAACCTTCTGGAAAAAAGGGTAGGTAAAGAAGTATCCATATCTGGAGCCAAAGAATGTATTTCGGGACACTTTGTCAAAAAGCTCTCTGTTCTGGATGCCGCGTTCAAGGCAGCAGACCGGGAGATAAAGACAGTGGAGAAAAGCATCGTAAAATTTATCTCCATATTCAGTCCCCTGTATCCGCCCCTGCTGAAAGAGATATTTGATCCTCCGTTTATTCTCTTTTACAGGGGTGTTCTTCCAGATTCATACAGCAGGACGGTAGGCGTTGTGGGAACCAGATATCCCAGTGGCGCCGCCCTGACTGCCGCTTTTGACATGGGCTTTGGACTTGGAGTGAATGGAGTGCGTGTGGTGTCAGGGCTTGCTCTGGGCATAGACCGGCATTCCCACATAGGAAACATGGCTTCCGGGATGCAGGCTATAGCAGTGCTTGGCAATGGTATTGACGAAATATATCCTTATGCCAACAGAAAGCTGGCCTACCAGATGCTGGAGGAGGGGGGAGTCATATTCAGCGAGCTGGGACCTGGTATACCGCCTGCAAAATATACATTCCCACAGAGGAACAGGATAATAAGTGGACTCTCCTCTGCGGTGGCAGTGGTGCAGGCACCTAAACGTTCAGGTGCATTGATTACTGCCGATTTTGCCTCCGAGCAGGGGCGGGAAGTGTATGTGCACAGCGCAGGGCTGCCATTTCCGCAGGGCTCAGGTGGCCTTGGTCTGGTGGAGCAGGGTGCCAAGAGTATATCTGGTCCTGTGGATCTGCTTATGGATATGGGCTGGGAAGTTGAGTTCCCAGTATATAAGACTGACAGCTTTAAAGAGGCAGAACAGCATCAGCTTCTTTCCTGGGAGATTGATGGAAAAGCTGTGAATAATTGTGGAATCTATTACTTCAAACGGTAGAAGGAGAATAAAATGACAAAGAAATCAACATTGCTTATAGTAGAGTCTCCTGCAAAAGCAAAAACAATCGAGCATTACCTGGGAAAAGGGTATTCGGTGGAAGCATCGGTAGGGCATCTTATAGACCTGCCTAAGTCACGGATAGCAATAGATGTGGAACATGGCTTTGAGCCAGAATATATAACGGTGCGGGGCAAGGCCTCTATCCTTAAGGAATTGGAAAAGAAGGCTGCCAAGGCAGACGAAGTGCTTTTGGCTTCTGATAATGACCGGGAGGGAGAAGCTATCTCCTACCATCTTAAGTGTGCCCTTGAATCCAAGAAGATTCCAGCCAAGATAGAACGGATTATCTTCAACGAGATAACACCGGGGGCAATCAAGGCTGCAGTAAATGCACCACGGGATATTGATATGGGCAAGGTCAATGCCCAGAAAGCCCGGCGTGTGCTGGACCGTATTGTAGGGTACAATCTGTCTCCGATTCTGTGGAAAAAAGTAAAGAACGGTCTTTCTGCAGGACGGGTTCAGTCTGTGGCTCTCCGCCTGATCTGCGACCGCGAGGCCGAGGTCCAGGCATTTACCCCAGAGGAATACTGGAGCTTGGATGTGGAGCTTAAGAAAGGAAAAAACAGCTTCAATGCCCAGTTGGTTCCTCAGAGCGATGAAAAGATTATTTTCCGCTCCAAGGGAGAAGTAGATGCCTTTATGGCAGCCCTGGATGGCAAGAAATACAGTGTGTCGGATATCAAGACTGTGGATAAGGTTGTCAATCCAAAGGCTCCGTATACAACCTCAAAGCTTCAGCAGGAAGCTGCCATCAGGCTTGGATTCACCTCCAAGAAGACAATGCAGCTTGCCCAGCAGCTGTACGAGGGTATTACCTTGGGAACCAACCGGGTCGGCCTTATAACCTACATGAGGACTGACTCTACCCGTATCTCCAACCAGGCTCTGGCCGATGTGCGGGACTATATTGGAAAGACATATCCACAGGCTCTGCCCGAACATTTCAACAACTACAGCATGGGAAAACGGGCCCAGGATGCACACGAGGCAATCAGACCCACCTATGTCAAATATACACCGGAAAACGTTAAGCAGTATCTTTCATCAGATCAGCTTAAGCTGTACACCATTATCTGGGAACGGTTTGTCTCATCCCAGATGAAAGACAGCATACTGGCAGTGACTACTGTAGATATAGAATGCGGTGGAAAACAGTTCAGGACTGTTGCTACAGTTGTCAAGGACAAAGGATTTCAGGCAGTGCTCAAGGTTCTGGCAACCAAGGAGAAATCTGTGCATCTTCCAGCAATAGCTCCAGGCGATGAACTTGAATATTCAAAGTACGAGACAGAACAGCACTTTACCCAGGGACCTTCCAGATACACCGATGCCAGCATTGTAAAGATTCTGGAAGAAAAGGGGATAGGACGGCCTTCAACCTATGCACCTATAATCACATTGCTTATTGAACGTTATTATGTGGCACGGAAGAATAAACAGCTTATCCCGACCCAGCTTGGAAAGATGATAAACACAATCCTTCTGGAGTCTTTCCCAAAGATTCTGGATGTCAACTTTACTGCCGAGATGGAGCAGAAGCTGGATGATGTGGAAGAGTCCAAAGACAACTGGAGCCAGATGATAGGAGAGTTCTACAGGCCGTTCAAGGAGCAGGTGGACAATGTCATGGCAAACCTGGAATCTGTCCGGGGCTCTATGGATGAGCTTACAGAATACAAGTGCGACAAGTGTGGCAGACCTATGGTCAAGAAACTGGGAAGGTTCGGATACTTCCTGGCCTGCTCTGGTTTCCCTGAGTGCAAGAATACCCAGTCTATTCCATTCTGCAGATGCCCTGTCCCAGGATGCGACGGTCAGATTGTGGCACGGAAGAAACATGGCGGCAAAGGAAGGGAATTTTACGGATGCACCAACTATCCGAAGTGCGAATTCATAAGTGCATATAAACCGACCAAGAAGATCTGTCCAGAGTGCGGATACTTCATGGTGGAGCGGTACGAGAAATCCAGGGGCAGTTTCTACTCCTGCAGCAATACCGCATGTAAGAATCATGTGAAGGAAGAATAATTGAAGCAGTATATCTCCTACCTTGAGAACATACGACACCTCTCTCCAGCTACGGTAAAAGCATACAGTGCCGATATTGCAGAGTATTTTGCCTTCATGGAGGAGTGCGGTCTTTCTGTCACAGAACCAGACAGGAACAGCGGCAGGAGATATGTGGCACACCTTTCAAAGAAAGGGTTTGATGCCAGAAGCATAAACCGTAAGATTTCGGCACTGCGGAAATTCTATGACTATAAGATCAGAGAGAAAGAGGCAGACTTCAATCCTTTTGATTATGTCAAGTCTCAGCGGACCGACAAGAAGCTTCCACTGTATATGACAAAGGGCGAGCTTGATTCTGTCGGTTCCATAGCTCTGGAGAAAGAGCATACAAAGCCTATGCTGGGTGCCAGGGATCAGGCTCTGTTCAGCTTCCTGTATGCATCTGGCTGCCGTATCTCAGAAGCTCTTTCCATAAAAGTGCGGGACCTGGATTTTGAATCTGGTCAGGTGCTTATAACAGGAAAGGGGAACAAGCAGCGGTTTGTGTTCTTTGGAAAGCATACAGAAGCAGATCTGAAAGCATATCTGCCCCTGCGTCAGCAGGTGGTGGCCAAGTCAGGGACTGGAACAGAGGCCCTGTTTATAGATGCCCGCGGCAATGCACTTACATCCCGGGGTGCCACCTGGATTTTAAGACAGTATAAGATGAATGCACATATAGACAAAAATGTGACATTGCATACATTCAGGCATACCTTTGCCACACATATTCTGGAAAGTGGTGCCGATATCCGTGCCGTGCAGGAGCTTTTAGGCCATGCAGGGCTTTCTACCACCCAGATTTACACCCATGTGGGGATAGGGCGTCTCAAGGAGATACACAGGTCCGCTCATCCTCATGGAAAGATGGTACAAAAAGGAGAAGAACATGGAATTTAGAGGAACAACTATCCTTGCTGTAAAGAAAGATGGCAAGGTTGCAATGGCCGGCGATGGCCAGGTCACACTGGATAAGACTGTAATGAAAGGTCACGCCCGGAAAGTGCGCAAAATATATGATGGCAAGATTCTGGTAGGATTTGCAGGTGCTACTGCCGATGCCTTTACCCTGTTCGAGAAGTTCGAGGGAAAGCTTAAGGAGTTCGGCGGCGACATGACTAGAGCTGCTGTCGAGCTGGCCAAGGAGTGGAGAACCGACCGTGCACTGCGGCGTCTTGAGGCTATGCTTCTGGCTGCCGACTCAAACAAAATACTCCTTATTTCCGGAACCGGCGATGTAGTGGAACCAGACGAGGAAGCACTGGCAATAGGCTCTGGAGGCAATTATGCCTATGCGGCAGCCCTGGCCTTTATGCGGTCAAATTCTGCTATGACTGCCCCGGAGATTGCAAAATCATCTCTTGAGATCGCATCCCAGATCTGTATCTATACAAACAGCAATATTATTGTGGAGGAACTCTGATGCTTGATTTTGATAAACTTACTCCGAAAGAGATAGTTGCAGAGCTTGATAAATATATTATCGGCCAGGACAAGGCTAAACGGACTGTGGCAATGGCACTCAGGAACAGAGTGCGCCGGAAGATGCTTCCTGACCATTTAAGGGAAGAAGTTATCCCCAAGAATATAATCATGATCGGTTCCACCGGTGTGGGAAAGACAGAGATTGCCCGCAGGCTTTCCAAGCTTTCGGGTGCCCCTTTTGTGAAAGTTGAGGCTACAAAGTATACCGAGGTCGGCTATGTGGGCCGCGATGTTGAATCTATAATCAGGGATCTTATGTCTGTAGCTGTGAATATGGTCAAGACCGAGATGCGCAGCACTGTCATGGAGGATGCCAAAGTTCGGGTGGAGGAACAGCTTTTAGACCTTCTTCTCCCAGGCTCAGGCAAAGAGGGCGAGCCTCCGATCCGGGACAAGTTCCGGGACAAGCTGAGGAACGGGGAACTTGAGAATCATCAGATAGAGATAGATGTGACCAAGAGTGCTTTCCAGCCTATGGAGATCTTTGCCGGCACAGGCCTTGAGGATATGGGGATAAATTTCGGCGGCATCACCGGTATGATGGGAGGAAAGAAAAAGAAGCGCCGCACCACTGTCAAAAATGCCAGGGAGATTCTTCTGGAAGAGGAGATTGATAAGCTCATAGACAGTGACAAGGTTGCGGAAATTGCCAAAAAGCGGACCCAGGAGATGGGTATTGTATTCATAGACGAGATTGACAAGGTGGCAGGCCGCCAGAACACCAGCGGTGCCGATGTGTCCAGAGAAGGGGTGCAGCGGGATATTCTGCCGATTGTGGAAGGATGCAAGGTGAATACAAAATATGGAATGGTGGATACCACACACATCCTGTTCATAGCAGCTGGTGCATTCCATATGAGTAAGCCATCGGATCTGATACCTGAGCTTCAGGGCCGGTTCCCGCTGCGGGTCGAGCTTGAGCCGCTGCAGGCCGATGAGTTTGAGCGGATTCTGACCCAGCCGGAGAACGCTCTTATCAAACAGTACAAGGCTCTTATGGAGACAGAGAATGTGAATCTGGAGTTCACCCCAGAGGCTATAAAGCGGATTGCATATATAGCCCAGGAGCTTAACTCAGGCTCAGAAAATATAGGTGCAAGAAGATTACATACTATCATGGAGCTGCTTTTGGAGGAGGTGTCATTCTCGGCACCGGAGCTTAAGGGGCAGACAATAACAGTTACGCCGCAATATGTGGACGACAGGCTTCATGGCGTATTGGGAGACCAGGATCTGGCAAGATATATCTTGTAAGATTATCAAGTTCTTTTAAATCAGGGAGGGGTTATGAAAGGACAGATCAAGGAGTTTTTCAGCAACATAGGACGATTTTGGAAAAAGCTCAGGCATGCACAGAAAATCTCAATAATTCTTATTCTGGCAATTGCATTTGCCTGCATTGTCTTTGTCAGCTCTGCCGGCTCAACATCTTTCATGACTCCGCTGTTTACAGCCAGGATCCAGGATGCAAACCTGCTTACTTCCATATCGCTGCGTCTTGATCAGGAGAGGGTTTCTCATAAGATTTCAGATGGCATGATCTATCTCCAGAGCAAATCAGATGCCCAGAGGATGATTGCCCTTCTGGTGCGGGAGGACCTGGTTCCAAAGAATGCTTCCCCCTGGGATGTGTTCAAGATGGACAGGTGGACAACCACCGATTTTGAGCGGAATGTGAACCTCCGCCGGGCAATCAGTGTAAGCCTGGAGCAGCATATAGAGTCCCTTTCTGATGTAGACCGTGCCCGTATAACACTGGTTATGCCGGAGAAGTCCCTGTTTGCCGAGGATCAGAAGGAGGTATCTGCATCCATTATAATTACACCTCACCCAGGTTCTGATATTGTATCCAATCCTCAGAAAATACAGGGAATCATCAAGTTGGTCAAGTTTGCTGTAGAAGGGCTTGAGGATAAGAATATAACTATAAGCGATACTGATGGAAATCTCCTTTCCGATTTTGCAAGTATGGCAGCCTCTCCAATCTCTCCTGCTGTAAAGCCGGTAAGTCAGCTCCCTGCAGAGAAAGATTTTATCGACTCGCTTCCTGTAAGCCGCAACATAGTGTATGCTTCTGCCGCCTCCCTGGCAGTGGTGCTCCTTGCTGTTGTCTTTATTCTTATTTTTGCCAAGAAAAAGAAAGAGGCTATCCTGGAGGATGCCCGCAATATGGCTTCTCAGAATCCAGAAGAGGTTGCCCGGCTGGTAAAGACCTGGCTGTCGGAGGATTGATATGGCTCGACTGAAGAAAGCTGCAGTTATAAAAAAGCTTTCAGGCAAAGAAAAAGCCGCAATTTTTCTCCTGGCGCTTGGATGCGAGCCTTCCACCCATGTCCTTGAGCACCTGAATGCCCAGGATGTGGAGATACTTTCGTATCAGATTGCCTCTACCGAAAAGGTTGACTCCAATACCTTGAACCAGGTGCTGGGTGAGTTCCACGAACTTTCTGCAGCACGCAGCTATATTGCAACCGGAGGTATCGACTATGCCAAGAAACTGTTGTCCAAAGCCTTCGGGGAGGTCCGTGCCGACGAGATTATCAGAAAAATTTCGGTATTCCTGCATAAAAAGCCTTTTGAGTTTGTAAAAAGGGTGCAGAGCGACAGGCTTGTCTCTTTCCTTAAATATGAGCAGCCCCAGACCATTGCATTGGTGCTGGCATATCTTGAGCCCGAGACTGCATCCCGCATACTCCAGGCACTGCCACGGAGCATCCAGTCAGAAGTTGCGCGCCGTATTGCGACCATGGACAGGACTTCTCCAGAGATGCTGCACAATGTGGAGAAAGTTCTTGAGAAGAAGCTGGCTCTCTTTGATCTTTCCGGCTATCGGGAGGCTGGCGGCATAGAGAGTATGATGAATATTCTTAATCTGATGGATAAGAAAGCAGGAGCCGATATCCTGTCCGATATCCGCAGGGGTGGAAAAATGTCAGATAAGCTCTCTGCCGATATTCTTGTCTTTGATGACCTGGTAAAGATGGAAGATGAGAATCTGAGTGCAGTCCTGGCAGGTGTATCATCCGATGACATAGCCAAGGCTCTGCGGACTGCCAGCTACGAGGTCAGGGAAAAAATACTTGCAAATGTATCGCCGGAACGTGCTCAGGTGCTTGCAGAGCCGGACTCTAAAGCTATCCGTCTTAAGGAGATAGAAGCAGCACAGCGGAAGATACTGGATGCAGCCAGAAAAGCAGGAGGCCCCAAATGACAGATGTTTTCAAAGCTATAGATATAGAGGAGCTGGAAAAAGCTTCCCGGATTGATATTCAGAAAGAGAGCCGGAATATTATTGCCCAGCTGGAGAAAGCCAGCGCCGATGCTGTGCGTATCCGTCAGGAGGCTCAGTCCGATGCAGAGAAGATAAGGAAAGAGACTTTTGCAGATGCCAGGAGAGAGGGGCTTGAAAAAGGGGAGAAAGAGGGCTTTGCAAAAGGGCTTGATCAGGTGAATTCCCTTATCAAGAAACTGGAGGATCTGACCCATGATGTGGATGAGACCCGGCGGAATATTCTGGAGAATGCCAGACATGATATTGTGGATCTGGCTGTGGGAATAGCGGAGAAGATAGTCAAGACCACCTGTGTCACCCAGCGGGATATTGTGGTCAGAAACGCAGAATATGCACTGGGAATGCTCAAGGAGAAAAGCCCTGTAGTGATCCGGGTGAATCTGGCAGATATGGATGTGGCCCGCGAGTACCGGTCTCTGCTGATGAATATGTTTGACAAGGTGGAATCTATAAAGCTGGCAGAGGACCCAGAGGTTCATCAGGGTGGGTGCATAGTGGAGAGTGCTGCAGGCGGCGTAGATGCCAATATCCCGACTCAGTTTTCCTCCATCAGGAGCAGCCTGCATGAAGAATAGTCTTAGCCATCTGTTTGCAATATTGGATAAGGCACAGACCTGCCGCTATACTGGCAAGGTGACCAAAGTCACTGGTTTTATGATTGAGAGCGTAGGCCCCCAGGCTATGGTTGGGGAGTTATGTCATATACATATTCCTGGCGGAAACAAACCGGTCCCTGCCGAAGTGGTGGCTATTGATGGTTCAAAGGTACGCCTTATAACCTACGAAAGTGCTGTGGGAATCAGGACTGGATGTCTGGTGATGGCCACAGGACGAAGCCTTGGAATATCTATGTCAGACTCCCTCCTGGGGCGTGTCATCGACAGCATGGGAAACCCGCTGGATGGAAAAGGTCCTATAGGGTTCGGTGTAAAGCAGTCTGTATTCGGTGCGCCTCCTGACATACTGAACCGGCAGATGGTGGCCTCTCCTGTCGAGACCGGGGTCAGGGCTATAGATTCCATGCTTACTGTGGGGCTGGGGCAGCGGCTTGGTATTTTCTCCCCGGCTGGAACTGGAAAGACAACGCTTTTAGGAATGATTGCCCGGAACACTCAGGCAGATATCAATGTCATAGCACTGGTAGGAGAACGGGGCCGGGAAGTAGGGGAGTTCATACGGAACGACCTGGGGCCTGACAAACTGGCTAAGTCTGTAGTCATAGTCTCTACCTCTGACACCTCGCCGGTATGCCGTGTCCGGGGTGCATACACAGCTGTAACTGTAGCAGAATATTTCAGGGATCAAGGAAAGAATGTCATGCTTTTCTTTGACTCTCTTTCCCGTTTTGCCCGGGCGCAGAGCGAGATTGGCCTTTCTATCGGCGAGGTGCCTGCAACCAGAGGATATCCCCCTTCTGTATTCACCGAGATGCCTAAACTTTTGGAGCGGTGTGCAAATTCATCCTACGGAACCCTTACAGGTTTCTTCACTGTACTGGTGGAGGGCAACGACCGCGATGAGCCTATCTCTGACAGTGCCGAGGGCTTTCTGGATGGTCATATCATACTTTCGCGGAAGCTGTCGGAAGCCGGTCATTATCCTGCCATAGATATCCTTAAATCGGTATCCAGAAGCGCGGTCCGGGTAGCTCCGTCACCACTCCTTAAGGCGGCCGAGGTTATACGCCATCAGATGGCTGTATACCGGGATGCAGAGGACCTTATAAATGTGGGTGCTTATAACCGTGGCACCAGCAAGGCTATAGACCAGGCAATGGATATCCACGGGGATATAGATTCATTCCTGATGCAGGATCTGAGCGAGAAGGCTCCTTTTAAGACCAGCATGGACAGGGCACTGGCAATTGCAGGCAGCGTAAGATGAAAAGGAATCATTTCCGGCTGGAAAAACTTCTTGATATCCGCATAATGGACGAACGTTACGCAGCCTCTCATCTCTCCGAGACAGATGCACTTCTTACCCAGGTAAAGGATGATATCAGAGCCCTCAAGGAGAGGGAGTCGATGCTCTACAGTACATTCATAAGCTCTGTTCAGAATCAGAAGGATTTGACATCTGTCCAGAATCATCTTTCAGCCCTTAAGGAAGAATCTATTGTTCTGGAAAATTTACTGAAAAAATTGGAAGAAAAGAAAGCTGACGCACATATCGTATACGTTGATGCACTGAAAAAACGTAAAATTTTAGAAAATTTAAAAGATAAAACCCTTAATAAGGCTTAAAATCGGTAAATTTTATTGACATATTGAACCTCAAGACGCTATAATGTAATAGATTGAGGAAAAATATGGAAGCTGGTTATAAAAAAAGTGCACAGATTCTTATAGACAAGCTCCACAAGGAGGGAGTTGAGTATATTTTCGGCTATCCTGGTGCCAGTGCTATCGATATTTTCGATGCACTTCTGGAGTCTCCCATAAAGTTCCTGCTGGCCCGGCACGAGCAGGGGGCAGTTCATATGGCAGACGGCTATGCCAGGGCTACAGGCAAGCCAGGCGTTGTACTGGTTACATCCGGACCGGGTGCTACAAACACAGTATCCGGCATATTCACAGCCAAGATGGATTCTGTCCCCATGGTGATCATCTGCGGCCAGCAGTCGGTGGCAAACCTGGGTACCGATGCTTTCCAGGAGGTGGATGTATCGGGTATCACATTCCCTATTGTCAAACATTCATATCTTATAAAGAAACCTACCGACATTCCCCGGATAGTCAAGGAAGCTTTCATCATAGCCCGCACCGGCCGTCCAGGACCAGTTCTTATAGATATTCCCAAGAATGTGTCGGAGTTCCCCATTCCGGTGAACACCCCGGATGACTGCGACCTGCCAGGATATAAACTGGACGGAGAGCCAAACCTGGGGGCAGTGATGGCAGCTGCCGACTACATTGTAGATGCAAAGCGGCCGGTGCTGCTGGTAGGGCACGGCGCCCTTATATCGGGCGCCTGCGATGCGGTGCGCACCTTTGCCGAGAAGCTTCAGATTCCTGTGGCAAGCACACTGCTGGGCAAAGGTGTGTTCCCAGAGACACATCCGCTGTCTCTGGGCATGGCAGGCATGCATGGCACCGCATATGCCAACAAGGCTCTGGAGGAGTGCGACCTGGTTATGTCTGTAGGATCCCGGTGGGACGACCGCATAGCTGGTGTTCCTGCCATGTTCTGTGCCAATGCAGTCAAGATTCACATTGATATAGACCCATCTGAGATAAACAAGACTATCAAGGTTGATGTAGGTATTGTGGGACAGGCTAAGAGGGTCATGGAGATACTGTGCGGTCTCTGTGCCAAAGGAGATACTGCAGAGTGGATAAAGCGGATAAAAAAGCTTAAGAAGGAGTTCCCCCTCAAATACCGGAAAGGGACTAAAGTTAAAGTTCCCCATGTGGTGGAGGAGCTTTTCAAGATAACAAAAGGCAAGGCTATTGTATCTACCGATGTGGGTCAGCATCAGATGTGGGCAGCCCAGTATTACAAGACCGATTTCCCAAACCAGTGGCTGTCATCAGGTGGTGCAGGTACTATGGGCTTCGGGTTCCCGGCTGCAATAGGAGCTCAGATAGGGTGTCCAGGCCGTGTTGTAGCAGCCATAGTAGGAGATGGCGGGTTCCAGATGACTATGGAGGAGCTGGCTGTCATTGCAGTGAAAAAGCTGCCGGTTAAAATATTTATCATGAACAACCATTTCCTGGGGATGGTACGGCAGTGGCAGAACATCTTCTACGGCAACCGCCTTTCCTGTGTAGAGATGGCTGGAAACCCGAACTTTGTCCAGCTGGCCAAGAGCTATGGTATCAAAGGGTATAACATCAGGAGGTCTGCCGATGTGCGGCGTATCATGAAGGCTGCACTGGCGTATAAGGGACCTGTTTTAGTCAATGTGGAGGTGGATAAGGAGGCCAATGTCTACCCCATGGTTCCGGCAGGTAAGTCCCTGAGTGGAATGATTCTTGAGCAGGAGAGACGGAATGAGAAACAATAAGAAACATGTCATAAGCCTTCTGGTCAGCAACAAGCCTGGTGTGCTTATCAGGGTGTCGCTGGTGTTTGCACGGCGCGGTTACAATATAGACAGCCTGGTGGTATCGGAGGAGACAGATCCACGCTTTTCCCGTATGACTATTACTGCAACAGGGGACAAGGCTATTCTGGACCTTATCATAGAGCAGCTTAACAAGCTGGTGGATGTTATTTCTGCCAAGGATTATACCGAAGTTGACACTATAGAGCGGGAGCTTTCTATCCTTAAGATTGAATGTCCACCCGATAAGCGTGCCGATATCTTCCCTCTGGTAGAGGTGTTCAAGGGAAAGATTGTGGATATCGGTTCCCAGACCATCACATTCGAGGTGTCGGGCCCCAGCGAGCGTATGGAGGCGGTCAAGACCACCTTTGCACCCTACGGCATCCGCGAGAGTGTCCGCACTGGAAAGGTTCTTATGATCCGCGGCGACGAGACGACCGGTTTCTAGACTTGGGTTTATCCTTGCCGAACTTTTTTTCCTTGTTATCCTGATGTGCCAGTGTTATTGTAGGAAGCTGTGGGTTCTTCCTCGATTTCTCCACAGCATCAAGAGCAGCTTTCTCTGGCACTGTGGCAAAGGAGAAGTTCCCTTTTATAGCCACATCATCAATCAGACTTCCTTTTATTTTCAAGAGCTGGGCTAAGAACTTTACCAGTTCCCGGGGACCTATGTGGTCATCCTTTCCCCAGCCTATGTGGAGCCGCATGGTACCTGGCTTTATATCGGGTTTGAAGCCCTCTGCCTTGCGGCTGTCTGTTTTCCTGCTGCCACGGGCTTTGCCATCCGGCTGCCAATCATTCTTTCTGCGCTCCCGTTCCCGATCCCGTTTCCGTTTAGGTTCCTCGATAACTTCAATATCCCTGTAGCGTTCGGTATCAAATATATCGCCGTATGCACTTGAAAGCAGTGCTTTTACTGCATTTGCCGCGCCCATTCCTGCAATCAGCTTGTCTGCAAAGGCTCCTATTATCTCCTTCTCCTTCTGATTTCCTCCGGCACTGCGGTTTTCCTGATCGGATGCCACAAGGGTATTCTCAAGTCTCTGGCACCTTACTGTCAGGATAGACATAACCTCTGGTACCTTGACTACATGGATAGAGCTTCCCAGTATGTTCTCTGATTTCCGGTTGTACTCCTTTATCTTGTAGCGGATAGTCGGGCGGATGAAACTGATGGCAGTTCCTTTCTCGCCAGCCCGTCCTGTACGGCCTATGCGGTGGATATAGCTGTCAAAGTTGTGGGGAAGTTCCCAGTTGATTACATGTGTAAGGCGTTCAACATCAATACCTCGGGCTGCTACATCGGTGGCTATAAGGATGGTGGTAAGCTTGTTCTTGAAACGGCGCAGTGTCCTTTCTCTGGCCTCCTGTGACAGGTTTCCATGGAGTGCTTCTGCAGGATAGCCGTCTTCCATCAGACGCCGGGCCACCTCGTCAGCCTCAATCTTGGTGGGACAGAATACCAGGCCGTGGAAATTCTCGGTGGAGTCCACAATACGCTTAAGAGCCTCGAGACGGTCATCAGCTTTGATCAGGATAGCTTCCTGATTTACCAGAATATCCTCTTTTTCCGGTACTTCCTCTGCTATGATCTCTGTCTTTCCCAGCTGCTCATCTACAATCTTCATTATAGGGGCAGGGAGTGTGGCAGAGAAAAGTGCTACTTTCTTGTCTGGGTTGGCATAGTCGATAATTTTCTTGACATCATCGATGAAGCCCATATCCAGCATCTCGTCGGCTTCGTCCAGAATCAGATATTTGATTTCGGAAAGGTCAAGGCTGCCACGGTCTATGTGATCCTGGACTCTTCCTGGAGTTCCCACTACAATCTCGGTGCCTTTCTCCAGATTGCGGAGCTGAAGCCCTATGGAGGCACCACCGTAGACTGCAGTAATACGTGGGTATCGGTTGGTGGTCAGCGATCTTATCTCGTTTGAAATCTGCAGTGCCAGCTCCCGTGTCGGAGCCAGGATAAGAGCCTGGGGCTTGTCAGAAGGGGAGGTGAGTTTGTTCACCAATGGCAGGCCGAAGGCAGCAGTCTTGCCTGTGCCAGTCCGTGCCTTTACTGCAATGTTTGTATCCTCTGCCAGAAGCCGGGGCAGAATCTGCTCCTGTATGGGGGAGGGGTGTATAAAACCTTTCTTTTCTATTGCCTTCAGAATTGCCTGGTCAAGAGGGTAGTCTGAAAAAAGTGTCTCTGTTGTATGTTCCATCGGCTACAGAATATCAGTAAAAAGCAAATAAAACAAGGCACACCCCCACAATACCTCTGGCAGGTACTTCAGGGATTATGGATATAGTGGTCTATTTTCTGTGCATTTCATTTTATGACGACCCATACGGCCACCAGCGATTTTATCCAAGGTTTTTTTATCCAGTTCCATGTTCTCAAGCTCCTTAAGGTAGGCCTGTGCCTGTTCTATTGTCAATTCAAAGCCATTTTTTTTAGCCAGCTCAATGAGTTCTTCCGGTGTCTTGCACTTAGCGGCAAGTGCTATCTGCTCTTTAGTCAAAGAGTTAAGGTCAATGGTCTGCTGTAGCTATAAAGTTGCAACCTGCTCTGCAGAAAGACCAGTAATCTTTGCTATAGTTTCAGGTGGTATGTTCTCAGCCTTCAAGCCCTGGGCAACTGTTTTCATTGTCTCTGATTTTGCCTTCTTGGATTTTTCTTCGGCTATCTTGGCTTGTTCCTCTGCCTGTCTGGCTTGTTCCTCGAATTGCTTGATTCTATCTTCTGCCTGCCGGGCTTGTTCTTCAAATTGCTTGATTCTATCTTCTGCCTGCTTGACCTTGTCTTCAAATTGTTTCAGCTCTCTTTTGTGAAGCACTTCCTCAGCCTCTCGGTCCTGCCTTGCTTTGAACCGCATTTCCTGTCTTGCCCACGCTTTTATATCTTTACTTATGGCCATAAGTATCTCTCCTGCCTCCCGTATCCCTTCATCACTGCCCATTATACTGTTCAGGAGGTCTCTCTTTTCTTTATCTGTACTGTCTCTTAAAAATATAATCCATTTTTCGATATCTAGCAAGTTGCCGATTTTTTTGCCACCGATCTGGAACATATTCATCTGTATAAATATGAATTGCATGCATTCTGACATTGTTTCCTGTTCTTCGTTCTGTATTCGGAAGGTCTGAAGATATCTGCTGTGGTTATCGAAGAGCTGAAAGTTTGTGAACATAATATGGTAGACCTTGGGGAGATCACTGTATGACTTACCTTTCATGTCGATTGTTGACATCATCCTGCTGGCATAGTATAGCACCCGGTTCTTCAGATTGTCATTGCTCATGCATGTCTGCATCTCTATATTGATGAGATCGCCATCTTCCATCTTACACTGAAGGTCAAGGCGTATGTCCTTTGCTTTTTTGATATTCTTGGGCAGTTCATTGTCGATAACCTGCACAGTCCTTGGCTCTCGGCCGATGATTGCTTTTATGAGGCTTTTAAGAGCAATTTTTGTTTTTTCACCTTCTTGGATGAACAGTGTTTTGAAGGTGCTGTCTTCTTTCGGATCCAGAAGATCACAGTCTTTTGGAATAAAATAATTTTCTGCCATAGGTAGTCCTCCTTGGTTCTGACTACTTATATACACAGCAAAAAATTTCATTCTGCTTCAATTTTTGAGAAAATTTTTTAAAAACTTTGTAAATCTTTACAGATCCAGCAAATAGAGACTCTGCCTGCAGTGCCTGCTATTTGCCGCTGATGCAATCTGCTCTTTTGTCAAAGAGTTAAGGTCAATGGTCTGCTGTAGCTAGAAGAACCAGGCAAAGCCAAGGCGGGGAAGGAACGTCATCTTGCCAGCTTTGATGTCGAAATCCTTGTCTGCAGACAGGTTTTTATATTCCCCTTCAATTTCTCCGCTTCCACCCAGGTTTACAAGGCCTGCAACTGCTATACTCATTCCAAAGTGGTCGGTAAAACGGAAGGCAGTTGAGATATTTGCACCAAGGGCAAAATAAACTCCAGAGACAGTTGTCTCTATGCTATAACCAGACGAATATACATCTTCGTTGAAATAGAAATAACTGTAACCGATGACACCATGCAGGGCTACGACAGCAGTGTCTGTGTTGACCAAAGCACCTCCGACTCCCAGCATTCCAGCCAGATGCACTCCAGTTACATCGTCATCGTAGTATATATCATCTGTGTTGATTCCACCTACAGATTCAAAGACGAATAAAGAGAATCGGTTATTGTTGTTGACCAGCATATAATCGATATATCCATCAAATCCTACTGCCGACATTTTATCTTCGTTCTTGGCTTCATCTTCAACATCAATATTAAGCACAGGAACAGTACCACCTGCAGAGAGTACATGTGTCCAGTCAGCTGCAATATTCAGTACCGGAAGGAGCATTATAATCAAGACGAGAGATATTTTTTTCATTTTTGTTTTCCTATGTTTAATGAACAGTTAAATTTTGGCTTAAGATATTGCTCTTGTTGCCTGATTTATCTTTCACATAAATATAAAATTTAAATGTTCCAGAAGTATCAGGAGTAAAAGAGGTATAATAGTATTCTTCTTTTTCTGTCTGACTTCCCATTTTTACTTCTGTCTCTGGTTCTACATCAGCAAGGGTAGCTGCATCTTTGATAGAGATTATAGCAGACTTTGCATCTTTATCTTCGTCATAAACAATAAAAGTAAGATATACTACATCGCCAACATCAGCCGAGGAAATATCACTATAACTGAAAGGATCTGACTTGAATTCAAAATCAGTGATTATGGGAGCCTCGTCTCCACCGCTACTTGAACTGCATGAAATAAAGGCAAAAGAACAGAATATTGCAATTAACAGAATAAATCTTTTCATAAAAGCTCCTGCTTCCAGTCTACCCCCCCCCCGAAAAAATTTTCAAGCCCTCTGCAACAGTGCGGAACAAGCTTCAAAAACTGGTATAAAGTATATACGTAGCCAGAATAAGGCTCGCAGCGTATTACGGACTGCCGGTATAAGTATGTCCCTATCACTTAAAAGAAAAAAAGTGATAGGGACAAATACTTGTCGGCAGGAGCGTACCAACGATGAGAGTCTTATTCTGGCTATGATTTATTTTTTAAAGTTTTTGAAATTTGTGGAGCATCAAACCAGCATCTCTTTTATGAATGGCAGTATCTGTTTCCTGGAATAGTCTGTGTTCTTCTGGGTGTAGACCTGCATACCTCCGATGATGCACTTGGGTTCAAGCCCGGATTTTTTATCATTCAGGCAGTTGATAGCTTTTTTGTTCCAGCTGCAGTCTGGCACCAGAGCCAGTTCTTTGTACAGTACATCTTCCTTGTAGTAGGCACTCATAAGCACCAGGTGGTCCAGCTGGTGACTTCTGCGGAAATTTTCGGCCTCGGATGCAAGGTCTCCAGATATGCCCTCCAGAGCCCCATAGATTGCACAGAAGCCCACCTTTACTCCTCCTGAGGCAATCTCCTTGTAGTCTTTGCGTAAAAGCTCTGCCGGGGTAAACACACTTAAGTCGCTCTTAAGGTTCCACAGCTGGTTGTACAATGCCTTGATGTCGCATCCAGATATCTCAGCCAGCTGGGCTGCGACTTGCCTGTCAAGCTCTGTGGTTGGATGACGCTGTGCCAGGCATCGGGTGTCGATAAGTATGGCTCCCAGAAGAAGTCTGGCCATGGCAGGGGAGAGTTTGGAACTGGTATTCAGAAGCCGGTTTCCCACCAGTGTGGCACAGCTTCCAGTGCTGACTATAGTTTTGGCTGCAGCCAGACGGCATTCATCCTTGTGATGGTCAATCACCTCTGTCACTTTTGGCGCAAGTGCCTTATATTCCGGACTCAGTGCATTATGATCCACCAGTATGATGCTGTCGGCATCCGAAATTTCAAGCTCTCCTGGAAAAGCCAGATATGATGGCATTATGCCGCACTGGTCAAGAAGCCATTCGGCTTCCCGCCTTAAGTGCAGTTCTTTCCGCGGTATGGGAATAAATGGTGTAGCGTCCAGTGATACAGCCAGAGCAGTGCAGCAGACTATGGAATCTAAGTCTGCTGCCTGGTTGCACATCACAATGCGTTTCACTCTGGCTTCTTTTCCTCGTATACCCTGGATATCCTGAGCAGCGAGATATAGGGTGGGGTAAGGAACAGGGAGAACGGCTCTGAGTTCTTGTAGGCTAATGTTTTGATCTTGCAAACCTCGTAGAAGCTTTTAGGAATAGTCAGCTGGGCTGCCTCATGATCATTAAGCCCCTGTACCAGGAACACCAGATTGCCATCCTTGTCGGTGCACTCAAAGAATGCCCTTATCTCGTCTTTGGGCTTCTGGTCTGCCTCTATCTTGGATACCATGTAATATTTGATGACCTCTGTCACACGGTCGTCAATACCTTCGTTTATAATCTTGAGCTTCTCGGCCAGCTCCTGAAAACCGATGACAATCCGGCCCTCTTTTTTGAAGCAGTACTTGGAGAGCCCCCTCAGATAGTCGTCCCGCATCCGCTCCGGCAGGAACTGGATATCTATCTTTTTTCCTTCATGCTTGATTATAAATGGGAACTCGGGGTGCAGAACCTTGCCGCATTTGGGACACTGCACTTCCATAAAGGAGCCTGCCATAATCTGATTGGCTGCCTCTGGATTCTTCTCCAGATCCACAACCTCTTCGTATTCAAAATCAACTGGTGCATAACAGGTGCAGGGAACTTTTACTTTCATATATACTCCATCACTTTTTTATCAGAAAAATCACATCATTGAACAGTGTGAATATCATCAGTGTTATCAGGAACGCAAAGCCTATCACCTGATACCGTACAGCCACCTTGGGCTGGAACTTCCTGCCACGTATCATCTCCAGGAAGCAGAAGAATATCTGACCTCCATCCAGGGCAGGAATCGGCAGCAGGTTCATAAAGAAGAGGGCAATGTTGATTAAAGCCACAAAGTTGAGGAATGTGGCAAGCCCCTCGCTTATTCCCTCGGCGAAACCCTGTTTTGTCACCTCGCCCAGCATATAGGTGATGCGTATAGGACCGGATACCGCCTGGTTCAGGTTCACCCCGGCAAACAGCAGCTTAAGGCTCCGTACTGTCAGGGCCAGCGTCTTGAATGACTCTGTTATTCCTTTATGCACTGCCTGGAACATATTCAGACTTGGGCTGTGGTATGTATTCATCTGGAAGGAGAAGCCGGGATCCACCAGGTTGTCGTCGCTGTAATCCAGAATCTGAACCAGCTTCTGCTCGGTGCCACTCCTCAGGATGGTAAGCTCAAGCTTTGACGGTCTGGTCCAGAGTTCCTTGACCAGATCCATATAATGATTGACCTCTTTCCCGTTGACTTCTTTTATTATATCTCCTTCTGTAAGCCCTGCGATAAAGGCAGAGGAACCTTCCCGCACTGTACCTATCACAGGGTCGATCCATGGGTAGATACCCACCTGGCCTGCACCTGTGGATTTATCCAGCTTAGGGGTTATGTACAGCTTAAGAACCTCTCCGTCTCTGTCCACAGTCAGTTCCAGCGGTTTCTGTGCATTCACGGCAATAGCTTCCCGCATCTCCTGGAAGTTCTCTGTAGCCTTTCCATCAATGGCAATTATGTAGTCTCCAGTCTTGAGTCCTGCCTTGTCAGCTGCAAATGTGCCTGCCTCCTGTGCATATTCCGAAGCCAGTACAATCCGGTTGGGTGGGGATGTTGTGGTGACTCCGCCCATCCAGACTATGGAGAAGCAGACTACTGCGAACACCAGGTTCATAAACGGCCCTGCAAAGTAGATTATTGCCTTTTTCCATGCAGGGGCTGCACTCAAAGATCCTGTGTTGTCAGCATAGACTGTGTCATCATCCAGAATCTCCTCTCCCTTCATCTTGCAGTAGCCACCCATAGGGAGCAGCGAGATACAGTATTCGGTGTCTCCTTTCTTGAATGAGAAAATCTTTTTGCCCCAGCCGATGGAGAAGGCCAGCACCTTGACTCCGCACAGCTTGGCAGCCATGAAATGACCCGACTCGTGGAAGAATACCACCAGGCTCAGGCCGATGATTCCAATAATTATGTTAAGCATAGGTATACAATAAGATAATAATAAATCGGCGCAGTGAAAATAAGAGAATCGATATTATCCATAATTCCGCCCCTGCCAGGGATGTAGTTTCCAGAATCCTTGGTATGGGCAGAGCGTTTCATGGCCGATTCTATAAGGTCGCCGACCGGGGCTGCTATTCCCACTGTACAGCTTATGAGTATGGCATTGAGTATGGAGCCGCCGTATATAGGAGCGCCCATAAAATATAGAACCAGTGCTCCAACTATGGAGAAGATGAATCCACCTATAAATCCAGCCAGGCTCTTCTTGGGGCTTACCGGGAATATGTTGCGGGTTGATTTGCCCCACAGCATACCGAACACATAGGCAAAGATATCATTGCAGAACACCATGACTAAAAAGCCTACCAGAGTCCAGGCGGGATGGGGCAGGGTGGTCAGCTTTGTGGCATAGGCAAAGAAGAACCCTGGATAGAACACCAGGAGCACCAAAGCCTGAATATTTCTGTTTATATGCTCAAAAGAATCTTCTTTGGCTGTTATCTGATATGCAAAGATGGCAAATAGAATAATGCCTGCTGCAATGAAAAGAGAGCCTTTTCCAAGCAGGCCTGCACACTCAAGATAGTTGACTATGGAGATGACCAGAGGTATTGCGATTACCCAGTTGCTCTCCGGTATATCCTGGTCTGAGGTCAGGATTTTCCACATCTCCTTGGAACCCAGGATCATCAGTGCTGTGCTCAAAAGGTGTGCCACAATGTGATGGCAGAATGTCAGCAGGAACAGGCTGGCGAATAAGACAGGAATAACAGTAAAAATCAGCAGTACTCTCTTTTGTAGATTTGTCATGTGGTCTCTGTCACCCCTCCGAAGCGTCGTTGTCTGGAGTTATAAGCAGCTATGGCCTCCTTCAGGTCTTCGGCCTGCCAGTCGGGCCAGTATTTGCTGCTGAAGTAGAGCTCGCTGTAGGCACTTTCCCACAGCAGGAAGTTGCTTATTCTAAGCTCGCCTCCAGTTCTGATTATAAGGTCGGGATCCGGTATGTCGGGCCTGTCCATGGCGGCAGAGATTTTCTCTTCGGTAAACTCCTTCTCTCCCTGCTCTGTAAGCTTCTGGACAGCACGGACAATCTCGTCCCTGCCTCCGTAGTTTATCACAAGGTTTGCGGTCATGCCGGTAGAGTCCTTTGTCAGGGCCTCCACATCCACAATCTCCTTCTGAACAACCTTTGGCAGCCTGTCAAGGGAGCCTGTATGCACTACTTTGATGTTGTTTTCCTTGTAGAAAGAAAGCTGCTCCCGCAGGTGCTTGATGATAAGCTGCATAAGGAATCCCACTTCGGTTCTAGGCCGTTTCCAGTTCTCGGTGGAAAAGGTGTAGAGGGAAAGGTACTTTATTCCCATGTCACTGGCAGCTTTGGCTATCCGCTTGGCTGTGTGAACTCCCTCTGAATGACCAAAGGTGCGGGGTTTTCCCCGCTCCTTTGCCCAACGGCCATTGCCGTCCATGATAATTCCGATATGCATCAGATTTCCATTATCTCTTTTTCTTTTGCTTCTGCAATCTTGTTGATTTCGCCGATATACTTGTCGGTCATCTTCTGGACTGCATCTGCTCCAGATTTTTCCTGGTCCTCGCTGATGTCGCCTGCTTTCTGCTTCTTCTTAAGCTCATCGTTGGCCTCCCGGCGTATGTTACGGATAGCCACGCGGCTGTTCTCTGCGATGGACTTGGCCTGCTTTGCCAGCTCTTTTCTCCGCTGCTCTGTCAGTGGCGGGATATTCAGTCTGATCACTTTTCCATCATTGTTAGGATTCAAGGAAAGGTCGGACTGGAGAATTGCCTTCTCTATATCCTTCATAATGCTCTTGTCCCAGGGCTGGATAGTCACCAGACGTGCCTCTGGGATAGAGATTGTTGCCACCTGATTCAGTGGGGTAGGCTTGCCAAAATAGTTGACGCTTATCTTGTCGAAAAGGGAAGCAGAAGCACGTCCTGTTCTGATGGCACCCAGCTCTTCGCCCAGGGCTGCCACAGACTTCTTCATTTTTTCTTCGGTTTTTGCTTTTACTGTTTCCATAATACTCTCTGACCGTTATGCGTTATCGCCAAGCTTATAGTAAACATATTCAACAACTTCAAGCTTTCCACCGGCAGCCTTTCCAGTCTCTGCCAGAACCTGGGAAACCTTCTTCTTGTCGTCCTTTACAAATGCCTGATCCAGGAAGCAGATCTCGCTGAAGTGCTTGTTCAGCTTGCCCTGGAGGATTCCAGCCTTTACCTTGTCCGGCTTTGCGGCAACTTTCTCGTCCAGTGCCATCTGAGCCTGGAAGATTTCTGTCTGCTCCTTGATGTAGCTTTCGGAAATCTTGTCTGGAGAGAGTGCTACAGGTGCAAATGCAGCAATGTGGAGTGCGCAGTCGAATGCAAATGCCTTTACAGCATCGTTCTCAAACATAGCCTTATTGTCTGCCTTGAACTTAACCAGGACGCCGATGTTTCCAACGCCATGAACATAGTCTACAGCATATTCGTTGTCTGCAATATCAAGAACCTTGAAGCGTGCAAGAGCCATGTTCTCCTTGATTACTCCGATAGCCTCGGTAACCAGTGTGGAGAGCTCCGGTGTCACAGCTGTGGCTCCGGTTGCGATGATCTCGTCTGCCAGCTTGTCGCCAAGAGCAACGAACTTCTCGTTCCGGGATACAAAGTCTGTCTCGCAGTTGAGCTCCAGAATAACAGCCTTGTTGCCCTTGATCTTTGTAAAGATTTTTCCCTCTTTGGTAGCTCTTGCGCTCCGCTTTGCAGCTGCGGCAAGACCTTTCTCCTTAAGAATCTTTATAGCCTGTTCAATATTGCCTTCTGCCTCGATAAGAGCTTTCTTGCAGTCGCCCATTCCGGCACCTGTCTGCTCTCTAAGGTTTTTTACATCAATTGGTTTTACTTCCATTAAAGTCTCTCCTTATTTGTCCTCGAACTTGTCCTCGTCGATTCCGAACTTGTTCTCTTCCTCTTCCGGTTTATCCTCTGCCTTCTCCTCTGGAACATAGTTGGAGTAGTCCTCGTCGGTGTACTTGCCGCTCTTTTTCTCTCCCATTACCTCTTCCATAGTAGGCTCTTCCTCTTCTTTCTCCGGCTCGCCCTCAATAGCTGGTGCATCATCTCCCTCGATGTTCTCAATCACCTGGAGACCAATCTCGTTGTCTGCCTCAACTACTGCATTTGCAATGATAGATGTGAACAGGGTGATAGCTCTGATAGCATCGTCGTTTCCAGGAATAGGGAAGTCGATTCCCTCTGGGTTGCAGTTTGTATCTACGATAGCTACGATAGGAATGTGGCACTTATGAGCTTCTGCGACAGCAATAGCCTCTTTCTTGGTGTCGATGATGAAGATAACTCCAGGAAGATCCTTCATCTCCTTGATACCTGCCAGGTTCTTGTCCAGCTTAGCCTTCTCCTTCTGGAGCAGGGCAACCTCTTTCTTGGTCAGGCTCTCGAATGTGCCGTCAATCTCCATCTTCTCAATTTTCTTGAGGCGGTTGATTGATTTCTTGATTGTTGCGAAGTTGGTGAGCATACCACCGAGCCATCTGTTGTTGACATAATACATATTACATCTTGTGGCTTCTTTCTCTACAGCCATCTGTGCCTGTTTCTTGGTTCCGATGAAAAGGACAGACTTGCCGTCTTTGACTGTTGATCTGATGAACTCATACGCATCCTTGATGGCTGTGATGGTCTTCTGAAGATCGATGATGTGAATTCCGTTGCGCTCTGCAAAGATGAACTTCTTCATCCGAGGGTCCCAACGTTTTGTCTGATGTCCGAAATGTACACCAGACTCCAGCAGATTTTTCATTGTTACTACTGCCATTTTTCCTCCTAGTACGGTGTTATTCACCGTTTCCATCTCTTTTTCTCGTACTGTATTTACAGCCGGAATATTAATATGCAGGATACCCTGCTTCTTTCATTATAATATATAATTTGCGTAATGGCAAGCCTATAACATTGGTAAAAGAACCATCAATTTTTTCAACCAGAAAAGCCCCTCTGTGCTGAATCCGGTAGGCACCTGCAGCCCCCTGCCATTCCCCGGTGTCCAGGTATCTTTCTATCTCTTCCTCGATCAGAGTGCCGAATTTGACTGTAGATGTGTCGCTGGCAGAGTAGAGCCTGCCGGTGTCCCTGTCCAAGAACGCCACCCCCGATATAACTGTATGTTCCTTGCCAGAGAGCTCTGTAAGGAAAGCCTTGGCCTCCTCCCGGCTGTGGGGTTTGCCTATGGGCCTGCCTTTGAACACAACCAGCGTGTCGGCTGCAATTATCCACCTTTCTTTATGCTCCGGGTGCTGTGCGTGACAGGTCCGGGCTTTGTTCTCGGCAAGAGTGGTTATCTCTGCCTCTGGATTTTCCCATGGGATATTCTCGTCTATATCGGCAGGAAGGGGAATTATGGGAAGCCCCACATTCTCTAGAAGTTCCCGCCTACCTTTGGACTGGGATGCTAAAATAACTCTTTCCATCAGCCTATCTCCTTAAGACGCTCTATCTCGTCCCTGAGCACAGCAGCTTCCTCGAACTCCAGGTTCTTGGCATGTTCCAGCATCTGGCGCTCCAGTGCCTTGATAAGCTTTTTCCTGCTCTTGGGTTCCACGATGTTGTAGCTGTCCCGCATAACCTGGATATTCACCTCTTCGGCCCTCTTTTTGTCCTCCTGCATCCGGACCAGAATATCCTGGACGCTCTTTTTTATGGTTGTAGGGGTTATGCCGTGCTCTGTGTTGTATGCCTGCTGGATCGATCGGCGGCGCTGGGTCTCCTCTATGGCTTCCTTCATGGCATCGGTGGTCTTGTCTGCATACATTATGACTTTGCCGTTGACGTTACGGGCAGCCCGCCCTATTGTCTGAATCAGGGAGGTGGCAGAGCGGAGGAATCCTATCTTGTCAGCATCCATGATTGCAATCAGTGAGACCTCCGGGATATCAAGGCCTTCCCGCAGCAGGTTTATTCCCACCAGGACGTCGCATTTTCCGGTACGCAGCTCCTTGATTATCTCAACCCGCTCAAAGGTCTCTATCTCGGAGTGCATATACCTCACTTTTAGCTCCAAGGAGGCCAGATAGTCGGTAAGGTCCTCTGCCATCTTCTTGGTCAGAGTAGTTATGAGCACCCGGTCCCCCGAGTCAATCCTCTCCTTTATTTCCTTATATAAATCCTGTATCTGCCCCTTGGTCGGGCGTACCACTATTTCCGGATCCAGAAGTCCGGTAGGGCGTATTATCTGCTCCACCACATTCTCTGCCTTCTGATATTCCTCGGGGCCCGGGGTGGCAGAGACATAGATCACCTTGTCCTGCATAGCCTCGAACTCGTTGTACTTGAGTGGGCGGTTGTCCATGGCGGACTTAAGGCGGAAACCATGGTCGTACAGGGTCTGCTTCCGGGAATGGTCGCCTTCGTACATAGCCCGCACCTGGGATAGTGTCACATGGGATTCATCTACAAACAGAAGAAAATCGTCAGGGAAGTAATCTATAAGGCAGAAAGGCCTTTCTCCCTCCTTGCGGCCAGTCAGATGGCGGGAATAGTTCTCTATGCCGCTGCAGTAGCCCATCTCCTCCATCATCTCTATATCATATTCGGTGCGGCTTTTTATCCTCTGGGCCTCCAGCACCTTGCCTGCAGATATAAGCTCGCTGTAGCGCTCTTCCATCTCTTCCCGTATCCTGTCCATGGCGCTCTTAAGCTCATCCGGCGGAACCACAAAGTGCTTGGCAGGGTAGATGGTTATGAACTCATAGTCCCCGGTGTCGTCCCTGGTTATAGGGTCAAACTCTGTTATGCCTGAGATTTCGTCCCAGTCGAATTCTATACGGTATGCCATCTTGGAGTAGGCAGGGAAAATCTCTATAGAGTCCCCGTGTATGCGGAAGTTTCCCCGTTCTCCAACAGCATCGTTACGTTCGTACTGCATATCGATAAGCTGCCGTGCCATATGGGAGATGTTCCGCTGCTCGCCAACCTTAAGAACCAGCCGCATCTCGCTGTAGGTATCAGGATCCCCCAAGCCATAGATGCAGGAGACTGTGGATACTATGACAACATCGCTCCGCTCCAGGAGGGCAGAGGTGGCAGCCAGCCGAAGCCGCTCAATCTCGTCGTTTATGCTGGCATCTTTTTCTATATATAAATCTTTTGAGGGAACGTAGGCCTCGGGCTGGTAGTAGTCGTAGTAGGAGACGAAGTATTCAACAGCGTTTTCCGGGAAGAAATCCTTGAACTCCCGGTACAGCTGGGCTGCCAGGGTCTTGTTGTGGGACAGCACCAGGGTAGGTTTGCCCACCTTCTCTATAATCTTGGCCATGGTGAAGGTTTTTCCAGACCCGGTGACACCTTTCAGAATCTGCTTCTTGTATCCTTTCTTTATCCCCTCGGACAGCTCTGCTATAGCTTTTATCTGGTCGCCTGCCGGCTGGTAGGGGGCTACAGCCTTGAAATCGCTCATAGTATGCAATAATACTAAAAAATATTATCTGCAACAAGTGATAGAATATCTTGATAATGTCAAGAAGGTTTATTATGATGGTTACCCATGAAAAGAAATATTTTTATCGGCATTGTTGTCTCCCTGTTATTGATTTGTCTTATCGCTTGCAGTATTTTTGAAAGTGGTCACCCCAATACTGTTAAAACGTATGTCTCAACTACAATCAAAGGGGAAGAGATAAAAATTCCTGTCGAGATAAATACTCTTGATAAAGCTGCTGATAATAATTCTTTTGTGAATTCCACCATTTTTGACAAAGACCTTGCTTTGATAAGCCTTGTAATGGCATCTAAGACTGGAAATGAGAAAAAAGTCAGAGGTTTTTTCTCTGAGTTGGAGCTTGATAATATAGTATGCAGTGCTAATTATGATAAAGGCACTGCCGATTCCATCTCTTACTGCATAGGCCACTATAAAGTAGAAGGATATGATTTGATTGCAGTGGCTGTCAGAGGTATTGACTATGACGTTGAATGGGCCAGCAACTTCAAGATAGGCCCAATCGGAGACCACCAGGGATTTTCCGAGGCGGCCACCCAGGTGTATGACGGC
>Ga0079305_1001490_pt1 | contig 29884 bp, 23 predicted proteins | sample LMS_cellobiose_e_FD_79183 | JGI IMG/M metagenome (GOLD analysis project Ga0079305, IMG submission 79183) | Rumen-fistulated moose microbial communities from Alaska, USA - LMS_cellobiose_enrichment | ecosystem: Host-associated > Mammals > Digestive system > Stomach > Rumen fluid ... | reverse complement strand
TGCTGCGTTCACAGCGCCGCCCGCAGTGGCAGCGCAGCCTGGGCAGGATTTCCCGCCGCGCGGCGGTGCTCGCGCTGGTGGCGTTTGTGGGGCTTTCCGCCTGCCTGATGGGCGTGGAGGCTTGGCGCGCACAATTTTTTCAGATGGTGGAGGAAAAATTTCCCGACCACAGCCGCATCACCTTTGAAAACACCTCGGGCAGGGAAGTGCCGGAAGGCCCGTTCATCCCGTACGAGATCACCGATATTCCGGACGGGTTTACCTGCACCCAGTTTTCTTACAGTGATTTCTTTAATTATGCCGTCTATGAGGACGGCGAAGAGCACATGATTTCGTTTGACCAGAACAGGATCGATTCGATTGCCATCGGGCTCAACACCGAGGGCGCGAGCTTGGAGCCGATCACCCTGAACGGCGAACCGGCCCAGTTTTTAAGCAATCTTGGGATGCAGACGGTGCTTTGGTACGACGACCAGTACTGCTTTATGCTCACCAGCGACCTGCCGCGTGAAGAGACGCTGCGGATAGCCGGGAGCGTGCGTGTCAAAAATGTACCGGAAGGCCTGCCCAGCGGCTTTGACGCCGACATGGCGGCGGACAGGGGCGATGTGGTGCTGGCGCCGGAAGATAACCGAAATCTTGACAAACTCGACCGATTCATGAAAAATTTTGCCGCCGGGGTACCGGATGAGATCACGCTCAGCATTTTTACCGGGACAGGCGGCATCCGGCTGAGAAGCCTTGCGTATGATGGTTCCAAGATCACTTTTTACCGGGACGATTCCTTCGACGAGAAATCGGATCAGCCCTGGGTTCAACAGGAGGATTTTGACAGCATTGAGATCGCAGAGGAACCTTTGGATGGCAAAACGACCTATATCATCAATCTTTACAGCAGCCATTATGACCATCCGACCGAGGTAGCCAGCTACCGATAGGAGGATCCAGATGTTTAAAAAACAGCTTGGGGCGGCCCTGGCGCTGCTCCTGCTTTTATCCGCATGTACACAGCCTGCGCCCGGACCGTCTTCTTCGGCCCCGGGCCCGGGCAGTTCGTCTTTGGCGGCATCTTCCGCTCCGGAACCTTCGTCCGGGCCGCCGCCGTCCGCTTCGGCTGAGGGTCCGGATGCTTCGCAGCCCGAGCGGCAGGACGCTTCGACCGACGCGGCGCAGGGCCCCCTGCCGGCTGGTCCGTCCGTGGGCCCATCTTCGGCGCCCGAACCGCAGGAACTGCCGGAAACGCCCGCTTCTTCGAGTGCGCCGGACCCGCTGCAGATTGAAGTGATGGCCGACCGCGCGGATGAAACAAGTATTTATATGAAGGCTGCGGCTGAGAGCTATCCCTCCGATGCGAAAAGCATCACCTTCGAAATTACCAACGGCAGCGCGCAGGAAATCTCCAGCGGCACCTATTTCACGCTGGAGAAAAAGGAAGACGGGCAGTGGAACAAGGTGCGTTTCAAAGACGACACCGCCTTTGCCGATATCGCTCAGCTGATCCCGCCGGGTCAGTCGGTGGAGGAAAAGATCGCGCTCGACATCTTTGCCCAGCCACTGTCCACTGGCGAATACCGTGTAAGCAAAGAATTTGCCGGACCGGAATATTCGTTTACCCTTTCCGCCGGGTTTTCGCTCGGCGCGCCCGAAGGGACGCTCGAACTGAAAAAGCCGAAATCGGTCAGAATTTCGATCGGAAACGGCAAGTATATGACCAAGACGACCCTGACCCTCAAACAGAAATATGAGGGAAAATCCCCGGTATCTTTCGTGATGGAGAAGCTCGACACCTTCCATCCGGTGAAGGAGGATATGAAGCTTGGGGGCGCGGCGGAAACTGACGGTGCTCTGCTGACGCTGATCTATCCGGACGGGATGCAGAGGGAATTGTTTGTCGATCCGAATGCATTTATTGAAAACCCGGACGGTACGACGACGAAAATCACCCATCTGCTTGTCGACGGACAGCAGTGGTACTATTCGCTCGACGCGGATATCTACAGCGAGCTCATGGACTGCGCCATGAAATTTGGCGGGGAGCCGGAGCTGCAGGAACCATAGCAAAAAGAATCCTTTTTTGAATTGCGCCGCCGGCTTTATGCCGGCGGCGCAATGTGTTATACTGAAATAGAGCATCTTTGAAACGGTGGAAAGGGACGCGCTTATGAAAATGCCTGCGGAAGGGATCACAGCGGATTTTTTCGCGCCGTGCGGAATGAATTGCATGGTCTGCTATAAGCACTGTTATCATAAAAAGCCGTGCGCGGGCTGTCTGCGCGGTGAGGATGGGAAACCGGAACATTGCCGGAATTGCAGGATTTATGACTGCGTAAAGGAGAAGGGCCTTTCCTATTGTTATGAATGTCCCGCTTTCCCCTGTAAATGGATCAAAAATCTGGAGAAAAGCTATCACAAACGCTATGGGACAAGCCTTCTGAAAAACAGCCTGTTTGTAAAAACACATGGGCTGGCGGCTTTTCTAAAATGGCAGAAAGATGCCTTTACCTGCTCGGCTTGCGGCGGAGTATTTTCAATCCATGACCGGGAATGCAGCGAATGCCAGGCAAAGATGCCCTCAACTGGGGAAGAACGGGAGGCGGCGGGGAATGGGACTGCGTGAAACGATTGCGGCTTACCGGCCGGTGAACGAGCAGGAAACGGCGGACCAGGCGCTGATGCTCTGCATGATCGACCGATTCCCGGATACGATCCTGGCGCGGGAATGCCCTGCGTCACATTTGACCGCCTCCGGTTTCGTGGTGAATGAAAAGCGGGACAAAGCGCTGATGGTCTATCACAATATCTACCAGAGCTGGTCTTGGACCGGCGGCCATGCGGACGGGGATTGCGACCTGCTCGCGGTGGCCATGCGCGAGGCGAAAGAGGAAACCGGGATCACACGCCTGCGCCCGCTTTGCCGGGAAATCGCCGGGCTGGATGTGCTCGGCGTCACACCGCACAGAAAACATGGCGCGTATATCAGCGCGCACCTGCATCTGACGGCCTCGTTTTTGCTGGAGGCGCCGGAGGATCAGCCGCTGGCTGAGAAACCGGATGAAAACAGTGCGGTCGGATGGATTTTGCTTGCGCAGCTTGCGGAATATGTGACCGAACGGCACATGCTGCCGGTATATCAAAAACTGATGGAGAAACTGAAGAGCCTATGACGGACCTGAAAGAGATGATTGACCCGCTTACCGCCTGGTACCGGGCGAATAAACGGGACCTGCCCTGGCGGCGGGAAGTGACGCCTTACCGCGTATGGATTTCGGAGATCATGCTCCAACAGACCCGCGTGGAGGCGGTAAAGGACTATTTTCTGCGTTTTACAGCGGCACTGCCGGATGCGAAGGCGCTTGCGGAAATTCCGGAACAGCAGCTGCTGAAGCTGTGGGAGGGGCTCGGCTATTACAGCCGCGCCCGCAACCTGCAAAAGGCGGCAAAAGAGATTGTGACGGAATATGGCGGACAGCTGCCCGCTTCTTATGAAAAACTGATCGGTCTGCCGGGGATTGGACCGTATACGGCGGGCGCGGTCGCCTCGATCGCGTTCGGCATCCCGGTGCCGGCGGTGGATGGAAACGTCCTGCGGGTGGTTTCACGGCTGACTGCAGATGACGCCGACATTGCAGACCCCAGGACGAAAAAGGCAATGGAGGAGCGGCTTGCGGCCATTATACCCGCAAGCTGCCCCGGGGATTTCAACCAGGCGATCATGGAACTGGGCGCGACCGTTTGCGTCCCGAATGGCCCGCCGGACTGTGCGCGGTGTCCGCTTTCCAGCGGGTGTGAAGCATTCCGGCGCGGTATCCAGACCACACTGCCGGTCAAAGCGGCGGCAAAGCCGCGCAAAATCCAGCCGCGCACCATTCTGGCGCTGGTACGGGACGGGCGGATCGCCATCCGACGACGCCCGGCGCGCGGACTGCTGGCTGGGCTGTGGGAGCTGCCCGGTGTGGATGAAACGCTCGATCAGTCCGGCGTGATTGCAAAGGCGCGGGAATGGGGATTTGAGCCGCTGCGCGCTGAACAGCTTCCAGATGCAAAACACATTTTCACGCACATCGAATGGCGGATGACCGGATGGCGGATCACCGTCGCGGAGGACTGCGAATCCGCGGGGCTGGTGTGGGTAGATCCGGAACGCCTGACGGAAGACTATCCGCTTCCGTCCGCGTTTTCTGCCTATCTGCAACCATTTCTGGAAAAGTATGGCGGATAGGGCACTGGGCGTTCAATGTTTGGTCACAGAATAGACATAAAACCACCGATAAAATTTGTTATAATAAAATGTATAGTTTTATAAAAAATGATGAACAAAGAAAGAAAGGGAGTGCTGTATAATGCCGTCTAATCCGTATTCGGAGATTACCCCGCAGATACTGGAACTGAGCGAGCTTTGCAGGAAAAGCAGTGCGATTGACCCCGCGCTGTATGCAAAGTACGACGTGAAAAGAGGGCTGCGCGACATTAACGGCAAAGGCGTTATGGCCGGGCTCACCGAGATTTCGGAGGTCTGTTCCAGCACGGTCGATGAGAACGGCGCCACCATCCCATGCGAGGGAAAGCTGTTCTACCGGGGCGTCAACATCAAGGATCTGGTCAACGGGTTCATCCGGGAAAAGCGGTTCGGGTTTGAAGAGTCCGTCTACCTGCTTTTGTTCGGGAGCCTGCCCAAACAGGAGGAACTGCGGGCGTTTACGGAACTTTTGGCAAATTACCGGACTTTGCCAACCAGTTTTGTGCGCGACATCATTATGAAGGCCCCAAGCCGCGATATGATGAACACGCTTGCGCGCAGTGTGCTCACCCTGTATTCCTATGATGACCGGGCGGATGACGTTTCGATTCCGAACGTCCTGCGCCAGTGCCTGCAGTTGGTGGCATTGTTCCCGCTGCTGTCGGTTTATGGCTATCAGGCATACAACCATTATCACGAGGGACAGAGCCTGTACATCCATTCGCCGCTGCCGGAGCTTTCCACTGCGGAAAACATCCTGCGTATCCTGCGCCCGGACAGCTCCTATACCGCGCTGGAGGCGCGTGTGCTCGATGTGGCGCTGGTACTCCATGCGGAGCATGGCGGCGGTAACAACTCGACCTTTACGACCCATGTCGTCTCCTCCTCCGGTACGGACACCTATTCGGCGGTGGCGGCGGCGATCGGTTCGCTCAAAGGGCCGCGGCACGGCGGCGCGAACATCAAGGTTGTCAAGATGTTCGACGACATGAAGCAGAACCTTTCCGACTGGGCGGATGAGGACGCGGTGGAGGATTACCTGCGCCGGCTGTTACATAAAGAGGCGTTTGACCACGCCGGGCTCATCTACGGCATGGGGCATGCGGTCTACTCGCTCTCCGACCCGCGTGCCGATGTGTTTAAATTCTTCGTCAAATCCCTTTCGGAGGAAAAAGGGCTCGATAAGGAGTTCGCGCTCTATTCGCTGGTGGAACGGCTTGCGCCGAAGGTCATCGGGGAGGAGCGCCGCATCTATAAAGGCGTTTCGGCCAACGTCGACTTTTACAGCGGGTTTGTTTACAGCATGCTCAACCTTCCGACCGAGCTTTTCACCCCGATTTTTGCCATTTCGCGCATCGCGGGCTGGAGCGCGCACCGCATTGAGGAGCTGAGCAATTCCGGGAAGATCATCCGTCCCGCTTATAAAGGAGTCAAGGAAGAAGTCCCATACGTGCCGCTTGCGGAGCGCTGATTCAGGTTTTTGATGAAAAACAGAAGGTACCCGGCCCGGGCTGCAGACCTGGGCCGGGTTTTCTCTGTTTTGTGGACGGGAACGCCGGATTTATGGAGGAATCGCTGTTCATTTTCCCGTTCAGATGTGCTAGAATCTAACTATGACCTGTGAGAAAGAGGAGAAGAGAAGGAATGGATCGTACCATGAAAACCAGCGTGCTGCTGGGGCGCTTCGCGCCGTACTTCAAAAAATACCTGTGGATTCTGCTGCTCGATTTGTTCTGCGCGTCGCTCACCACCCTGTGCGAGCTTGTCCTGCCGCTGATGGTGCGTTTTATCACCGAACGCGGGATGAACGACCTTGCCAGCCTCACCACCGCGATCATTTTAAAGATCGGCGCGCTTTATATCCTTTTACGGATTATTGACACCGCCGCCAACTATTTCATGGCGAACATTGGGCATATGATGGGCGCGCACATCGAAACTGACATGCGCAGCGACCTGTTTGCCCATCTGCAGCGGCTTTCCTACAACTTTTATGACAGCAACAAGATCGGTCAGCTGATGGCGCGCATCACGAGCGATCTGTTCGACGTCACCGAGTTCGCACACCACTGCCCGGAAGAATTCTGGATAGCGGGACTCAAAATCGCTGTCTCATTCGTGATCCTCGCGCGCACCAACCTGTGGCTCACTTTGATCATCTTCTCGATCATCCCGCTGATGCTCGTATGTTCGATGTATTTCAACACCCGAATGCGCCGCGCTTTCAAAAAAAGCCGCAATCAGACCGGTGAAATCAACGCGCAGGTAGAGGACAGTCTGCTCGGCGTACGAGTGGTCAAATCCTTTGCGAACGAGGAGGTCGAAAAGGAGAAATTCGAGGAGGGAAACGGGAAATTTCTCGATATCAAGCGGGAGATGTACCGCTATATGGCGGGTTTCCAGTCGACGACCCGCGCTTATGACGGGGTGATGTATATCACCGTCGTGGTGGCGGGCGCGCTCTTTATGATCCATGGGCAGATCACCCCCGCTGACCTGATGGCCTACCTGCTTTACGTAACCACGCTGCTCACCTCGATCCGGCGGATTGTCGAATTCACCGAGCAGTTCCAGCGCGGCATGACTGGCATCGAGCGGTTTATCGAGGTGATGGATGCGCCGGTGGACATCCTGGACGAGCCGGACGCCGAGGATCTTACCGATGTCAAAGGTGAGATCACCTTTGAGCATGTCTCTTTCCATTATGCGGATGATGACCATCCGGTTCTTTCGGATCTGAATCTCACTGTACATCCGGGCGACAGCGTCGCGCTGGTCGGGCCGTCGGGCAGTGGCAAATCGACACTCTGCAACCTGATCCCGCGTTTTTACGATGTGACCGGCGGGCGTATCCTCATCGACGGCAAGGACATCCGAAAACTCACGCTCCATTCGCTGCGCGGTCAGATTGGCGTTGTGCAGCAGGATGTCTACCTTTTTGCCGGGACGGTGTTTGAGAACATCGCCTATGGGAAGCCAGGCGCGACCAATGCGGAAGTTGTAGCGGCGGCGAAGCTCGCGGGCGCGCACGATTTCATCAGCTCGTTTGAGGACGGATATGACACCTATGTGGGCGAGCGCGGCGTGCGCCTTTCCGGCGGGCAGAAACAGCGGATCTCAATCGCGCGGGTGTTTCTCAAGAATCCGCCGATCCTGATTCTGGACGAGGCGACCTCAGCGCTCGACAACGAGAGCGAACGGATTGTGCAGCAGTCGCTGGAGAAGCTTGCGCGCGGGCGCACCACTTTTACCATCGCTCACCGGCTGACCACCATCCGCGGCGCGCGGCTCATTCTGGTGCTGACCGAAAACGGCATCGAGGAGCAGGGCAGCCATGACGAACTCATGAAGAGACGTGGAATTTATTACCAGCTTTACAGTATGTATGGGGAAAACATGGGGAACGCGGAAAATTTTGTGGAAAAACATATAAAGATGTGATATACTTTTTTCGTGTCTACTATAGCACAGCGGCAAAGCTTAGAGAAAAAGAGGAGTGTAGTGAATGAACACAAGCCAGATTATGATGCTCGGCGCGATGGTTATATACCTCATTATGATCATCTGCGTCGGCAACTATTTCAGCAAAAAGAATGAAACAAGCCATGATTTCTATCTGGGCGGGCGCGGCATGGGCCCTTGGGTGGTCGCGATGAGCGCCGAGGCTTCGGATATGAGCGGCTGGCTCATGATGGGATTACCGGGCCTTGCGTATGCGACCGGCATTGCGGACGCCGGCTGGACCGCCATCGGCCTTGCGCTTGGCACATATATCAACTGGAAGCTGATCGCGCTGCCGCTGCGCAACTATACGGCGGTTGCGAACAATTCGATCACCGTCCCGGATTACCTTTCCAACCGTTTCCACGATAAACGCAAAATCCTGATGAATGTTGCGGCACTGTTCATTGTGATCTTCTTCGTGGTATACACCGCTTCGGGCTTTGTGGCCTGCGGCAAGGTGTTTGTAACCCTGTTCAATTTCCCGTACCTGCCCTCAATGCTGGTGAGCGCGCTGGTCATCATTCTTTACACCACCTACGGCGGTTTCAAGGCGGTCTGCCACGTCGACTTTGTGCAGGGAACGGTTATGTTTTTCGCGCTCATGATCATCGTGGGAATCGGAGTGGGCACGGCGGGCGGCTTTGGGGAAATTTCCGCGAACGTGGCCCAGTACGACGGATATCTTTCGATGTTTTCGACCTATTCGCCGGACGGCGCTTCCACCTATAGCTGGATCACCATCGCTTCCGGGCTGGCATGGGGCCTCGGCTACATGGGCATGCCGCACATCCTGGTGCGGTTCATGGCAATCCGCAATGCTTCCGAACTGAAAAAGTCCCGCCGCATCGGCACCTCTTGGTGTGTGCTTTCGCTTGCAATGGCGGTGCTCATCGGTGTGCTCGGCCGGACGCTTTATCCGGACGCGCTTTCCGGAAGCGCTACCGAAAGCGTCTTTATCATGATGTGCAAAAACCTGCTGACCGGCGGCGCGCTGCCGATTATCGCGGGTGTAATGCTCTGCGGCGTGCTTGGCGCGCAGATCTCCACCTCGGACAGCCAGCTGCTGGCAGCGTCTTCGGCGGTCGCGCAGAACTTTTACCAGGGCCTGATCAAAAAGGACGCGACTGAAAAGCAGATCATGAAGGTTTCCCATGTTTCGATCATCCTTATTGCGGGTGCGGCCTGTGCTTTTGCGCTCAACCCGGACAGCTCGATCTTCAAGATCGTTTCGTTCGCGTGGGCGGGCTTTGGCGGCGCGTTCGGCCCGCTGATCCTTTTCTCGCTCTACTGGAAGCGCACCAATCTGCCCGGTGCAATTGCGGGCGTTATTGCGGGCGGCGTGACGGTGCTCGTCTGGAAGCTTCTGCTTTCCCCGCTCGGCGGAATTTTCGGGCTTTATGAGCTGCTTCCGGCGTTTATCCTGAGCTCGCTTGCCATCATCATCGTTTCCAAGCTCACCGCGGAACCTTCCGCTGAAATCCAGAAGGAATTCGACACCGCAAAATCCATGACTCTCGAAACAAAGTAAGGAGGCATTTGTGGAACAAACATTTTGCCAGAGCTGCGGCATGCCGCTCACCCCGGAAAGCGAATTGTGCGGCACCAATGCCGATGGAAGCAAAAATCCGGAATACTGCATTTACTGTTACAAAGGCGGCGCGTTCACTGCGGACGTGACCTTGGACGAGATGATTGAAATCTGTGTCCCGCCGATGGTGGAGGCCAATCCCGGCATGACCGCTGGGAAGGCGCGTGAGATGATGCGGCAGTTTATGCCCCAGCTGAAACGCTGGAAATAACCCGAATAAAACGGCCGTTCCGGCATTGCCGGAACGGCCGTTTCGTTTCTGGATGCGAGCTCAGGCGAGCGGCCGGGCGAGGACCCGCTCAATCCGGCGGTCATCCATTGCGGCGACGGTGAATTCCACCAGCCCGACTGTGACCGAGGGATGTTCGTCTGCGGCGGGAATATGTCCGAGCGTATCGATAATGTAACCTCCGAGCGTGTCGTAGTCGCCGTCGGCGGGAAAGTGGATTTGGAAAAGCTCCTCCACCTCTTCGAGCGGGACGGTTCCGTCGATCGACCAGGAACCGTCGGACAGCGCGCTGATTTCTTCTTCCTCGTCGTCGTATTCGTCCTGAATATTGCCGACAATCGATTCGATGAGATCCTCCATCGTGACCATGCCGGCAGTGCCACCGTATTCGTCAACCACGATGGCGATCTGCACCTTTTCTTCATTGAAACGCGAAAATAACGCGGTGCAGCGGCTGCCTTCCGGGACGAAGATCGGTTTGCGCATGTGGTTTTCGAGAGAGAACGGAACATCCGGGTTTTCCATCACCAGGCCAAGCAGATCCTTGACATAGAGCACGCCAACCACATCGTCGAGTTTGCCGGCATAGACCGGAATGCGGGAGAACCCCTCCACAGTCGCCGCGCGGATTACCTCGGTAAGCGGGGTATGCAGTTCGAGGGCGACCATTTCGGTGCGATGGGTCATGATTTCCCCGACCGTGCGGTCGTCGAACTCAAAAATATTGTTGATCATCTCGCGCTCGCGTTTTTCAATCGTGCCGGATTCATTGCCCGCGTCAACCATCATGCGGATTTCCTCTTCGGTGACTTCCTCCGGTTTCTGGTGCGGGTCGACGCCGAGCAGACGCAGCACCGCGTTGGTCGAATAGGAGAGCAGCGCCACAAACGGACGTTCGACCTTATAGATGAACAGGAGCGGCCGGGCAATCGCGAACGAGATCTTTTCATAGCTGGTCATCGCGAGACGCTTGGGAACCAATTCTCCGAACACCAGAGTGAAGAAGGAGAGGACCATTGTGATGACCGCGAGCGAAACCACCCGCACCACGGCAGGATTGACCGGCGCGGCGCGCAGGGCGTAGACGATGTATTCCGCGAAGGTGTCGGCCGCGACCGCCGAAGCGAGCAGGCCGGAGAGGGTTACGCCGACCTGGATGGTGGCCAGAAACTTGCTCGGTTCGCTTACCAGCTTTGCAAGGATGGCGGCGGTTTTATCGCCGTCGGCGGCCATTCGCCGGACTTTCTGGTCATTCAGGCTGATGATGGCGATTTCGCTCATGGCAAAGAAAGCGTTTGTGAGGATCAGGGCAAACAGTAACAGGATGTAGACCCATAGGTTGCCGTCGGGTTCCATATTTTGTCTCCTTTTTTGGTCAGAATGCGTGCATGCAATACAATATTATGGTAACGGGTGCGATGCTGGAAAGTCAATCCGTAAAAAACGCATGAAACGGCCCTTCCACGGGATTTATAACAAAAGAGCTGGCATTTGGAACATTTCCCTTTTGCTGATGCCGGTTTTATGCTAAAATAAGCGCAGGCAATTGGCGGCTGCCAATCGCGCCAAGCTGAAAAATAAGTTTAGAAACCGTTCAAAAGCATATAGCGGCGATATTTTGGACGGGGAATGCATTTTCCGGGAGATGTGTTTTGTGCAGACTAGAAATGAAAATGACACGGTGCGCGTGATTAAGGATGCAAAATATATGCAGTACGCGCTTGTGGTGAATGGGCTGCTTGTCGGCGTTGCGGCCGGCGGTATCGCGGTCCTTTACCGTATTATGCTCGACCGCGGGGAAAAAATTCTGCGCTGGATGCTTGCGGCAGTGCAGGGAAATGGCCTTATGATCGCGGGATGGTTTGTGGGGCTTGTTTTTGTGGCGCTGCTGGTGGCGCGACTGGTTCGCTGGGAACCGATGATTTCGGGCAGCGGCATCCCGCAGGTGAGCGGAGAAATGAAAGGATACCTGCATCAGAACTGGGTCAAAGTGATCGTGGGGAAACTAGTGGGAGGAACGGCCTGCATCTTGGGGGGGCTGTCGCTTGGGCGCGAGGGGCCGTCTGTCCAGCTTGGCGCGATGGTGGGCAAGGGGATTTCCCGTCTGCTGCATCGGGTGAAGACAGAGGAGAAATACCTGATGATCTGCGGCGCGGGCGCCGGGCTCGCCGCGGCATTCAATGCGCCGCTTGCCGGCGTGCTGTTCGCGCTTGAGGAGATTCACAAGAACTTTTCAGCGGCGGCGCTGACTTCGGTGATGGTCGCGGCAGTCGCGGCAGACTTTGTGTCAAAGACGGTTTTCGGGCTGGATTCGGTCTTTCATTTCTCGGTCGGCCGGGTGCTTCCGCTCGATCACTATTGGCTGCTGCTTCTGCTGGGGGTGCTCATCGGCATCTGTGGAGCGGCCTATAACGCTTCTACGATGGCTTCTCAGCGGGCTTATAAGCATCTGCCGCAAAGCTTCCGGATGGTCATCCCGTTTCTGCTGGCGGGTGTGCTGGGGCTTACGATGCCGCTTACGCTCGGAGGCGGGCATGCGATGATCGAGCACCTTTACGAGGGCAATTTGCTGCTTTCCGGAGTATTGCTGCTGCTCGCGGTGAAATTTTTGTTCTCGCTTTTGTCCTTCGGCTCAGGCGCGCCAGGCGGCATTTTCTTCCCGCTGCTGGTCATCGGGGCATATATCGGCGGCGCATTCGGCCTGCTTGCAATCCGGTACTGCGGAGTGGATCCGGAACTGCTCAACAACTTTATCATCCTGGCAATGGCGGGATATTTCACCGCCATTGTGCGTGCGCCGGTGACCGGGATTATCCTGATTGCGGAGATGACCGGCTCGCTTTCCCACCTGCTTTCCCTCGCGGCGGTGTCAATCATCGCCTATGTGGTGGCCTACCTGCTCAAATCCGAGCCGATTTATGAAAGCCTGCTCGAGAATATCCTGCGCAACCAGGGGATCGAGGAGCCGGAGGACACCGGTGAAAAAATCCTCACCACGGCCGTGGTGCAGCATGCTTCCGCGATCATCGGCAAGCGGGTGAGCGAGCTGGACCTGCCGTATAACTGCCTGTTGGTGGCGGTGAGGCGCGGCGGCCGCGAGCTGCTTCCGCGCGGAGATACGGTGATTATGGCGAGCGACACATTGGTGGCGCTGGCCGATACAAAGGACTATGCGGAAATCGCAGCGCAGCTGGGGGAGCTGTGCGTCTGAAAAATAGCTGGAAGAAGATGGATTTCTGACAGCCGGAGGCGGTTTGCCTCCGGCTGTTTTGTAAAGTTTAGATAAAATTCATATAAAATATGCTCGAAAAATGTTATAATAAAACATCATTAAAAAAGATGCGATTTGAAAGGGGCGTGAGAAAATGACTTTCCTGGAGCAGTCCGCCAACCATTCCGCAGCTGTCATCCTGAGCCTGGCAATCATCCTTTTTTCTGGATTCCTTGTGACAAGGATCACCAAGAAGCTGCGGTTGCCGGATGTGACGGCTTACATTGTCGCCGGGATTCTGCTCGGACCTTATGTTTTTCGTCTGGTTCCGCAGGAGATGATCGATGGGATGGATTTTGTCACCGATATCGCGCTGGCCTATATCGCTTTTGGAGTGGGCAAATACTTTAAGCTCTCCGAACTGAGAAAAAGCGGCAGACAGGTCATCCTGATTACGCTGTTTGAAGCGCTTGCAGCAGCACTTGCCGTCACATTGATGATGACTTTTGTTTTTCATTTATCGGTGTCGTTTTCGTTGTTGCTTGGCGCGATCGGTTCGGCCACCGCCCCGGCTTCAACGATTATGACCATCCGACAATACCGGGCAAAAGGAGACTTGGTAAACACCATCCTGCAGGTGGTTGCGCTTGATGATGCGGTTGCGCTGATTGCGTTTTCCATCTGTGCGGCTATTGTGGGTGAGCTTGAATCCGGCTCCGGGAGCCTAAATTGGAAGCTCTTTCTGGAGCCGCTCCTGCTCAATCTGTTCGCTATCGGGCTTGGGGCTATCTGCGGCTATCTGTTGCGTTGGATCATATCTGCGCGCCGTACCCGTGAGCACCGGCTCATCTTAATCAATGCGGTCATCTTCAGCCTCACTGGGTTCTGTACGCTGCTCGATATTTCACCGCTGCTTTCCTGTATGGTGATGGGGACGGTTTATATCAATGTGATCGCGGATAAGGATCTCTTTAAGCAGGTCAACCACTTTTCGCCGCCCATTATGCTGCTGTTCTTCGTCCTTTCCGGCATGCGCCTCAATGTCCCGATGCTGGCCACTGCCGGGATGATCGGCGTCGGTTATTTCTTTGTGCGGATCATCGGCAAATATGTAGGCGCATATGCCGGTGCGGTTGTAAGCGGGGCTTCAGCCGTTATTCGCAATTACCTCGGTTTGGCGCTGGTGCCGCAGGCAGGTGTTTCAATTGGATTGGCGGCGCTTGGGCAGCGGATTCTGCCTGCTGGGGCGGGCGCATTGCTTTCTACCATCATCCTGTCGTCGGGGGTGCTGTATGAAATGGTTGGCCCGGCTTCAGCAAAGATGGCTCTTCTTTTGTCCCACACGATTGAGGAGCCGCCGATTTCAGGGGGCAGGGAGTCAAAAAAAACGTCTGCCGCAAAAGAAAAAGGCCGGATAGCCGCATTGTCTCTGGAAAAAGACGGCGCGGCAAAACCCGCAGGAAAAAGCTGCGGCCCCAAAATAGTCCGCCGCGCCGGTGAAATGCCGCAAAAAGGAAAAGGGCGCCGCAACGGGCATCATGTCTGACAGTTCCGCTTCACGTTTTTTGACGTGGGGCGGGAATTTTTGTTTTTCACTTGCAAGCGGGCCGAAATGTGGTATAATTTTGTTAAAGTGGGGTAGTTTCGAAATCGAAGGGATTTTCGAATGAAATTGGAGTGTGTACTATGAATTTTGGCGGTGAACAAAGGGAATTTGACGTCATCAGCTTTGGTGAGATCATGCTGCGGCTTTCCCCACCGGGACTCGAGCGGCTCAGCCAGTCAGAGCTTCTGGAGAAGCGGCCGGGCGGCAGCGAGCTCAATGTGGTTTCGGGCATTTCACTCCTGGGGCTGCGCACCGGTATTGTGACCAAGATTCCGGACAATGACATGGGGCGATTCATCAAAAATAAGATCCGTTTCTATGGCGTGAGCGACGACTATCTTATCTATGATTCCTCCGAGCGCGCCCGCGTCGGCATTTATTATTCCGAAAGCGGCGCTTATCCGCGCAAGCCCGCGGTTCTCTATGACCGGGCGTATTCTTCGATCAACAGTATTTCGATTGGGGAGATCGATCCGGCAATCTATCAAAGTACCCGCGTTTTTCATACCAGCGGCATCACACTCGCGCTGAGCGACCAGGTGCGGAATACCGCGGTCGAGATGGTGAGGCGCTTTAAGGAAAACGGTGCGGCGATCTCGTTCGATGTGAACTACCGCGCGAACCTTTGGGACGAAGAAACGGCCCGAAAAACCATCTGCAAGATCCTGCCGTACATAGACATCCTGTTTGTTTCAGAGGAGACCAGCCGCCGGATGATGCAGCGCTCGGGTACGATGGAGGAGATCATGCGCGGTTACTGTGAGCAGTTCGGCTGCCGGATCGTCGCGTCGACCCAGCGCAAGGTTAAAAGTCCGAAATGCCATTCGTTTAATTCGATTATCTACTCCCATGCGGAGGATAAAATTTACACCGGCCGTCCATTCGAGGATATCGACGTGGTCGACCGGATCGGTTCCGGCGACGCGTATGTCGCGGGTGCGTTGTTCGGCCTGCTCAAATATGACAGTGTCCAGCAGGCGGTCGACTATGGCAATGCGATGTCCGCTGTGAAGAATACCACCCTGGGCGACATGCCCGCTTCCGATTTTGCGGAGATCAGCCGGGTGATCGCGGCGCACAACTCCGGCGTTGCTGGGGACGAACTCAACCGGTAAAACCAGAGAACAAATAAAAATCCCCGCCGGTCGACGGGGATTTTTTAGGAGGTTACCCAATGAAAATGCTCCCATATCTCTTGCTGTGTGTTCTGCCGTTTTATCTGCTTCCGCCGTTTGGGGGCAGCACTGGCTTTTTCATCATCGCATTGCTTCTTATTATGCCGCTCTGCTGCTTTTTGGGCGGGTTCCTATACACAGCCGGACATCCGTTTTGCTGGTATTTTCCGGTGCTGGTCGGGGCGTTCATGCTTCCAACCATCTGGATTTTTTATAACGAATCCGCATGGATCTATGTTCCGGCATTTGCGGCCGTAAACCTGTTGGGATGCTTGTTTGGGCTGCTGTTCCGCAGGTGGAAAGATCGTTGAACTTGTAGGAAAAATGAAAAAAACGCTTGACAGATTGTATAATCTTGCTATAATGAGGATAACAAAAATCCGTTCACGGAGATTTATCATGAACAGACCGAATGCACAACAGAATCGATTTTTCGGCTTTTTCAGCTGGGGCTTTTACTTTAGCACCGGCTTTTTTTGCTGCGAAAATAGATTGTGTTTGATGAGCAGGTAGGTTCTGGAATTTCCAAAGATTTTTCAGAAATTGTTGTAAGAGAACTCATTGACGCAATGGGTTCTCTTTTTGTATGTACGAAAATGGGGCCCACGCGCATGAAACAGATTTGGAGGAACAAAAGATGATCGTAATCATGAAACCCGGCACCCAACAGAAGGAAATTGAAAAGCTCTCCGACGCGCTCACTGCAAAAGGTGTGGAGGTAAATCCCGTCATCGGTAAAAACCTGATTATCCTGGGTCTGGTCGGCGATACCAGCAAGCTTGACGATACCTGGATCGAAGCCAACCGCAACGTCGAACGGGTCATGCACGTGGCAGAGCCGTTCAAAAAGGCGAATAAGATGTTCCATCCCGAACCGAGCGTGATCGACGTGCGCGGCCAGAAGATCGGCGGGGACAGCCCGCTGGCGGTGATCGCGGGCCCCTGCTCGATCGAAAGCGAGGCGCAGATCTGCGGCATTGCCGAACAGGTCAAGGCGCTCGGAGCCAATTTCCTGCGCGGCGGCGCCTTCAAGCCGCGCACTTCGCCATACGCTTTCCAGGGGCTCAAATACGACGGGCTCGAACTGCTGATGGAGGCGCGCGAAAAGACCGGATTGCCGATCGTCACCGAGATCATGTCGCCCTATGATATCGAGGTTTTCGTCAAGGACGTGGACATCATCCAGGTCGGCGCGCGCAACATGCAGAACTTCGAGCTCCTGAAGGAGCTCGGCCACACCGACAAGCCGATCCTCCTCAAGCGCGGGCTTTCCGCCACCATCGAGGAATGGCTGATGAGCGCCGAGTATATTATGTCAGGCGGCAACGAGCGGATTATCCTCTGCGAACGCGGCATCCGCACCTTCGAGAACTACACCCGCAACACGCTCGACCTTTCCGCGATCCCCGCGGTCAAAAAGCTGAGCCACCTGCCGGTTGTGGTCGATCCGAGCCACGCATCGGGCAAATGGTGGATGGTCGAACCGCTTGCGAAAGCGGCGGTCGCGGTCGGCGCGGACGGGCTCATCGTCGAAGTGCATAACGATCCGGCCAACGCCCTGTGCGACGGCCAGCAGTCGATCAAACCCTGTGTGTTCGGGGAACTGATGGAAGAAATCCGCGGCATCGCCAAAGCGATCGGCCGTAACATTGCATAAGGACTGGGGAGGAAACAGCATGTCGGAACTGGATGGCTACCGGAAGGAAATCGATGAGATAGATGCCGCGCTCATCCGGCTGTTTGAACAGCGGATGGATGTGGTGCGCAAAGTCGGCCGCTACAAAAAAGAAAACCATCTGCCGGTTTTGCAGGCGGGCAGGGAGCAGGCGGTCTTGCGGCAGGCGGTGGAGCACCTGCAGGACAAGGGGTACGCGCAGGACGCGGCCCGCTTTATGAATGCCGCGATGGAGATTTCCCGCGCGGCCCAGCGCCGGGACATCGAACCGGGCGAACCGCCTGTCACCGCCGCGCATCCGCTCACCGGGGCGGTGGGATTCCAGGGGGTAGCCGGCTCCTTCTCGGAGCAGGCGCTGGTCGAGACGTTTGGGGACGAACGCGAACGGATCGCCTATCCGGAGTTTGAGGACGTCTTTCGGGCACTGCAAAAAAAGGAGATCGACTACGGCGTGCTGCCGATCGAAAACAGCTCCACCGGCGCGATTTCCGCTGTTTACGACCTGCTTGGCAGCTATGGATTTTTCATTGTCGGAGAGCACTGCTGCCGCGTCAGCCAGAATCTGGTCGGCCTGCCGGGGGCGACGCTCAAGACGATCAAAACGGTCTACTCCCATGTGCAGGGGATCGAACAGAGTTCCACCTTCCTGAACGGGCATCGGGAATGGGATTTGGTCCCTTACCATAATACGGCGGTGTCCGCCAAGATGGTGGCCGAATCCGGCGACCTCACCAAAGCCGCAATCGCGTCCAAACGCGCGGCGGCGCTTTACAGCCTTTCGGTCATCGCACCGGACATCAACAACCGCCAGGACAACATGACCCGGTTCATTGTGATTGGCCGCACGTTGGAACCGGAGAACGCCGACAAGATCAGCGTTGTTTTTTCGATTGCGAACGAGGCGGGGAACCTTTACCAGACGCTGCGCACCTTTGCCGACAACCGGCTCAACATGGTGAAGATCGAATCCCGACCATTGCCCGACGCGGCGTGGAATTACCTGTTCTATGTGGATTTTGAAGGCAATATCGCGGACGATGCGGTGCGTGCGGCGCTCGAAAAGCTCTCCCGCGATTCGGTCCGCTACCGGCTGCTCGGGGCCTATCGCGCGGCAAAGTGACGACAAAAAAATGGGCCTTCCGGCGAATTCGGAAGGCCCGTTTTTTATGATTCTCCCATTACGATGGGGATAAAGCCGGAGAGCGTATCAATGCGGTAGTCGTAAAGTGCGGGATCGCCTTCGGCGCCGGATGGCGCGAGCCAGCAGCAGGCAATGCCGGCATTGCGGCCGCCCGCCATGTCGGAGGTGAGCGAGTCGCCCAGGATAATGGCGCGCGACCGGTCCGGTCCGCCGAGCGCCTCGAATACCCGGTCAAAGAATTCCCGGCGGGGCTTCGGCGCGCCGAGCTCCTGGGAGATGAACATCCGGGAGATAAATGGTGCGATCTGCGAATGCGCGAGACGGTTTTTCTGTGTGCGGATGACGCCGTTGGTCACGATGTAAAGCGGACAGCGCGCGGAAAGTTCCTTACAGAGCTCGTACGCGCCGGGGAGCAGAAATGCTCCTTCACCGAGCGCATCGGTGTATGCTTCGCTGAATGCGTGCGCGTCGTCCCGGGCATCGAGCTCTGCGAGCAGGATTTCAAACCGTTCGGCCCGCAGCCGGTCCTGTGTGACCAGGCCCTGCTCAAATTTTTTCCAGAGTGAAAGGTTGATTTCGCTGTAACGGTCACAGACCGCGTCACTGGCCGGCAAGCCCCGCTGCCGGCAGACCCGCCGGATGGCTTCCCGCTCGGCAAGGCCAAAATCAAAGAGGGTATCGTCCGCGTCAAGTAAAAGAATGTCATATTTCATATTTATCAGTCCTTTTTCGGGCAAGATAATCCCGGGTGATAGAAAAAACCTTCCCGGACAGAAAGACGATCGCAATCAGATTTGGGATGGCCATCAGGCCATTGAAGGTGTCAGAGATGTCCCACACGAGCTTCAGATTGGTGACGCAGCCGACACAGGCCATGCCGATGAACAAAAGCTTGTAGAGGATAAGCGGCTTTAATCCGCAGAGATATTCGAGCGCGCGTTCACCGTAATACGACCAGCCAAGCATGGTGGAAAATGCGAAGCAGGCAATTGCCACTGTGATGAAAACGGCGCCAAATGCCCCGAACCCATGTGAGAATGCCTCAATGGAAAGCGCGGCGCCCTCAAGCCCGATTTCGGCCGCCCCGGTCGTGAGGATGGTGAGCGCGGTGATCGTACAGACGATAATCGTGTCCGCGAACACCTCAAAGATGCCCCACATGCCCTGCTGGACCGGCTCCTTGACGTTTGAGGCGGAGTTTACGATGACCGAGCTGCCAAGCCCCGCTTCGTTCGAGAAAATGCCGCGCGCCACGCCGTAGCGGATCGCCTGCATGATGACGTAACCGCCCACGCCGCCGCCGACCGCCTCAAAGCTGAACGCATTCGCAAAGATGGAGGCAAACGCCGCCGGAATCGCTTTGTGATTGACAATGAGGATGTAGACGCCGCCGGTGATATAGAAAAGCGCCATGAACGGAACCAGCTTTTCGGTGACCGAGGCGATGCGCTTGAGCCCGCCGAGGATTACCAGACCGATGACCAGCGAGATCACGATGCCGGTCGCGAGCGGCGCAATGCCGAGCGAAGCCGAAAGCGCGCCCGCAATCGAATTGGCCTGGGTCATGTTGCCAATGCCGAATGAGGCGATCAGACAGAAAAGCGAAAAGAGCACCGCCAGCCATTTACAGTGGAGTCCACGTTCGATATAGATCATCGGGCCGCCGACCCACGCGCCCTTTTCGTTTTTGTAACGGTAGTGGTTGCCCAGGACGTTTTCCGCATATTTGGTCATCATCCCAAGAAAGGCGCTCACCCACATCCAGAAGACCGCGCCGGTGCCGCCGGAGACGATCGCGGTGGCCACGCCGACGATGTTTCCGGTCCCGATGGTGCCCGCCAGTGCGGTGGAAAGCGCCTGAAACTGGGAGATGGCGTGGGGGTCGCGTTTGTTATGTACCTCTTTGTTGCGAAAAATGGCAAACAGCGTTTCGTTCATCCAAAGCCCGAATTTGCGGATCTGAAAAAAACCGGTGCCGATAGTGAAATAGACGCCGACCAGCATGAGAAAAGCGATCATAACCGGTCCCCAGACAAAATCATTGACCAGTTTGTTAAGATCGGTAACCAGTTTGACAAACCCCTCCATATGATACCTCCTCCATCCTATTTTGCATAAACACATCTACACCTAAGCAAAATTATATATCATGGGCGATTCGTTTGTAAAGCAGTACGGAATGGACAAAACGTTTTATGGTCTGCGCTTATTCCACATAAAGAAACCGTTGTTAGAAAAAAACCAAAGAGTAGGAGCTGGGAAACGATGCTGGTATCCGCAGAAGAAATGCTGACAAAGGCCAAAGCTGGTCAATATGCCGTCGGGCAGTTCAATATCAACAATCTGGAATGGACCAAAGCGGTACTGCTTACCGCACAGGAGCAAAATTCGCCGGTGATCCTTGGCGTATCCGAGGGCGCGGGCAAATATATGTGCGGCTTTTGTACAGTCGCGGCAATGGTGCGGGCGATGATCGGGGAACTGGGGATTACCATCCCTGTGGCTCTTCATATCGACCACGGCACCTATGAAGGAGCGAAAAGAGCAATCGAGGCGGGCTTCACCTCGATCATGTTCGACGGCTCGCACGATCCGATCGATGTAAATATTGCAAAGAGCAGGGAAATCATTGCGCTGTGCAGGGAAAAGGGCCTTTCGGTCGAATGCGAGGTCGGGTCGATCGGCGGCGAGGAGGACGGCGTGGTCGGCGCGGGCGAGATCGCCGACCCGCAGGAATGCAAACGGATCGCCGGCCTCGGCGTTACCATGCTCGCAGCGGGCATCGGCAATATTCATGGCCAATACCCTGCCAACTGGAAAGGACTTGATTTTGACGCGCTCGCAAAGATCCAGGCGCTGACCGAAGGGGTGCCGCTGGTACTGCACGGCGGCACCGGCATCCCGGAAGAGATGATCAAAAAGGCGATTTCGCTGGGCGTGGCGAAGATCAACGTCAACACCGAATGTCAGCTTTCGTTTGCCGCGGCGACCCGCAGGTATATTGAGGCGGGCAAGGACCTTGTGGGCAAGGGCTTTGACCCGCGCAAGCTGCTTGCACCGGGAACCCAGGCAATCTGTGACACGATTCGGGAGAAAATGGAACTGTTCGGCTCAGTGGGGAAGGCCTGACTGTAAAATCCTATGTGCAACGGGCGGGATTCATGCTTTTGCAGGAATCCCGCCCGTTTTCTCTTGCTCATTCAAAATAAAAAAGCTCTTCAAACCGCTTCTCAAGCGCCACACATAAGAGCAGCGCGAGCTTTGCGCTCGGACAGAACTGTCCGTTTTCGATCGAGCTGATCGTCTGGCGGGAGACGCCGACCATTTCCGCCAGCCCCCCCTGGGAGATCCGCCTTTCCGCCCGGGCGACCCGCAGGCGGTTTTGCAAAACCAGTTTTTCTTCCATATCAGCCACCTGCGAACAGCCCGATGAGTGCCGCGGCGAGATTTGCAAGCGCGCAAAAGCCGCTGAGGATCGCGGTGGCGAGAAGTGCCGATTGTTTTTTGTGGCGATAGCGGCAGTACACTTCCGTTGCGGCGTACGCCCAGAAAAGCGCCTGCAGGTCGTGGGTCGGCTGCCCGGCGGCCAGCTTTGCGATCACCAGAGCGATGAACGTCACCAGAAAGGCGGATACACCGACGATTTTGGCGTGGTCGTCGATCCATTTTTCCCGTTCGTCCAGGTTGCTTTCGCGGCCGCGCTTCAGGATTTCTTCCCGGTCCATAGAGAGTCCTCTTTTCCTCATGTGTTTTACTGCAACTACAGTGTACAGCAAACTTTTCGTATTGTCAAGTAAACTTGTCAATATGAAAAGAAAACTTTGCAATAAAAAGTTTACAATTTGTACTTGATTTTTGGGAAGAAGTGATTTACAATACAATTAGCACTCAATGATATAGAGTGCTAACAAGCTTTATTTGGTTAAAACATTCATTCATATACATGAGGAGGGATTTCACCTATGAACGCTCAGAAATTTACCCAGAAATCGCTCGAAGCCCTGCAGTCCGCGCAGGACCTCGCGGTCGAGTACCAGAACATGCAGATCGAGCAGCAGCACCTGCTCGACGCGCTGATCTCCCAGCAGGAAGGGCTCATCGGACAGATGCTCAAAAAAATGGGGACTGACGCCGCCGCGCTCGGACGGGAGGTCCGTGCCGAAATTGAGAAACTCCCCCGCGTCTCCGGACCCGGCCGGGAACAGGGCAAGATCTACATCTCCCAGGAGGTGGATCGCACGCTCGTCGCGGCCGAACGCCACGCCGAACGCATGAAGGATGAGTACGTCTCGGTCGAGCACGTCATGCTCGCGCTGCTCGAAAGCCCAAACAGCGCGCTCAAAGCGATCTTCCAACGGTTTTCGCTCACCAAGGACGGTTTCCTCAACGCACTCGTGAGCGTGCGCGGCAACACCCGCGTCACCTCGGACAGCCCGGAGGACACTTATGACGCGCTCAAAAAATACGGCTCTGACCTCGTCGAGCTGGCCCGCAACCAGAAACTTGACCCGGTTATCGGCCGTGACAACGAAATCCGCAACGTCATCCGTATCCTGTCCCGCAAGACCAAGAACAACCCGGTTCTGATCGGCGAGCCGGGCGTCGGCAAAACCGCTATCGCGGAAGGGCTTGCGCTGCGCATTGTGCGCGGGGACGTGCCGGAGAACCTCAAGGACCGCACCATATTCTCGCTCGATATGGGCGCGCTGATCGCGGGGGCGAAGTTCCGCGGCGAGTTCGAGGAGCGCCTCAAGGCTGTGCTGCAGGAGATCAAAAAGAGCGAGGGCAAAATCATCCTGTTCATCGACGAGCTGCACACCATTGTCGGTGCGGGCAAGACCGAGGGCAGCATGGACGCCGGCAACCTTTTAAAGCCGATGCTCGCCCGCGGCGAATTGCACTGCATCGGCGCGACCACCCTGAACGAATACCGCCAGTACATCGAGAAGGATGCCGCGCTCGAACGCCGGTTCCAGCCGGTCATGGTGCCGGAGCCGACCGTGGAGGACACCATTTCGATCCTGCGAGGGCTCAAGGAGCGGTATGAGGTATTCCACGGCGTCAAGATCCAGGACCAGGCGCTCATTGCGGCGGCGACGCTCTCGAACCGCTACATCTCCGACCGGTTCCTGCCGGATAAGGCGATCGACCTGGTGGACGAGGCCTGCGCCATGATCCGCACCGAGATGGATTCGATGCCGAGCGAGCTCGACGACCTCTCGCGCAAGATCATGCAGCATGAGATTGAAGAGGCCGCGCTCAAGAAGGAGAAGGACCAGATTTCGCAGGAACATCTGAAAGAGATCCAGAAGGAGCTCGCTGAGATGCGCGAACGCTTCAAGGCGATGAAAGCGCGCTGGGAAAACGAAAAGAACGCCATCGGCAAGGTGCAGAAGCTGCGCGAGGAACTTGAACAGGTGAACGCCGACATCGAGAAGGCGGAACGCAGCTACGACCTCAACAAGGCCGCCGAGCTCAAATACGGCAAACTCCCCGCCCTGCAGAAGGAGCTGGAAGCCGAGGAGAAGCTCGCGGGCGAAGCCGAAAAGGACAGCACCCTTCTGCGAGACAAGGTCACCGAAGAGGAGATCGCGCGGATCGTCGGCCGCTGGACCGGCATTCCGGTCGCGAAGCTGATGGAAGGAGAGCGCGAGAAGCTGCTGGGCATGGAGAATATCCTGCATAAGCGGGTCATTGGCCAGGATGAGGCGGTGCGGACCGTTTCGGAAGCGATCCTGCGTTCGCGCGCGGGCATCCAGGACCAGCACCGCCCGATCGGATCATTTTTGTTCCTGGGCCCGACCGGCGTCGGCAAGACCGAGCTCGCGAAGGCTCTGGCGCAGGCGCTTTTCGACGACGAGAAGAACATCGTGCGCATCGACATGAGCGAATACATGGAGAAATACGCGGTCAGCCGCCTTATCGGTGCGCCTCCGGGATATGTCGGCTATGAGGAAGGCGGCCAGCTCACCGAAGCGGTGCGCCGCAAACCATATGCGGTTGTGCTGTTCGACGAGATCGAAAAAGCCCATCCGGACGTTTTCAATATTCTCTTACAGGTGCTCGACGACGGCCGTATCACCGACAGCCAGGGCCGCACGGTCGATTTCAAGAACACGATTATCATCCTGACCAGCAATCTTGGTTCCCCATATATTCTCGACGGTATTGATCAGAATGGGCAGATCACCGAGGAAGCCCGCAAACAGGTGGATGTGCTCTTAAAGCAGCAGTTCCGTCCGGAATTCCTCAACCGGCTCGACGAGATTGTGTTTTACAAACCGCTCACCCGGGCGGAGACCGGGCAGATTGTCGATCTGCTGATGGCCGGTCTGCAAAAACGCCTGGCGGACAAACAGCTCACTCTATCGATCACGCCGGCGGCAAAGGAGTTTGTGGTCGAGCACGGATACGACCCGGTTTATGGGGCGCGCCCGCTCAAACGGTTCCTCCAGCACAAGGTGGAAACGCTGCTTGCCCGCATGATCATTGCCGAGGATCTCGCGCCGAATACCCGCCTCGAGGTGGATGTCAGCGGTGGAGACCTTGTGATCCACATTGTAAAATAAGTCATCAAAAGGCCGCGTCCCATTTGGATGCGGCCTTTTTTTCGTCCTAGTGTAAAATCCTTGTAAAGTAGGTTGCGGGACGGGTGCGGTTCCGGTATAATGGATTTTGAAAATTTTTTTGCGCCGGCCTGCAATAAAACAGCCGGGCGGCGCATTAGGTAGATGAGAGGGTAAAGGATATGCTGTTGTTCGCCACCATCCAGACTGAAACAAAACCACCCGCGCTGACCGATGAGATGATGCTTCTGGTCGCGCAGGGCGATGGCGACGCATTCGCACGCCTTTATCATGCGACCCAGCAGGCGGTCTACTGTCTGCTGCTTTCGATTGTCAAAAACCACGCGCTCGCCGAGGACCTGATGCAGGACACCTATCTTTCGGTGAAGCGTTCGATCGGCTCCTACCAGCCGCGCGGCAAGCCGCTGGCATGGATTTTTACGGTTGCAAAGAACTTGGCTTATATGGAACTGCGCAAAAAGCGGGAAACCGCCGATTTTGCGGATTATGAAAATTTTCTAACGAAAGACGATACCGTTTCGAGCGTCGATAAACTGGTGCTGCAAAAGACGCTGGAAATTCTTGAGGACCGCGACCGGCAGATCGTGCTGCTGCACGCGGTGGCCGGGCTCAAGTTCCGGGAGGTCGCCGCACAGCTTGAAATGCCGATCGGTTCGGCGCTTTCAGCCTACAACCGGGCGATCAAAAAATTACAGAAAGCGATGAAGGAGGCGGGATACTGATGAAACGCAGTGAGATTGAAGCGTCGCTTCGGCGCGCGGTTTCGCCATCCCCAGATCTCCTGGATCGGATTTTGAAAGCGGACGCGGAAAACGGCGGCAATGTGGTGCGGTTTGAAAATATTCAGCCGCCCAAACGAAAAAGGCGTTTGGTGACCGCGGTCGGTTCGGCAGCGGCGGCGTTCCTGATTTGCCTGGGCGGGCTGACGGCGTTTGTCCCACGGGTCGACGCGCTCGTGAGCATCGATGTGAATCCTGGCGTCGAGCTTTCGATCGATGATAAGGAGAGGGTGATCAAGTGTGAGGCAGCGGGTGCCGATGCAGAAAAGGTGCTCGGCGGGATGGATCTGCGCAAGGTGCAGATCGACGTGGCGACCAACGCGATTATCGGCTCGATGTTTCAAAACGGCTATCTCAGCGCCGATAGAGCCGACAATGCAATCCTGATTTCGGTTGCAAACAAGGATGTACAGAAGGCCGAAGCGCTCCAGGAGCGGCTTGCCGGCATGGTGGATGGGATGCTGCGGGAAAGTAAAACGCAGGCGAGGGTCTACCGCCAGAGCGAAACGCTGGACAGCGGTCTTGAAGATTTGCAGAAGTTTGCCGACCGGTACAGCATCTCAATCGGCCGCGCGGATTTTATCCGAAAGTTGATCGCGAAGGACCCGTCGCTTACCGCCGAAGAGCTTGTCACGCTGCCGATTAAGGAATTGGCAAGGCTCATTTCCGAACGCGGCCTCAACATCAACGATATCGTGATCGTGGATGATGATGACTGGGATGACGACCTCGACGACAAGATCGAGGATACGATCGACGAACTGAACGACCGCAGCGGCGCGGATGACGACCGCGACGACTGGATCGAGGACACGGACGATAACGATGATCGGGACGACGATTGGGACGATGACGATCGGGATGACGATGATTGGGACGACAACCAGGACGACGATGACCGTGAGAAATACGAACAAAAGAGCCGCCCTCAGAATGATGATGACGATGACGACGATGATGACGACGGCGACGACGATGATGACGACGGCGATGATGACGACGGCGATGATGACAATGATGACGACTAAATGGAAAATCTGACACGATTTAATTTCATCAGGGTTTTGAATCCCTGGGACTGCTGCTGAAATACCGCCCTGAAAGACGATCAAAAGGCTTGCCGCAAAGAATGCGGCAAGCCTTTTGAATTTTGGGGATTAGTCGAGTTCGGCCACGCCGGTGTAAAGCTGGTAGTAACGCCCATGTTCCGCGATCAGGTCCTCGTGGTTGCCGCGTTCGATGATCTGGCCCTGCTCCATCACCATGATGGCGTTGGAATTGCGCACGGTCGACAGACGGTGCGCGATCACAAAGGTGGTACGGCCTTGCATCAGCCGGTCGAGTCCATGTTCGATATGGCGCTCGGTGCGGGTGTCAACCGAGCTGGTCGCCTCGTCGAGAATGAGCACCGGCGCGTCGGCTACTGCGGCGCGCGCAATGTTCAGAAGCTGGCGCTGTCCCTGGGAAAGGTTCGCGCCGTCGCCTTCGATCACCGTGTCATAGCCGTGCGGAAGGCGGGAGATAAACGAATGCGCGGAGGCCAGCTTCGCAGCGTCCTCAATCTCCTGATCGGTGGCGGCGGGCCGCCCGTAACGGATATTTTCCCGCACGGTTCCGGTGAAGAGGTGGGTGTCCTGCAGGACCACCGACATGGCACGGCGCAGGCTGTCTTTTTTGATCGCACGCAGATCGATCCCATCGATTGTGATGGTGCCGTGTTCAATATCATAAAAGCGGGTGAGCAGGTTGATAATGGTGGTTTTGCCCGCGCCGGTGGAGCCGACGAAGGCAATTTTCTGGCCGGGTTTCGCATAGAGCGAGATGTCCTTGAGAATCGTCTTTTCCGGGACGTAGCCAAAAGTCACATCGGAAAAGCGCACGTCTCCTGCGACCGGCACCCGGTCCGCGGGGGTCCCATCCTCGTGGTAGCGCTGCCAGAAATAGTCATGGCCAGCCTGCACAAGGTCAGCCGCATGCGGCGGATCAGGTTCTTCAGCGGGTTCCCGCATGACCTCATAAATCCGTTCAGCGCCCGCGATCGCGGTGATGACCGCGTTATACTGGCTGGAAGCCTCGGTGATCGGGCGGCCGAACTGGCGGGTGAGCTGCAGAAAGACGACCAGCGCGCCCACGCTCATGATGCCGAAGACCGACAATACGCCGCCGATGACCGCAACGAGCGCATAGTTGATGGTGGTGATGTTCATCATGACCGGCATCATAAGACCGGAATAGCTCTGCGCGGTGGTCGCCGACTCCCGCAGTTCGCCGTTGAGGCGGTTAAATTCCTCCACCGCGTCTGGCTCATGGCAGAAGACCTTGACGACCTTCTGGCCGGTGATGATCTCCTCGACGTAGCCGTTGACCTTTCCGAGATTCGCCTGTTGGGCGATAAAGTACTTGCTGCTGCGCTTCATGAGACGGCCCGCCACAAACAGCATCAGCGGCGCCATCGCAAGGGTGAGGATGGTGAGCGGGATGCTTTTCGAAAGCATGAGCCCCAGGATGCTCGCCAGGGTGATAACGCTCGAGAAGAGGGAGGTAAGCGAGTTCGAGAGCGCGTCATTGAGGGTGTCCACGTCGTTGGAAAAACGGCTCATCATCTCGCCGTGGGTATGGGTATCATAATAGCGCACCGAGAGCTCCTGCAGATGGTCAAAAAGTTCCCGGCGCAGGTCGTTGATGGACCCCTGGGTGACGTTCAGCATCAGTTTCGATTGCAGATAGCTTGCGGCCACCGAAACCAGATAGATACACAGCAGCGTGAGAACACCGGACGCGAGCCCCGCGTACCGCTGCGTGGCGGTAATTTCATGAACCGGCTGCAGGAAATTGTCGATGATGGGCTGGAGCATGGCGGTTCCGGCCAAGGAAGCGCCGATATTGAGAAACACCATGAAGCCCGCCAGGATGAGCAGAACCTTGCGGCGTTTCAGGTAACCCCAGACGAAGGCGATCGAAAGCTTAAAGTTTTTCGGCTTCTGCATGGCCGATTGTTTATGCGGTCCCGGCATTACGCAGTCGCCTCCTTTTCCTGCTGGGAGTAATAGATCTCCTGGTACTCCTCGTTATTTTTGAGCAGCTCGTCGTGCGTACCGATCGCACTGACCTTCCCATCCGAAAGGATGATGATCTTATCCGCGTCCTTCACCGACGAGATACGCTGCGCGATGATGAAGGTGGTGGTGTCCTTCAGTGTGGTGTCGAACGCCTGGCGGATGCGCTGTTCGGTTGCGGTGTCAACCGCGCTGGTACTGTCGTCGAGGATCAGGATCGGCGGTTTTTTGAGCATGGCGCGCGCGATACAGAGCCGCTGTTTCTGCCCGCCTGAGACATTTACGCCGCCCTGTTCGATCCAGGTGTCATAACCGTTCGGGAAAGATTCGATGAAGTCGTGCGCCTGAGCGGCCTTCGCGGCCTCGACAATCTCCTCATCGGTGGCGTGCGGGTTGCCCCAGCGCAGATTTTGTGCAATGGTGCCGGAGAAGAGGGTATTCTTCTGGAGTACCACGCCAATCTGGCTGCGCAGGGATTCGACGGTGTAGCCGCGCACGTCCTTCCCATCGATGCGCACTGCGCCTTCGGTTGCGTCGTAAAGCCGCGGGATGAGCTGCACGAGCGAGCTCTTGCCCGCGCCGGTGCCTCCAATGATCGCGATGACCTCGCCGGCCTTCGCGGTGAAGGAGATATCCTTCAGGATGTATTCTTCATGTTCCGCCGCATATTTGAACGAAACGTGGTCGAATTCCACGTCGCCGCGGATTTTTGGCGCGCTTTCAGCGTTTTCGCTGTCGGTGAGGTCGATCTCGGTTTCGAGCACCTCGCGGGCGCGCTTGAAGGAAGCGGACGCGCGGGAGAAGAGGATGAACATCATCGAAAGCATCATGAGGCTCATGAGGATCTGAAAGATGTAGTTGATGAAGGCGGTCATTTCGGCCACATTGAGGCTGCCCTCAATGACCTGACCGCCGCCGAACCAGATGACCGAGACGGCGGACATATTCATGATGAACATGAGCACCGGCATGTTGAAGATGACCACGTTCATCGCACGCAGAGAGGCTTCCATCAGCCTGTTGTTGGCGGTTTCAAACTTTTCCTTTTCGTAGTCCTGGCGGACGAAGGACTTGACGACGCGCACATTGGTGAGGT